>JGI24709J26583_10001207_pt1 | contig 21969 bp, 19 predicted proteins | sample BioPla2DNA1_FD_26583 | JGI IMG/M metagenome (IMG submission 26583) | reverse complement strand
AGGAGGCATGTCTTATGAAAATTGCGGATTCACGCGTTCAGATGAACGCTCAATGGTCTGCTGTCAAGCATCACTCTGCAAAAGAAACAATTCAGTTCTGGGTTCAGGAACAGAATCAAATTACAAAAGAGAACATCCTTATTGACATATCAGAGAAAGGAAAAGCACTGCAGCAAAATTCCGACATATCAACCCCAGGTGATCCTCAAAACACTGTGGCTGTTGAATTAACTGACAAGGATAAGGAAAAAATCAGACTGATTGAGCACTTTATCTATGTCCTCACCGGTAAAAAAATCAAACTTAAAGTTTTCGAACCGGAAGAGCTACAAAGTAAGGAAACAACAGGCTCCGGTCAGAATACACCAACGCCTCTTGGCTGGGGCCTAAGGTATGACAGGCATGAATTTTACCGTGAGGCTGAAAGTATGTCATTTGGTTCTTCCGGAAGTGTGATAACCGAAGACGGCCGTACAATAAACTTCAATCTGAATTTTAATGTCAGCCGTGAGTTTATGAGTTATCAACACATATCCATCCGCGCTGGGGATGCCCTGCTCGATCCCCTTGTCATCAATTTTAAGAATGCTTCGGCGTCTCTTGGTGACAGGAACTACTACTTTGATATTGATTGTGACGGCAAAAAGGATAACATTGCTTTCACCGGAATGGGTTCAGGTTTTTTAGCTCTGGACCGCAACAATAACAATATTATTGATGATGGCAGCGAGCTTTTCGGTCCCCAAAGCGGTAACGGATTTAATGAGCTGGCAGTATATGACGAAGACCAAAACGGCTGGATAGACGAGAATGACGAAATATTCGATAAGCTGAGAATCTGGACTCTGGATGAGAATGGCGCCAAAACCCTCCTGGCCTTAGGACAGGTTGGAGTGGGGGCTATTTATCTGGGCAATGTTCGCTCGGAGTATGGACTTAAAACTGCAGCTAACGATTCATTAGGCCAGATTCGTTCAACAGGTATTTTCCTTAAAGAAAACGGTCAGGTGGGAACTATACAACATGTGGATTTAGCAATTTAGGCATATTCACAGTAAAACCGGGGAGTCTTATCCCCGGTTTTTTCTTCTTTCCGCCGGTTTCGCCAGGCTGTCGCCAGTTGAACTTGCATATTTTTAACATGTAATAGTTCCCCCACAATCTATCGCCTGTATTGGTTTCTGCCTTCCCTTACCGTCACATTCTCTTCATATAGTGTTATATCAAAGGGATCCCCTTTTTCCAGATTAATTGTTATATCTGTGTCACATACGGTGATTTTTATAATACGATCTCTGAATACCAGGCAGAAGGAATACTCCTTCCATGATTCTGGCTTAAAAGGATTAAGATGCAGCTTCCCTTTTTTGATTCTCAACCCGGCAAAACCAGATACAATGGTCATCCATGTGCCTGCCATAGAAGTAATATGAAGTCCGTCATCGGTGTCATTGTTATAGTTGTCCAGATCCAGCCTCGCAGTCCTCAGATAATGCTCGTAGGCTTTTTCTCTATATCCTGCTTCAGCTGCCAGAATAGAATGGACGCATGGGGAAAGAGAAGATTCATGCACCGTCAAGGGTTCATAGAACTTGAAATTTCTTATTTTTTCTTCCTTAGTAAACTCGTCATTTAAGAACCACAATCCTTGAAGAACATCGGCCTGCTTTATATAACATGATCTTAGTATTCTGTCCCATGACCAGTTCTGGTTTAAGGGTAGATCGGATGGCTTAAGCAGGTCTGCCGGTTTTATATCTTTATCAAGGAATCCGTCCTGCTGAAGGAAAATACCCAGCTCTTTATCCTCCGGAAGATACATCTTTTCACTGATTTCTTTGAATTTTTCCGTTTCATCAGGTGAAATACCCAGGCGGTCAATCGCTTCTTTGTATAGTGGCTTATGGTTTTCTTCCATAATTTTCAGAGTGTCAACGGTATATTTGAGGCTCCATTTTACCATACGATTCGTATACCAGTTATTATTTACATTGTTCTCGTATTCATTGGGTCCTGTAACACCAAGTATCATGTAAACATTTTTTTTGGAATTGTAATTCACTCTTGAAACCCAGTATCTGGAGGTCTCAACAAACACATCTATTCCTTTTTCCAAAAGATATGATTCATCATTTGTATACTCGGTATAATTCTTTATTGCATAGGTTATTGCACAATTTCTATGAATCTCTTCAAAGGTGATTTCCCATTCATTATGGCATTCCTCACCATTCATGGTCACCATGGGATACAAAGCTCCCCGTGTTCCCAGTTTAGCTGAGTTCTCCTTCGCCTTTTCAAGATGATTATAACGGTATTCCAACAGATTCCTGGCTATTTCAGGCTTCCTTGTTCCTAAGTAAAAATATAAACAATAAGCCTCGGTATCCCAATAGGTACCCCCTCCGTATTTCTCTCCGGTAAAACCCTTGGGTCCTATGTTTAATTGTGGATCATCTCCTGAATACGTACAGTTAAGCTGATAAATATTAAATCTTATCCCTTGCTGGGCTGCTGCATCGCCTATAATGGTAATATCACTCATACTCCATATATCAGCCCATTTCCCCTTATGGGCATCAAACAGACTATTATACCCCTTATCCAGGGCTTCTTGAGCCTTTCTTTGTGAAATCTTGCTTATTTCATTGGTTTCGTAATATCTGTCACTTGTTACTGAAATATATTTTTCCAGAGTAACAGTTCTGCCTTCAGGAATATTAACTTTTATCCGTGTACCTACAAACTCGCCGTTGTTTAAATTTACTGTTTCTTTCTCCAGAGTATCTGTGCCTGTAATATTCCATGTAAAAGCTGCAGATACATTATAATTGGTTTTTAATGTTTTCATGTGTAAATAAGAAACAGATTCGGTTGCTGAACTTGATACATATTCCCAAAATTTCTCCTGATAATTGGCATCCTCATTTCTTACATCACCATTGAGAAAAGGCAGCAACTCCAGTTCTCCGTCATTGTTAAGAGCTTTAATGGAATATTTTATTGCCGCTATATCACTTTCGTGATAGCTTAAAAATCTCTCCGTTTTAATTTCATACTTTGAGCCAGAAGGGTCGAAAAAAGTAAAGTTTCTTCTCAAAACACTCTCTTTCATGTCCAGCTCTCTTCTGTAATCAGAAAATCTGCAGGTGGCAAGATCAATGTTCTCCCCGTTAATTTTTACTTTAATGCCTATAAAATCAATTGCATTCAATACCTTTGCAAAGTATTCAGGATACCCGATCTTCCACCAGCCAACCCTGGTTTTGTCCGGATAATAAACACCTGCTATATAGGTGCCTTTCAGAGTATCACCCGAATAATCCTCTTCGTGATTCCCTCTTAGCCCCATTCTTCCATTTCCTGAAGACATTATGCTTTCAAAAAAACGATTCTTCTGTTTTGAAAAACCATCCTGTATTATTTTCCAATCGTCTATAAGCAGGTTCATAGTTATTCTCCAACTTATACTTACATAGTTATAGTCTGCTCCCGACCTGGGCCCACACCAATATACTTTACAGGTACACCAATAATCTCCTCAATTCTGCATATATATTGTCTTGCTGGTTCGGGAAGCATTTCAAAGCGCCGAACCCGTGAAAGATCAAGTCCTTGCCAGCTCTCAAATTCTTCATATACCGGTTCACAGAGAGCAAGTTCTTTAAGATTTGAAGGGTAATAATCAATTATTTGCCCGTTTAATTTGTAATTCACGCAAATCTTAATGCTGTCAATTTTCCCGATTGTATCTATATGATTGATGCAAAGTCCTGTAAGGCCGTTAATTCTGGCTGAATATTTTACCATAACAAGATCAAGCCATCCGCATCTGCGTGGACGCCCGGTTGTTGTACCATACTCATGTCCATATTCACGGATTTTGTCGCCAATTTCATTATCTTGTTCAGTAACAAAAGGACCAAGCCCCACTCTTGAAGTATATGCCTTCATAACCCCCAGAACTTCAGTAATCATTTTTGGTCCCACTCCGGCACCTATGCATACACCTCCGGAGATTGGATTGGTTGATGTAACATATGGATATGTTCCAAAATCGAGATCCAGGAAGGTAGCCTGTGCCCCTTCAAAAAGCACAACCTTACTCTCCTCCAAAGCTCTATGGATAATGGAGTTTACATCAGTTATATATGGCCTGAGCTTTTCTGCGTAACCGAGATATTCATCGATAGTTTTTTCAGGATCGATGGGAGTGCCTTCGTAAACTTTTTCAATAATAGCGTTCTTTATTTTTATGTTTCCATAGACTCTTTCCTTAAAATAATCGGCATCCAATAAATCTCCCATCCGGATTCCGCTTCTGTCAGCCTTATCTGCATAGGCAGGTCCTATGCCTCTCTTTGTGGTACCGAGTGCTTCCTTGCCTCTCATTTTCTCCTGAAGATTATCCAGTGCAATATGCCAGGGCATAATAACATGAGCTCTGTCACTTATGAACAATTCCGCTGTTTCTAAACCCTGTTTTTTAAGTCTTTCGATTTCCCTTATCAATACTGCAGGGTCAATAACCACACCATTTGCAATAATACAGGTCTTGCCTTTTCTTAACATCCCTGACGGTATAAGATGAAATGCGTGTTTTGAACCCTCATAAACAATGGTATGCCCGGCATTGTTGCCCCCGGAGTATCTTACAACATAATCCGAATCACCGGATAAGATGTCAATATACTTACCTTTACCTTCGTCTCCCCATTGAGTTCCAACTACAACAATACCAGCCATATATATTCCTCCATTTTAATATAAACTGTACAAAAATTTATACATCCTTCTTAATTATGTCTTATTATATATGTTATAGCACCCCGATGTAAATAAATACTTGACTTATTGAAAAAAGTAATGTTAATTTTTGAAATAATAGCCTTCTAAGTACACTGAAGTGCACCCCCTTTACTGATTTTAGGAGTGCACTTCATAAGCTCATTACAAATATTACTTTACTGAAACAAAACCTTGCTCTAAATCTGCAATAATATCATCGATATGTTCTGTTCCGATTGAAAGCCGCACTGTATTGGGTTTTATGCCACAGTCCAGCAATTCGTCCTCATCTAGCTGGGAATGTGTTGTGGAGGCAGGATGAATAACCAATGATTTTACATCAGCCACATTTGCCAGCAGGGAAAACAGTTCTAAACTCTCGCAGAATTTCTGTGCTTCTTTGGAACCGCCCTTAATCTCAAATGTGAATATTGACGCTGCACCTTTTGGAAAATACTTTTTATATAAAGCGTGGTCCTGACGATTGGGTAAAGATGGATGGTTCACCTTATCAACCTGCGGGTGCTTTGAAAGATATTCTACAACTTTTAATGCATTTTCAACATGGCGCTCAACTCTGAGGGACAACGTCTCAAGCCCCTGAAGGAGAAGAAAAGAGTTAAATGGACTTATTGTTGCCCCGGTATCTCTCATCAGAGTAGTCCTGATTTTAACTATATAAGCCAGGTCCCCACAGGCCTCAGTAAATACAATACCGTGATAGCTTGGATTTGGCTTTGAAAGGCCAGGAAATTTGTCGTTCTGTGTCCAGTCAAATTTTCCGCTGTCTATTATGACACCGCCCATTACCGTCCCATGCCCACCAATGAACTTAGTTGCTGAGTGAACGACTATATCTGCACCATATTCAATGGGGCGAAGAAGGAATGGAGTTGCAAAAGTGCTGTCAATTATCAGGGGAATTCCGTTGTTATGCGCAATCCCGGCAACTTTTTCTATGTCGATAATATCGCTGTTGGGATTTCCCAAACTCTCAATAAATATTGCTTTTGTATTGGGCTTAATTGCATTTTCAAAATTTATTGCATCGCTTCCATCAACAAATGTGGTTTCTATGCCGAAATCGGTAAGAGTATTTGCAAAGAGATTGTATGTGCCTCCATATATGGTTTTTGAAGATACAATATGATCTCCGGCAACAGCAATATTCTGGATAGCATAGCCAATTGCAGCCGAACCTGAGGAGGTAGCCAAGGCAGCAGCTCCACCTTCTAAAGCTGCTATTCTCTTTTCAAAAACGTCTGTTGTAGGATTTTGAAGTCTTGTGTAAATGTTTCCGCTTTCAGTCAAAGCAAACCTGCCGGCAGCCTGGACACTATCCTTAAACACATAGGATGTAGTGGCATATATAGGCACTGCTCTTGCGTCAGTTGCGATATCGGGCTTTTCCTGCCCAACATGAATCTGTAATGTTTCAAATTTGTACTTTTTATTTGCCATGTCAAAAAATCCTTTCTTATAAATAAGTTTTTGTTTTATCATGATTTTTTAACAGTGGCGCATTCGTCCGTTTCTAAAGTTTTGGCGAAGCAGTTTTCCAAATATTAATCTCATATATAACGCCTGCTTTCATAATAATATAAATCTTATAGGATTTATATGAATTACTAGGAATTATATTAAGATTTTATCATGTTGTCAATAGAGAAAACAAATATTTTTCTTTGTTTAAAAGACTCATTAATTTATTGATATGATTAAAGAAAAGTCATATTAAAAAAATCCGTAGTGTCATTTATTACAGAAAATACGGTATCTATCCCTAATTCACATATGTCCCGGGATATAAGACAGGAAGTATTTTAAACTACTATTTCACCGGATTTGAGACTTACATAGACTAACCAGTATCCTCCCATATCACGTACCGAATTATCCTGAACCGGCACCCATCTGCAGGCATTGTCAAAGGGTTTATTATCTCTTTCATCCCTGGCCGGAACACCGATTACATAATACTTTGAGCCATTATCCCCGCGGTAAATACCTGCGAGAATGTGCTTGTGCTTAAATAATCCGACTAAAATTTTGGGATTTGCAAACAAAGGAACATTAATTCCTGACATATACATAATATTGCTGAGCTTTGCCAAATCTGAAACCCGGTACCATGAATATCCCCTGCTGGAACGTTTAAAGGGATAATGAACTTCAAAATTGTTGCTGAGAAGACCTTCCAGCTTTTCTATATCGCAGGTACCGGCAGAAGAATCTTTCCATTTTATCCTTCCAGGTTCATTGTGTTTTATTGTATAATCCGAAACCGGATATGTTTTTGAAGAATAATTAATTGTATCAATGGCTGCAGCTTTATCGGAAGTTTGATCTTGATCGGGGGAAACGAATACTGTTTCTTTCTTCATAGCCGGCTGTGACTCAGGTAAACCGGCAGTTTTCCCTGTAAAAGCTATTCCCGGTTCAGGAATAGTTTCTTCTTTTTCTTCTTTTACTGTACTCATCAAAATTATTTGTCTGATACTCTCGTCCCATTTATGGCTTTTCTCAAAGCTGGCAAAAAGCGGAATCCATTTTTTGTTCTGGCTTTCGGCAGTCAGTGCAGCAAAACGTATAGAATCGGGTTTTATATAATTATTATTTAATGTATCTGATTCTATAGAAAGCCCGCTTTGCATACTGCCATAAGAAATATTTACATTCCCCGCTTTTATAGGTATAAGTGTGTCATTTCTTGCGAAAATCAGGTAGAGAACATATTTAAAAGGTCCCTGTTTCAGCCCTTTAACATGAATGGAAGCTTGTATTCTGCCTTCCCAGCAATCTAAACGCACAAATGCCTCAGGCCTGCTTCCTGTACTGAATCCGCCGTCAAGCTCTTCCATTATGGCATATTTTCTCGCAAATCCTGCCTGCATAATACCACCTGATCAGACTCTTTCATGAAAGTATACGCATCTGATCAGGCTGATATAACATTTCCCCCATAATTCCCGGCAGATTATTTCTCCAGTTCCCGGCACAGACTGGCAAAATCCTCAATATCCAGTTCCTCAGCGCGAACAGCTTCTTTTATACCAAGTTTGCAAAGAACATCCCGGAGACGTTCTTTTCCCCCTTTCAGCCAGCCTTGTGACCCCAGGGAGTTAAGAAGAGTTTTACGTCTTTGACTGAAGGAAGCTCTTACAATTTTAAAAAAAAGTTCTTTGCTAATATCGGCAACACATTCAAGATCACGTTTTTTGAGTTTCACCACTGCCGAGTCAACATCGGGCTTTGGAATAAAACAGTTCCTGGAGACTGTAAATGCCAGCTTGGGATCAGAATAATAGCGCACTGCTAATGATATGGCACTGTAATTCTTTGTAGAAGGAGTGGCGGCAAGCCTGAGTGCAACTTCCTTTTGCACCATAAACACCAGTGTGTCCCAGGCTATATCGGTTTCCAAAAGCATCATAATAATCGGGGTAGTAATATAGTAAGGTAAATTTGAGATAACTTTTAATGGGCCTGTCCAGTCTTTAATCAGCTCTTTGATATCGGTCTTCATGATATCTTGATTAACTACAGACACATTTGAAAACATCCCCAGGTTTTCATTGAGTGCAGGAATAAGATTTTTATCTATTTCCACCGCAATAACTTTTCCCGCACATTTCGCAATTTCCGCAGTCATAGAGCCTATCCCCGGCCCTATTTCCAGAACTAAATCGGAGGAGCTTACCTCTCCTGCTTCAACAATCTTTTTTATTATATTGATATCAGTTAAAAAATTCTGACCTAAAGATTTGGTGAGCTTTAGCCCATGTTCCTTTATAACCTTGTTTGTGTTAATCATAGGTAATCCTCTCTCCGGCTTAGTTATAATTCTTTTTCATCATATCATAAACAAAAGAGACAAGGTATCTGCCCCCTTGTCTCAAATTAAAAATTTTATTTACATGCGTCTGTATTGTCTTTCCAGCGGGTGTCGTTCTGCTCATTCAGGATATACACAACGACCTTTCTTCTGCCCCACTTTTTAACTTCTTCACGACTATCAAAATATAGGTCAATATTATTCCCTTTAATAGCGCTTCCAATATCTCCCGCAACAGCAAAGCCATAGTCGGGAGCAGATCCCGGAACCTCGACATAAAGTTTGGTTCCCAGAGGAATTACCTTTGGATCCACTGCAATTACGCCTACTCTTGCCCGCATTCCCGTATATGTTATTCCGAAGGCAGAATGATCAGGATGCTTACCGGTGTCTTCAAATGATGATGTATATGCCGTTGCCCTCATGTTTAATACCTTTGAGTATCTTACAAGATCACCCCGGGAATTTCTGAAGTTCATCACTGTTCCATACTCAACGACCTGATCCAAAGGGGCTTTTACCACTTTTTCATTTACGAACATCCGGTCGACAGGTTTCCCGTCTTCATAGGTAATTTTATAATACTTCGCTCTTACCCCGTTTTCTCCTTTGGCAATGATCTGGGTTTCGCCTTCATTCATTTTATTGTTGGGTCTTTCAACTACGGTAAATGGTATATCTACCTCTTCGGTTGCGATTTCTTCGCTTACACGAACTACACGGATAACCATATCCGCCGTAACCAAAGTTGCAGGGGTCAATCCTTCAAATCGATCCAATGGATTCAAAGTAATACCATTTTCTTCTATAACTTCTTCTACCGTGTCCTTGTAGGACCATACCTCCCTAAGCTGTCCATCGACTATAATGCTAACTGGTACTGCCCGTTTAATATTGATAATATTCATGGAATCATTATCTAAACTTGCATCAAGGGGCATGCTGATATAATCATCCGGCCTGACTGTGATGCCCAATTTTTCAAGAGCCTGATCAACACTGTTACTCATAGTTTTTACGATGATTGGCTTACCGTTATCAATAATCTTAACATCCTTACTGATCCCATCGTATAGTTTTACTCCTGATACTACAGCTAATGCCGACAGGATAAACAGTGCAGCCAATTGCTTAAGGGGGAGTATACGTTTGAAGAAAGTTAAATAAAATCCGTTCATTCAAACTTCCTCTCCTTATTTAATTACATTTTTAGCAATAATACTGTTGCTTTTATCTGTATGTATCTCCATTAATGGCATAACAGCCGCTCTTTTGTATGTTTAGGATAAAAACACCCCTCTATTTTATCGTTATGCAAGGCTTTTACATTTTATATATGAATGTTTTTTTTGTCAAGGGTTACCATTATTCTTTGGTAGTTACATACAATATTACCCAGGAATTCTCCTCCGAATTGTAAATAAACCCTACCTCCAAAGTGTTGATTCCGTTAACAAGATGGGGCAGGCTTTCTTGATTGTCTTCTGTAATATATGCATTGACCAGTAGATTGGCTTGTACAAGGTGGGGTTCCCCACCATAAAGAATTGTAAAAATGCTGTCTTGGTTTGAGCCATTATCTGCAGCTAAAGAGATTGAATTTATATTTGAAATAAAATCTATGTATTCTTCTTCATCAAAGGATTTACCCCAGAGTGTAAAATCTTTGTCAAGAAGGGCCAGTGAATCGTGATAAGCCCTTTGGGTTATACTTAAGAACCAGTTTTTGGCCACCAGTTTTACATCCTCTTTCATAATACTTTTAAAAAGATTCAACGCCTCTGCTTGTTTCTGTATTTCCTGCAAATCATCTGTTTCCTTCTGTCTGGCAGAATTAAGCATATCTTCTAAATCACTTATCTCTTCTTCTTTGGAAGCGATCTCTTCTTCCAGTTTTTTATTTGCTTCTTCCAACTCACTGACTGTGGTTGAAAGAATACGGTTCTGCCCCCTTAACCAATCCTGTTCTATTCGGTCACTTTCCCGTTGATTTTGCAGTTTCTCTTTATCCCATACCAGATAATTAAGCATAATAAATACAAAGAGCACAATAACAGAGATCATAACTACTACAAATTTTTTCATAGCGAACTCCCCCGGAACCCCCCTAGTAATTGGACTGCAGTTTGAACAGATGAATTGCATTATTTGATGTAGCCTCTTCAGCCAAAGTATAATCTATTTTCTTAACTTCAGATATTTTCTCCAAAATATATTTAATATAACCTGACCAGTTTCTCTTTCCCCTGTGGGGTTCAGGGGCCATATATGGGCAATCAGTCTCAACCAAAAGCATATCAAGAGGTACATAACGCAATACCTCAACAGGCTTCCTGGCATTTTTAAACGTTATAGCTCCCCCCAGCCCAATTCTGAAACCCAGGTTCAAAACCTCCCGCGCCATTTCCCTGGACCCGGAAAAGCAATGAAATACTCCCCCAACTTCATTAGCTTTTTCACTTTTAATTATATCTAAAATATCTTTGTGGGATTCTCTGTCGTGTATTATTATGGGGAGTTTTAAATCACGTGCAAGGGCTATTTGCCTGGCAAACCACGTTCTTTGCACCTCCCGGGGTGAAAAATCATAGTGATAGTCCAGACCAATTTCCCCTATTGCCACCACTTTATCTGCTTTTGACAGAAGTTTGAGAGTATCAATTGTATTTATGTCACATTTTATAGCATCGTGGGGGTGAACACCTACAGCTGCATAAACAAAAGGGTATCTTTTAGCCAGTTCTATTGACTTTTTTGAACTTTCAATATTACTTCCTGCATTAACTATGTGTGTTACACCATGGGAGATGCAGTCCTGCAGAATCTGATGCCGATCCTTATCAAATCTTTCGTCATCATAATGGGCGTGTGAGTCAATCAAAGCAAATTCTCCATTCTTTAGCTAACTTTACTGCCTGTAGGTATATCCTTATCAACTGTGACTAATACAAGTTTGTCATTATTGCTTGCAGCAAGAATCATTCCCTGACTTTCAATGCCCCTGAGCTTTACCGGCTTTAAATTTGCCACGAGAATCAGTGTCTTGCCCACCATTTCCTCAGGTGTATAGTATTTGGCAATACCTGACACCACCTGTTTTTCCTCTGTTCCGCATTCTAATTTCAACTTTAACAGCTTATCGCTTTTTTCTACTTTTTCACATGAAATAACCTTTACTACCCTTAAGTCAACTTTGGCAAAATCGTCTATTCCTATTAAGGCAATTCCTTCAGGCTTTTCATCCACTGTTTTTTTTGGGGCAGCAGGTGCCTGACTTTGGTTTTCTGTAGATGTCAAAGCCGATAATGCCTCCATTTCCTTTTTAAGATCAATACGAGGGAATATGATTTCTCCTGTGGTTACCGCATCAGACTGCTGATAAATTCCCCATATGCCTGCACTATCCCATGTTCTTTGATTTTCAGGGATAGCAAGCTGACGCCAGATAATTTCAGGAGTTTCAGGCATAAACGGCTGAATTAAGACGGATATAATACGTATGCTTTCTGCAAGATTATACATTACCTGTGCGAGCCTGGCTTTGTTTTCCTCTTCTTTTGCCAGGGCCCATGGCATAGTTTCGTCAATATACTTATTTGTCCGCGAAATCGACTTCCATATTTCTGTAAGAGCAGAGCTAAACTGAAGTTTATCTAAGTATTCCTCAGTTCTGGTCTTTGTACTGACAACAAAACTCCTTAATTCCTCATCAAATTCGCCTTTTTCTCTTTCTTGAGGAATAATCCCTTCAAAGTATTTCTTTATCATAGCCGTTGTACGGCTGATTAAATTACCCAGATCATTTGCCAGGTCGGAATTAATCCGGTTAATAAGAGCCTCATTTGAAAAAACTCCATCGGCCCCAAAAGGAACTTCTCTTAACAGGAAATATCTGATGGCGTCAAGACCATATTTATCAATTAAAACAACAGGATCCACCACATTGCCCTTGGATTTTGACATTTTCCCGCCTTCCAGCACAAGCCAGCCGTGACCAAAAACCTGCTTAGGCAAAGGTAAGTCCAGTGCCATAAGCATTGCCGGCCAGATTATGGTATGGAATCTGACAATTTCTTTGCCTACCAGGTGTACATCGGCAGGCCAGTATTTTTTAAAGTTTTCATCGTTTCCTGACAAATATCCAAGCGCTGTGATATAGTTGGAAAGAGCGTCAATCCATACATATACCACATGTTTATCATCAAAGGTTACCGGAATTCCCCAATTAAAGGATGTTCGTGATACACAAAGATCTTCAAGACCGGGCCTTAAGAAGTTATTCAACATTTCATTACGACGTGAACTGGGTTGAATAAATTCCGGATTCTCCTCCAACAGCTTTATAAGCCTGCCCTGATACTTTGAAAGTCTGAAGAAATAGCTTTCTTCTCTTGTTTTCTCAACATCTCTCCCACAATCGGGGCATTTGCCGTCAACAAGCTGGGTTTCTGTCCAGAAAGACTCGCAAGGAGTGCAGTACAAGCCCTCGTATTCACTCTTATAAATATCACCTTTATCATAAAGAGTCTTAAATATCTTTTGAACAGTCTCTATGTGATATTCATCAGTGGTTCGTATAAATTTATCGTTGGTAATTTTCATCAGGCTCCACAGTTTCTTAATACCGTCGACAATATTATCCACATATTCTTTTGGGGTCATGTTGTTTTCAGCGGCTACTCTCTGAATTTTTTGCCCGTGCTCATCGGTACCCGTCAAAAACATAACATCATAGCCCTGTAGCCTCTTATATCTCGCCATTGCATCTGCTGCAACAGTGGTATATGAATGTCCTATGTGAAGTTTCCCGCTGGGATAATATATTGGTGTTGTAATATAGAATGTTTTTTTACTCACTGTAGTGGTCCCTCCAAAATTTTATAATATAAAAAATAAAGAATATAAATATCAATAGATATCGGAATAATGGTTAATTATTGCTCCTAATAAAAGAATTATACCATAAGTTCCACTCATGGCAATGAATTCATAACCCTAGCCTTATTTCTCACTGTCTGTTTCTCTTGCAGTTATTATTGCAGTACAAAAAATCCCGTTCCCTTTTCCAAATTCGGTAAGGCCTTCTCCGGAAGTGGCGGTTATACCCACACTGTTTATATCGATGCCAAGCAATGCTGATATGCTTTTCCGCATAGATTCAATATATGGAGACAGTTTTGGTATTAGTGCTTCTATTGATATGGATACATGGATAATTTCTTTGCTTCCCAGGGTTGCAATGGCCTCTTTAAGATATACTGCGCTGTCAGTGATTCCTTTATTATGACAAAGGTCATCAGCTCTTTTCCCCAGGATATTCACACATGATATGCCGGAAATTGCATTAGTAATGGCATGAAGCACTACATCGGCGTCACTGTTGCCTTTTAACCCGGGATAACCTTCAATAACAACTCCGCCTAAAATAAGTCTTTTATTCTCATCAGGCTCTGTAAATCTGTGGCTGTCCTGCCCTATCGCTACCCTGAACAAAAAAATCAACTCTCTTCATTTTAATATCTTTAAGTATAATAAAGTTTCACATATAAATCCATAAATTTGGAAAAAGGTTTATGTTATAACTGTACAAAAAAAGAAATTCAAACTGAATTTCTTTTTCTTAGGTGTTCTACTCTTAATATTATATATTTGTCGTAATTATCTTCATTCTTGTTATAAACTAATAGTCCTTCTCCCGCAACCGGTATCCTAAAACCATTAAACTGTCGCTTAGGTGAACATTCTCAACAACGACATCCTCGCCAAGTCTCAAATCTGTTGGAGAAAAGTTCCATATGGCTTTTATTCCTAAAGATGTTATCTCTTTTGCAACATCAATAATTTTCTTATTGGGAACTGTCAAAATAGCTATATCCACTTTAGTTTTTGCCACAAACTCAGGAATTTTATCAGTACTGTAAACTTCTATGTCATTAATCTTAGTTCCGATCTTTTTTTCATCGACATCAAAAACAGCTACAATATCAAACCCTCTTTTTCTGAAATTTTCATAGCTGGCCAGAGCTTTTCCCATATTTCCCGCTCCAAGGATTATACAGTTAAACCTTTTGTCTGTACCAAGAATCTTGCCTATTTCATTATACAGATACTCTACATTATAACCATATCCCTGCTGACCAAAACCACCAAAACAATTCAAATCTTGACGGATTTGAGATGCAGTAATATGCATCCTCTCGCTTAGCTCCTTTGATGAAATGCGCTTAATGTCAAGCTGCATGAGATCATAAAGATAACGAAAATACCGTGGTAGCCTTCTTATGACAGCCATAGAAATCTTCTTGTCTTCTCCCATTATTACTACCTGCCTTTAATGTATCTTTTGTTATGCGTCATTTTATATAATAGTAATGTGCTATTTTATACTATCATTTTGTTATTTTTTTGTCAATTTAGTAAGGATAAGTTTTTTCCTATTTCTTTCAGAATTTCTATCTACTTAAGATATCTTTCCCTGATAAGTCAATTACAATCTTACAGCAATACCATTATTCTTTAAATACTCTTTTAATTCTGGTATTTTCATTTGCCCGAAATGGAACAGGGACGCTGCCAGGACTGCGTCTGCTTTACCTTCTGTTATTACATCCCTGAAGTGCTCAAATTCTCCTGCTCCACCCGAAGCAATAACAGGAATTTTAACTGCTTCTGATACCGCTTTTGTAAGTTCTATATCATATCCTGACTTGGTGCCGTCCCGGTCCATGCTTGTCAGCAAAATTTCACCCGCCCCCAGTTTTTCGGCCTCATAAGCCCACTCTACCGCATCTCTTCCTGTATTAATCCGGCCCCCGTTTATATAAACATCCCAGCCTGTCAAGTCAGAGCGTTTCTTTGCATCTATAGCCACAACAACGCACTGGGAACCGAACCTAAGCGCAGCTTCACTTATAAGCTCCGGCCTTTTCAATGCAGCCGAATTAACTCCTATTTTATCGGCACCGGCCAGTAATATCTTTCGAAAGTCTTCAACAGTCCTCACTCCTCCTCCTACTGTAAAAGGAATAAAAACCTGTTCTGCGACCTTTGATACCATATCCAGCATAATATCCCGTGATTCTGAAGAGGCTGTGATGTCCAGAAAAGTAATCTCGTCTGCTCCGGCCTTGTCATACGCACTGGCACATTGTACCGGATCTCCTGCATCAATGAGGTTTACAAATTGCACCCCTTTAACCACTCTGCCTTTATACACATCCAGACAGGGAATTATTCGTTTGGTAAGCATAGTTCTCTCCTCTTTTCAGGCAACTCATCCGGAGTTAGTTTATTCTATCTCCAAAGCCTTCTTTAGGTCCACATCTCCAGTGTAAATAGCCTTGCCTACAATTACTCCTGCTACCCCGGCTTCTTTTAGGCGTCTTATATCTTTCAATGAGGCTACTCCACCTGATGCAATTACATCCAGTTTTACCTTCCTAACCATTTCCGACATTGCTAATATATTCGGTCCCGATAACATTCCATCGGTGGCTATGTCTGTATATATTATAGTTTGTACTCCTAAAGCCTCCATATTTTTGGCATGGTCTACGGCCTTAATCTTACTTGTTTTTTCCCATCCCTCAATAGCAACAAAACTATTCCTTGCATCAATACCCACAGCAATACGATTTCCGTACTTTTTAACGGCTTCGCCAACCATTCCGGGGTCTTTTACAGCCGAGGTGCCTAGTATAACACGTGAAATACCAAAACCTAATATCTCCTCAATATCAGCCATGGTTCTTATGCCGCCTCCGGTCTGAACCGGAATACTAAGAGTTTTGGCAATACGGCTTATAATTTCACGGTTATCAGTGTCTCCTCTGGCGCCGTCTAAATCAACCACATGAAGGTATTTAGCCCCGGCATTTTGGAATTGCAGAGCCATGTTTACAGGGTTATCTGAGAATATTGTTATATCGTCATATCTTCCTTGGGTTAAGCGTACACATTTACCACCTCGTATATCTATAGCAGGATAAATTATCATACCTTCCGCACCACCTTTAAAAAATTATTTAATATAGCCATCCCTACTATTCCACTTTTTTCGGGATGAAATTGAGTTGCATAAACATTATCTTTTGATACAGCAGCGTCAAAGCAAATTCCGTACCTTGACATTGCCGACACCACACTTCTGTCCTCGGCCTCTGCATAATATGAATGGACGAAGTATACATATGAATCTTCACTTTGTTTTATATTCGTAAAGGAAGTGTCAGATTCCAGGTTGGTAAAGAGCTTACCCGGAAGACTGGCAAACAATGGGCAATACTTGGGGAAATAAAGATTGTTCCAGCCCATATGTGGAATTTTTAAGCCTGCAGCCTCAGGAATTTTTTTTACTCGTCCCTTAAAAATACCTAGTCCTTTGGCAACCCCCTCAGGATGTTCTTCACTGTATTCAAACAGTAATTGAAATCCAAGACATATCCCTAAAAAGGGTTTACCCAAATCAATGCAGGTTCTTATCACCCTGTCCATACCTTTTTTTTCAAGGCTTTCCATGCAATCGGCGAAAGCTCCCACTCCGGGAAGAACAACTGCCTCGCTTCCCAGTATAGTTTGCTCATTACAGGTTATCACAGGGTCAGCACCCAGTTTCTTAAAGGCATTTGCCACATTCTTAAGATTTCCTGCATCATAGTCTATTATTGCAATCATGCAATAAACTTCTTTCCGGTAATTCTCTCATATGCTTCAATATATTTTGCTCTGGTTTTCTCAATTACCTCTTTTGGAAGCCTGGGAGCAGGAGGGGTCTTATCCCAATCCAAAGATTCAAGATATTCACGCAAATATTGCTTATCAAAACTTTTTTGGGCTCTGCCGGGTTCATAATCTGCCAACTCCCAGAACCTTGATGAGTCAGGGGTAAACATCTCATCGGCTATAACCAGCTGACCTTCCAGCATACCAAACTCAAACTTAGTGTCAGCCAGGATTATTCCTCTGCTCAAAGCATATTCCTCTGCTTTTTTATAAAGGGTTATGGATTTTTCTTTAAGTGCAAAGGCCAGTTCTTCGCCTATCTGTTCTTTAATATATTCATAGCTTACATTCATATCATGGCCTTCTGTTGCTTTGGTAGAAGGGGTAAAAATCGGCTGGGGCAGCTTATCAGCCTGCCTTAAACCCTCCGGCAGCTTGATGCCGCTGATTTCACCTGTGGCCTTGTAGTCTTTCAGGCCGGAGCCTTCAAGGTATCCACGTACGATGCATTCGGCTTCAATCATCTCAACCCTTTTAACCAGCATGGAACGGCCTTTTAACTCCTCTTTGAATTTTGATAAACCCATGGGATACTCGGAGACATCTGTAGTAATTACATGATTTCCTATTATATCCTTGCAAAAATCAAACCAGAACTCAGAAATACCGTTGAGTACACGACCCTTGTCAGGAATCAGATCATCAAAAACTACATCAAAAGCTGATATGCGATCAGTTACAATCATTAACAGCTTATCGTCTCCTACTTCATATACATCTCTTACTTTTCCCTTAATAAAAACAGGTAAATCGATGAAGTTAGTATCCTTAATCAGCATAAATGTATCCTCCGTTAATTGTTATTACAGTAACCCCTTGGTAGAAGGTACGCCCTGAATTGAAGAGTCAATAGAAACTGCCTCTTTTAAAGCCCTGGCAAAGGCTTTAAATACAGCCTCTATCATATGGTGGTTATTTTTCCCGTGTATCAGCTTGACATGCAATGTCATTCCGCCATTAACCGCCAGAGCCCTAAAAAACTCCTCAAACATCTCGGTTTCCATATCACCAATCCTGTCAGTGGAAAAAGGTACTTCAAAATGCAGAAACGGTCTGTTGGAAAGATCAAGGCTTACCATGGCCAGAGATTCGTCCATGGGAACAAAACTAGTTCCATATCTTTTTACAGACTCTCTTTTCCCCAAAGCCTCAGAAATTGACTTTCCCAGTACTATTCCAATATCCTCCACTGTGTGGTGGCTGTCTACCGACAGGTCTCCCTTACACTCAAGCGAAAGATCAAAATGTCCATGGCCTGAAAAAAGGCACAGCATATGATCTAAAAACCCCACTCCGGTTGAAATAGTGTTCTCTCCTTTTCCATCTAAATTAATCTTTAGAGAAATTTCGGTTTCTTTAGTTTTTCTGGCCAATTCAGCGTATCTCACCACAATACCTCCATGACTGATCAGTACCCCCTGCCCACCCTTAAGGTGTGGGAAATTTCTATTCTCCTAGCTCATTATAGCATTGCCATAATCAACCTGCTATTATCTTCTTTATTTTTTCAACAAGTTCTTCCATCTCTTCCTGGATTCCTATTGTAATCCTCAACCAGTCACATATTCCCGGACTATTAAAATTCCTCACCAGAATACCTTCTTGTCTTAAAAACGATAAAGCCTCAGGCCCGGAAATCCCGGGAATTTTAACAAAAAGAAAATTTGCCTTAGAATCAGTCGTTTTTACACCCAGGCTAAGCAGTTTTTCCTGTGTCCATTGACGGGTCTTTATAATCCTCTGTCTTGTTTCATTAAAATATTCTGTATCAATTAATGCAGCTTCAGCCGCTATTTGAGCAATTCTATCCAAAGGATAAGAGTTAAATGAATCTTTAACCCTCACCAATCCGTCCATCAACTCTTTGCATCCCATGGCAAAACCCACTCTTAACCCTGCCAATGACCTTGATTTAGAGAGAGTTTGAACAACAATAAGGTTATCGTACCTGGAAATCAGCCCTGCACAAGATTCGCCACCGAAATCAATATATGCCTCGTCAACTATTACCAGGGTATTGGGCCGATTTTTAAGTAATTCTTCTATCTTATAAGTTGCAATATAAAGGCCGGTAGGTGCGTTGGGATTAGCAAAAATAATACCCTTCAAATCCTCAGGGTATTGTGATATATCAATAGAAAAATCACTTCTTACTGGTACCCTTATATATGGAACATTAAAGAGAGCACTGTACACAGGATAAAAGCTGTAGGTTATATCGGGAAATCCGATTTTTTCGGTATCATCAAAGAAGGCTTTAAAGATAAATGCCAAAACTTCATCGGAGCCATTTCCCACAAAAACCTCGTCTTTAGATATACCATAATACTTTGCAACAGCTTGTTTTACTACAGCTCCCTCACTGTTGGGATAAAGGCGCAAGTCCTCCAGGTTGAAATTTCTTATCCTTTCCATAACTAACGGTGATGGTGGATAGGGATTTTCGTTTGTATTGAGTTTAATAAATTTCTTATCTTTCGGTTGCTCCCCCGGTACATAGGGGACAAGCTCCCTTGTATTACGACTATAAAAGCGACTCATATTTAACCTCCGTTTCAGACCAGTTAACAAGAACTTGTCTGGTGCAGAATCGTAATTATACGGCGGCTTACTTCAAAGAAGCCTGGGCAGTGTCTGTCATCCTGAGCGGAGCGGAGTCGAAGGATCTTATTTATCAACGCAAAAGATTCTTCGACTCCGCTCAGAATGACAGTGGGGGGTAATCCTCTTCGCTCTACGACAGTATCGGGGATAATCCTCTTCTATCAGCACGACAGTGGGGGGATTCACTGCGCTTAGAATGACACAACGGATCCTTCGTTTAGCCTTTTGCTTCATTATTTATTCTGATTCGTATTGCCTCAGCATGAGCTGTCAGTCCTTCGGCTTGTGCAAAGGCAGCCACATCGGCAGCAACGGCATTAAATGCATCTTTGCTGTAAGAAATTACACTCTGGCGTTTTATAAAATCATACACTCCCAGGGGAGAAAAAAATCTTGCCGTGCCCGATGTAGGCAGGGTATGATTAGGCCCTGCAAAATAATCTCCCAGAGGTTCCGGAGAATAGTTACCCAGAAATATAGCTCCGGCATTTTTTATAAAAGGCAATAGGTCAAACGGATTCTTTGTACATATCTCCAGGTGTTCGGGAGCTATTAAATTGCATATGTCCACTGCCTCATTAATTGTGTCTGTAACAATTATGGCACCATACTTTTCCAAAGATTCCAAAGCAATTTCTGATCTTGCCAGTTTCGACAGCTGAATTTCAAGCTGTTGTGAAACTTTTTGGGCAAGTTCTTTTGATGTAGTTAATAAAATCGAAGATGCCAGTTTATCATGTTCTGCCTGTGAAAGCAGATCAGCCGCTACATAAGCAGGATTTGCAGTTTCATCAGCAATAATTAATATCTCACTTGGCCCGGCTATCATATCAATACCGCAAATACCGAAAACCATTTTTTTGGCCACAGCCACATAAATATTACCTGGCCCCACTATTTTATCAACTTTGGGAATAGTCTGGGTCCCATATGCCATGGCTGCAATTGCTTGTGCTCCTCCAGCCATAAACACCCTGTTGACCCCGGCCAGCTTTGCACAGGCCAGAATTACAGGATCAGCCTTCCCGTTTTTGCCAGGTGGGGAGCAAAGAATAATCTCCTCTACCCCGGCAACCTTAGCCGGTATTACATCCATTAATACCGTTGACGGCAACGGAGCGCTTCCTGCGGGAGCATACACGCCTACTCTGGAAAGAGGGGTAATCTTCTGCCCCAAAAAGACACCGTTTTCATTAGTGGTGAACCATGAGTTTTCCAGCTGTTTCTCATGATAAACCCGTATGTTCTCTGCTGCTTTTTCAATAACTCTTACTAAATCTCTGTCAATTGAGGTTAATGCACTATCCAGCTCTTTTTCAGAAATCTCTATAGTTTCTGAAGTAAGCTCCACACCGTCAAATTTCTTGCTGTATTCAAAAAGAGCCTCATCCTTACGTTCTTTCACGTTTTTAATGATTTCGGCCACAGTCTGTTCTACTTCCGGCTGTCCCTCGGGACTTCGCCTGTTCAAAGAGTCAAGTAATTGTTTTAAACTATCCTTTTTGTATTCATAAATCTTCATGATACCAACCTCTGAAAAATGTTTTAGAGCTGTTTTCTTATACCCTCAATAATTTTTGTAATACGCTGGTTTTCCATTTTCATGCTGACACGGTTCACAACCATTCTTGCACTGATTTCTGAAATTGTATCCAGAACCACAAGACCATTTTCTTTTAAAGTGCGTCCGGTTTCAACCAAATCAACTATTACCTCTGAAAGCCCCACTAATGGTGCCAGTTCAACCGAACCGCTCAGCTTTATTATCTCAACAGACTCTCGTCTTTTATGTCGGAAATATGTTCTTGCCACTTCAGGATACTTTGTGGCAACCCGGGTAATTGAAACCGAATCCATTTTTCCTTCCAGTTCTTTAGGACCTGCAACACACATTCTGCATCTGGCAAACCCAAGATCCAAAACCTCGTATAAATCTCTGCNCTCTTCAATTAAAGTGTCTT
>JGI24709J26583_10001204_pt1 | contig 21981 bp, 14 predicted proteins | sample BioPla2DNA1_FD_26583 | JGI IMG/M metagenome (IMG submission 26583) | reverse complement strand
GACGGAACCGTCACTGCCGGCGATGCCGTGATTTTCGCAAACGATGTGGATGTAACGGCCAACTATGAGATTTCATACGGTACTCCCGCCAAACTGACCATCCAACCCGATATAACCGCCTATGACATTGTTCATGGCAACAACGGCATGTGGACCAAGCAAAGCAATTTAGACCTTTCGTTCACTGCTGACGGGCCTCACGACAAGTTTGTTGGAATAAAAGTGGATGGTCAGGAAGTGGATGCTAAGTACTATGATGTCGCTTCCGGCAGTACCATAATCACCTTGAAGGAATCCTTTCTGGAACAACTGGACTCCGGCGAACATACGATCACTATTCTATACACCGATGGAGAAACTACAGGCACCTTTATGATTTTGGAAGCATCGGTTTCCATTCCCGTAACCGGAGAAAAAACTAATGTTGAGCTGTGGATTTCCATCCTATGCGTAAGCTATCTGGCTCTGGCAATTCCGATGGCTAACAAGAAGAAGAATAGAAAAACTGAAAATTAAATAAACATCCATAACATATGAAAATGAGGTAAAAACTACTTTTTTAAAAATTCGTATACTATTGCTGGCGAACGTACCGGCTTTACCAGCGCTGATGCCGGCAACGCTCTCCACATAAGTGGTTGTGTTGGATGTGCCGAAGATAGCGCCGATGGATGTTGTCGTAGCGTCAACATCGACAAAGATAGATACGACTTGCGATAGAGATGTATTTACTCTGTCTCTAAGCTCCTTTAAGCTGCTATTTCATTGAGACGATTTTAAAATCGTGATAAAAATTCTTTGCATTTTCTTGCAGGCGGTTCGACTTTAAGCGACGGTATTACAAATTGACCTGAACATGCTTTACACAGATAACATATAACCCGAAAAGCCGATAATTGCAGAGAAGGGCATCATGGAATACAAGTACGATGCGTTCATCAGTTATCGACACAAGGATTTGGACATCACCGTTGCAAAGGCGATACACAGTGGGTTTACAGTGCAGGATGAACATACGGAGTATGAGGGCATTGGAACTGGCCTTCGGAGTAAAAGACCATATTCTGCTGATAAACCGAGAACGCGTTGCCTTTAAGTTGTGGGATTTGGAGGGTGAATTGCTATACAATGACTAATTTAGATATTATCGACTTTTTAGCAGGATTTACGCTGTAAATTATTCTGGAAGTAAATAATTTCGTAAATTAATGAGATATCATACAATATATTAAAGAGACTAATTCGTGAAGCCTAAACAGAGATGAGGTTAATTATGGGATATAACTCATTGCTGAAAATCCGAGAGTTTAACCGCATAACCTATGGTATCGATAAGTCGGTATGGATTCCGGAACTTCCACAGACTAAACGCAATTACGGGCGTGAGGCATTAACCTTTATCCGCGAATGCTGCGAGGACTTGAAATTTGATACCGACACGCCGGCGCGCATCGAGTTGTCCGACTCGGATGGACGGAGCGCCGGGAAAGGTCAGATACCTTACAACGTGGAAAAAGATCTTGACCGACTGAGCTTTGAGACTGCCATAGGGCGCTTTCTCTCTTCCGGTTCCCGCGAGGACGCCTTTGATATCTATTACTGCTATTGCGAGATCTTTAAGCCTTTCGGCACAGGTTATGATTCGACCGGACTGCTTCTGGAAATGCTGTCGGAGCACGAAGCGAACGCCAGTTCCCTATTGATGAAGCACAGAGATCACTATTCCCACTCTGTTTATGTCTTCCTCATCGGCATTGCCATATACAAAAACGTACCCGCTGTGCGTCGAACGTACAACGAAAAGTACGGGCTAAAGGACGGCAATGAAGCAGCCTGCCATTTCCTCGAATACTGGGGACTGGCCTCTTTGTTCCACGACATCGGCTATCCTTTTGAGATTGCCCACCAGCAGATGAAAGCTTATGTCTGCAAACTGGACAAGAGCAACAACGACGATTACGGCTTTTCACCCTATGTATCCTACCGCAACATGAACGAGTTCACCGTGTCGCGGTTGGGCGACCTGAACGACTTGTATGCCAAGGCCATCGTCGAGCGGTTGAGTGAAAGCTACCTCGGGCGCACGGAAATCGAGCCGTATTACGCCGAGTACACCCTTCGCAAAACGCTCCGAGACCGAGCCGTCCATGAGAATCCGGCTGAGAAAGACTATCTATACATGGATCACGCCTATTTCAGCGGGTTGATGCTGGCAAAGACCTATCTTACCAGGCATAAGATCATCGAGCGTTATGAGCAATTTCCACAGGAGGTTCTGGACGCTTTTTGCGCCATTATCCTTCATAACAGCCTGTTCAAGTTCACTATGCGCTCTTTCCTGCACACCAAGGAGCCGCTGCGCCTTTCCGACGGACAGCCGCTTGCCTATCTGCTCATGCTCTGCGACGAGTTGCAATGCTGGGACAGAGCCTCCTACGGCCAGAACAGCCGGAGCGGTATATTTGCTTTCGACTTTGATATGGATTTTCCAACTGAGGGCGGAGTTCACTTTACTTATTACTACGATAAAACGTATGAAAGCAAAGTCTTGTCGGCAAAATCCTATCGCGACATGCTGTACGACGGCTATACCAAGAAGTCCGGCGCTGTACGGAAAGACCGCAGTAAATTTGTAGACGATATCGACGAGATCATAGCTGTAAAAGACGTCGTTCCGTCCTTTGAGCCAAATGTAAAGCTGCCCGATCCCGGTCATATCATTGATGTTCGCATAGAAGAAAAGCAGAAAAGGACGGGGCTTTATCTTTCTGACAGCAATTATCTCAATCTCTATGATTTCGCTCTTGCCCTCAACGGGCGCTACGCTGGTGCCAAAACAGAGGATGAGATGAAAAGAGCTTTTGAGGAAAATTTGTCACTGGAATACAAGCTCTCCAACATCGCGCAGGCCAAGGGCTTTGCTGCACAGCTTGAATCTATCGGCTGTTTTTATACAGACCGTCCGGTGGACTATGAGCCGGTTACAGACTTCAAGACGCTCATAAAAGAACCGGGTCATGAGGATGATTTAACGAAAATCGCAATGGCTGAGCATGAGCGCTGGTGCGCTGAAAAACGAGCCATGGGTTGGGATTACGGAACGCGACATGTAGGCGCGATAACACTTGAAGGCGGTGAAAAGAAAAACGATATCATTATGCGGGAGCGCACCCGGCTGCATCATGATTTGATAGACTACACTGAACTTGAAGCACAGGAAAAATTCAAAGACTCCGACCCCATGGAGCAGATGGTAGAGCTGATCCGTGAATATGACGGACTGACGATATATCGGATGAGATGACACCGAATGCATCGCTAAGGAGACTTCCATATGCCGGTTTCCATCGTTATCGGCGTCACCGGGCACCGAGATCTGCGGGAAAAGGACGTTCCGCTGTTGCGGGATCTGGTTCGCGCCGAGCTGCAGAAGCTAAAAACAGAATATCCCTATTCTCCGCTAATCATGCTAAATTCCCTTGCAGCCGGAGCTGATTTGTTGTGCGCCGATGTCGCGGCAGAACTGGGCATCACGCTCAAATGCCCTTTACCTATGGGCATTGATGAATACCGCCTTGACTTCGATGCGGATACTGTTTCACAATTTGAGACAATGATTGCTTACGCAAAGGAAGTTTTTATCGCACCAAATGCTGAACCTTTGCTCGATGAAACAAGCCATGATTATCACTACCGCCAAGCCGGAATTTATGTGGCAGCGCATAGCCATGTTCTGCTGGCGTTGTGGGACGGCACAACTGCCGAATCAGACGGCTGCGGTACGGCAGAGATTGTAGATTTCATGATACGCGGTGATTATGGAGGCAAAGACTATTTCAAAGCTGCTAACGACGGCGCGGTCATCCACATCATGACCGCAAGACAAAGCAGCGACAAACAACTGCCTGTTACCGTCAGTCTTATCGAAAATGAGCCCGGGTCACTGCGTGAGGTATTACGTACGACGGATACTTTCAACAGAGATGCTGCTATGCTGACCGGCAGTTCGGAGAACGGAAACGAACTTTTGCCGGAGGAATTTTTTAGAGACAATGTCAAACTGCAATGCTTAAGTGAGTTGTATCACAAGGCAAACTCTCTTTCACTTCGCTTTCAAAAGCAGTATTTAAGAACGATAAGTTACTTTTCCGTGTTCGGCGTGCTGCTGGTTCTTTCGTTTCTGCTGTATGACGTACTCGAATCCGACATCTTTCTGCTGTGCTACGGCCTTCTAATCATCATTTACTTTTTGGCCTTTATGTCCGCCCGAAAGTCTAAAGCTCACACGTATTATCTCCAGTACCGGGTATTGTCGGAGGCGATGCGAGTACAGTTCTATCTTTCTGCGACCGGATCAAACGAGAATATAGGCAACTCCTTTACGTGGACACAAAAACAGGATTCTACGTGGGTAAAAGAAGCCGTTTCCGCGACACTCGTTGGCGTGCCGGATACGCCGGAAATACCGATAGATATGATTAAGAAATATTGGATAGACGGTCAGTATGAATATCACCAGAAAGCGTTGGGACGCAATAGGCGCAAGCACCACATAAACGAAAAGGCCGCGAGAGCTATGCTGGTCTGCTCAATAACGATGTTCGCAATTGTTATGGTATTAGAGTTTCTCTTCAAAGCTGTTATTGCGAAACCAATCACAACCATGCCGCTTCCCGCTTTCTTCATGCAACACGACGGTCAGATATTTACCCTGCGCGGTCTACTGAAGATCGTTTTGGGCGGAGTATCGGCAATAACGGTATTCCTCTCCGGCTATTACGGCAAGCTGTCCTTAGAGCGAAAAAGCCTCGATCACGAAAAGATGGCGTCGCTGTATTCCTCAGCAAAAGAGCAGTTTGAGCGCGGCAACATAAACAGTGAGCAACTGTTTTCCGAGCTTGCCCGGGAAGAGATCATAGAAAACGGCAACTGGTTTTCATATTGCCGCGAAAACTCGCCGTCTTTCGATATTTGATGGTTTTCAAACGTCCTCTCGATTAAGACGACAATCATTTCCCTTGCAACTGGGCCACTTTTTCGGCGGTGATGCTCGCCGCCTCGCCGATGCTTTCTTCAAACGTCGGATGTGGACGGACAAAAGAAGCCAGCTCTTTAACGGTCATCCCCGCTGAGATAGCGGCAACGATTTCTCCAATCATGTCTGTCGCGCGGGCACACATGAGTTGTCCCCCCAATAGAACACCGTCTTCATCGGCGACAAGTTTCACAAAACCGCGCTCCTGTCCGCTTATCAGTGATTTGCCGCTTGCCGACGTGAGACTCTTTCCGGTAACAACGTTTATTCCGGCATCTTTCGCTTCCGCTTCCGTTAATCCGACGCAAGCGATTTCAGGATCCGTATATACGCATGACGGCACGAGTGAGATATCGATATCACAAGGCACGCCGGCGATGGCCGCCGCGGCAACCAGTCCTTGTGAAGATGCCGTGTGCGCAAGTTGCGGACTCCCCGCCGCCGCATCGCCAATAACATATACATTTGGAATGTTGGTACACATCGTGTGATCGGTCACGGCTCTTCCCTTATCAAGTTGAGGCAGTACAGCGGGCGCGAGGACATCATTTAAGCGGACATACCGCCCGGTGGATACCAGCACAGCCTCTCCTTTGGCCTCTTCCGTTTTGCCTTTAACCTCATACACGACAGTCAGACCGTCGTTCGCTGTTGTGACTTCTTTCACCATAGCGCCGGCTTTCACTGTCGCGCCGCGTTTTTTCATAAGAGTCGAAAGACCGCGTCCAAGTTCGCGATCCATGTTCGGAAGAATTGAGGGTAGCGCTTCAAGTACGGTCACATCAGTTCCAATCGACGCATAAAATGAGGCAAATTCCATGCCGATCACCCCGCCTCCGATGATGACCAGCGAATCTAACAAGGGAACTTGATCGAGAATATCGTCGCTTGTCCATACACCGGGAAGATCAAGGCCGGGAATGGGTGGCTTCCCCGGCGAAGAGCCGACCGCAACAACGATATCATCTGCCGTAAAGCGCACGACCTCACCATTTTGTATGGTCACATCGACGATGCCCGGATTCGGTACGAAAGCTTTGCCTTCGATGACGTTGACCTTGGCGGATTTGAGCATTCGTTCAACGCCTTGGCGAAGTGTTAAAACAACCTCCTCCTTGCGCGCTTTCAGTGCCGGAAAATCTACCGAAGAAGTCGTTTCCGACAGACCGAAAAACGCCGCTCTTTCAATGTCCATCAAAAGAGATGCTGCATGTAACAGTGTTTTAGTCGGAATGCAGCCTCTATTCAGGCATGTTCCTCCTAACAGATCACGCTCCACCAGAGCTGTTGCCTTACCCAAGGAAGCAAGCTTTGCCGCACAGGTATAGCCGCCGATACCGCCGCCGATCACGATAACGTCATATGAAGTGTTCATGACATTCCTTTCTGCTTAACTTGTCCAGTTTGTCTAGTTTTTCCTTTAACATGCGTTGGACACGCATGTCCTAGCGTTTGGCCTGTCGCCATTTTCTTGTAATAAAAAACATGTTGGTGCTTATACAACATCTGTCTTCAAAGTTTAAAACAGTGATCCGATATCTTTTAGGATCATTCTTTCCTGATTCGTTCTCGTCTCGATCATCATGAGACGATCAACAAGCGCTTGTTTCGTGTAACGACATCCTTCAAGTTGCGCAGGAATCTCCGATAAAAAATCCGCGTCCATGCCGTCGGAATATAAAACGACGTTCGTCAAGGCACCTTGTTGTACATGATAACCGATCTCAACCTCACCCCAGCTGAATCTATCGGCAGATTTTTCGGGGAAATTGGCTCTTGAACCATAACGCCAGTCCCAGTCAGCAAATTTTAGGCGTTCTTTATCGATCACGTTGTGATCAAAACGTTTCTCCGGAAAAATATCTAAAGGAAGACCATAGACATCACTGAAACTTGACATCAGCTGCTCTTCCACACAGTGAACATTTAAATCCGGATTTAAATCACGTAAATTGATGACTCTCGACTTTACCGATTGAACGCTATATTTCTCCAGCTTGGGCTTAGACACCGTGAGAAATGAGGACAATCTGGCTATATCGATCTCGAGCATGATTGTACCGTGGTGGAAACTGCGATTTCCGGTTCGGTAATAGGCATGACCCGAAAACTTCTTTCCGTCGACGGTAAGGTCGTTTCGACCCGACATTTTCGCATCGATATTCATGGCACGCACCGCGTCAAGTATGACACCTGATTGTTTCTTGACATCGTAATATTGCGAATGCATGAGAAATGTAAAATTCAAATTCCCCAAATCGTGGTAAACAGCACCGCCTCCGGAAAGACGACGTGCGAGCTTACCTCCCGACCGCTCCAAATCATCGACCGCACATTCATTCCACGCATTCTGGTTTCGCCCGATAACAACCGTGTGCTGATTCTGCCAAAGATAAAGGATGCACTCCCCTTCTCTAACATCATTCAGAAAGAACGATTCAAGAGCTTGATTATCCCAGACTTGCGTTCCTTTACTGACATACGCGGTCAATGTTGTAAGCATTTTTCACCTCTCAAGAAAGGTGCCTCCGGAAAAAGGAAGCACCTTTCAAGCAGTCTTATCATTAGGCTGTCATGATGTCATAAAAACCCTCTGAATCAGCTTATTTACCTGAGTTTTGCCTTTGCCGCCTCTCGGACTTTCCGTTTAGACGTGCATTGCAGCCTATGCTTGAACCGGTTTTCATCCATCGTCGTCTACCAACAAATAACGATTGCGTGGATGACATTTGCTTGGCGCACGCCGTGTCCGTCATCTTCCGGCAACAAGGCTTCGCATTACGGCGTGTATTTCAATCCGTATTCGGCAGCTCCGCTAAACAATCTAGTGAAGGATTTGACTTCTCGCTACGGCGTGTATTTCAACACCGGATTGCGCGCAGCATTCACTTCGTCCGGACGCCCAATCGGTGCGTTATGCGGAGCACCGTGCAACAACTCCGGATTTTCTCTCGCCTCTTTCATCACTTGCTTAAAAATCTCGGCCGCTTCGTCTAGCGTCTCCAACGATTCTGTTTCAACAGGCTCAACCATAAGCGCTTCCTTTACGTTGAGAGGAAAGTACATCGTCGGAGGATGCATACCGTAATCGATCAGCCGTTTGGCAACATCAAGCGCAGAGACGCCGGTCTCTTTCTGTAGTCGCTCAAGCGTTATCACGAACTCGTGCATGCAATGCGGACCGCTGGCGATATCGTAATCATCTGAGATACGATTCAACAGATAATTGGCATTGAGAACCGCGTTAGCTGAAGCCTCCGGGATCCCCTCACGTCCCAACGAAAGGATATAGGACAGTGTCTTCACAATCACTAAAAAATTACCGTGAAATCCGCGGACACGCCCGAACGACAACTCCGGCGTCTTAAACTTAAAGACACCGTCCTCTTTTTCTACGACAGGACCGGGAAGGAATGGCGCCAAGAAAGCTTTGCAGCCCACGGGTCCGGCACCCGGACCGCCTCCGCCATGCGGTGTCGAAAATGTTTTGTGCACATTGAGGTGCACACAGTCAAAGCCCATGTCACCCGGCCGTGCCTGCCCCATGACGGCATTCAAATTGGCGCCGTCGTAGTAACAAAGTCCGCCGGCATCATGGATGATTTTTGTAATTTCTCCGATGTTCGGATCGAAAAGACCGAACGTGTTCGGATTCGTCAGCATCAGCCCCGCTGTATTCTCGCCGACCGCTTCACGTAACGCATCAAGATCGACGAGTCCGTCTTTCGTTGACGGCACATTGACCGTCTCGTATCCGGCCATCGACACCGTTGCAGGATTGGTACCGTGCGCTGAATCAGGCACGATAATCTTTGTGCGTTTTGTATTTCCTTTATGAAGATGCCATGCTCGAATCAAAAGCAATCCGGCAAACTCGCCGTGCGCCCCCGCAGAGGGTTGCATCGTAAAACGATCCATGCCTGTAATTTCATTCAAATATTCCTCAGCTTTATAGAGCACTTCCATACAGCCCTGAACCGTATCCGTGTTCTGTAAGGGATGTATGTTCGTAAAGCCGGGTAACGCGGCCATTTCTTCGTTGATACGCGGGTTGTACTTCATCGTACAGGAACCTAATGGGTAAAAGCCGTCGTTCACACCGAACGTCTGCTTTTCAAGTTCCGTGTAATGGCGAACGAGTTCAATTTCTGAAACCTCCGGTAATGCAGGTTTTTCAGATCTCATCATCGATTCAGGAAGTTGACAAACAGGCACATCGCATTTGGGAAGGTGCGCGCTCCCCCGTCCTTTATAACTTCGTTCAAATATGAGTTTCATAATTCACACACCTCCCTGACTACCGCGACCATCCGGTCGATATCTTCCTTACTCTGCTTTTCTGTCACACACCAGAGCAAACCCTCATCGACGGGAAGTCCGCCCAAAATGCCTTCCTCTTCCAATCGTCGATTGAGCATTTCGGGATCAACGGGACACGTTGTGACGAATTCATGAAAGAACGGCTCATCGTAACAAAGTGACACACCTTTAATCGATGTCAACTGTTCCATGGCGTATACGGCTTTGCTGTGGCATTGCGTAGCACAGGCCTCAAGACCGCCGGGACCCATCGCTGCCAAATAGACGCTTGCCGTCATGGCGCACAGCGCCTGGTTCGAACAGATGTTGCTCGATGCTTTCTCGCGGCGAATATGCTGTTCTCTCGCCTGAAGCGTCAATACAAAGGCACGGCCTCCTCGACTGTCAGTCGTCTTTCCGACGATCCTGCCGGGAAGTTGACGCATCATGCGTTGAGTCGTTGCCATGAAGCCGAGATAGGGACCGCCGAATCCCATCGCGATGCCAAGCGGTTGTCCCTCACCTACCGCGACGTCCGCGCCGCATTCCGCAGGCGACTTGAGGAGCGCCATGGCGATCGGATTGACTGACATGACTGCCTTCGCTCCGGCTTCATGTGCCAGCACGCACAATGCCTCGGCGTCTTCAATGATGCCGTAATAGCCTGGCTGTTGAAAACAGAGGCACGCAGCGTCATCTTTTAGAGCAGTTTTCACGCCTTTGATGTCCGTTTTTCCGCCTTTAGGCGGCACGACGGTGACGTCAACAGACCGCGCATCGCAATACGTCTTCACTACTTCAATCACGTGTGGATGCAGTGCCCCTGAAAGCACGACACGGCTGCGCTTTCGCGTCTCACACATGAGCACTGCTTCAGCGGCAGCAACAGGACCGTCATAAACAGACGCATTCGAGACATCCATACCGGTCAATTCACAGATCATCGTCTGGTATTCAAAGATGGACTGCAACACGCCTTGACTGATCTCCGCCTGATAAGGCGTATACGCCGTTAGGAAGGATTCCTTCGATGTCACCGATTTTACGACGGACGGAATGTAATGATCATAGCTTCCCGCCCCGCGGAAAATCGATTTAAAAGGTTTATTTTCAGCAGCAAGTCCCTCCATAATCCGACGCACTTCCAACTCGCTTTTCCCCGGTTCAAGGTTCAACGACTTGACACGCATCGACTCCGGTATCACTTGATAAAGGTCATCGAACGACGAGTGCCCGATGGCCTTAAGCATCTGTTGCTGCTGCGCTTTAGTGTTTGGAACGTAGCCGCCCATTTTAGCTACCCTCGGTTTCACAGAACAGATCGTATGCCTCCGCGTCTAAGAGTTCATCCTCGTCGGTGATGTCAGAGACACGTATCATCCATGCTTCGTAAGGGCTGTCGTTGATCATTTCAGGATGATCTAGAAGCACTTCATTCACCTCAACCACCACGCCCGAAACGGGGCTTATCACGTCGGAAACGGCTTTGACCGACTCAACGTCGCCAAATGCTTCTCCGCTCTCCACTTCATCACCTTCTTCAGGCAAGTTGACGAAGACGAGACTTCCAAGCTCGCTTTGTGCGAAATCGGTAATACCGATCTCTATGATGCCGTCGTCCATCTCGCGAACCCATTCATGTGTTTTACTGTACTTTAACGTTGTAGGTGTTTTCATTTAGACCTCCATTTTTCCTCTTGTGTTGGTGCCGTTTCGATTCCAGAATATATTTCTTCTATCGTCTTCGCACGCTTCTTATTCAGCTTTATAAAAGGGAAAGGGCACGATCTCAGCCTTTACGCGGCGACCGCGCACATCCACTTCAACTATATCCCCCTGCTCCACCGCTCCGGTTTCCACGTAAGCCATGGCATATGCACCCTTGAGATAAGCAAGGTATGTTCCGGACGTCGTTACACCGATTATCTTTTCCCCAAGGTAGACGTCCTGTTCCTCGCGGATAATACCGCGTCCTTCTACTCGCATCCCAACACGCATACGCGGAATGCCCTTTTTCTCTATCGCATCTTTGCCGATAAAGTCTTTGTTCATTTTGACCGCAAAACCGAGACCCGCCTCGAGAGGCGTCAGGTTTTCATTCATCTCGTGACCGTATAGCGGCATCGATGCTTCCAGCCTCAACGTATCACGTGCGCCGAGACCGCAAGGGATTAAGTCAAATTCGCTTCCGGTCTCCATAATAATGTCCCATAACTCGACAACCTTATCCGACGCGCAATAAAACTCATAACCGTATTCGCCCGTGTACCCCGTACGAGACACTAGGCACTCTACGCCGCCCACCGAAACATGTTCACAGAAACTGTAATAACCGGTTGGGATACGTTCTGTGTCTGCCAGTTTTTGCAAAATGGCGGCAGAATTCGGTCCCTGAAGCGCCAGCAGACCAATCTCTTCGGAGCGGTTGTACATTTCAGTATCCGGCAGAAGATTGGCACGTATATGTGCATCGTCCTTTGCCGTATTGGCCGCGTTGACCACCAACATGAATCGATCTTCCGCCAGACAGTAGACGATCAAATCATCGACGATGCCGCCGTCTTCGTTGCACATGAGGGTGTAACGAACACGTCCCACCTTTAGATTCGTGAAATCATTCGTCATAATGAAATTAAGAGAATCAAGCGCTCCCTTCCCTTCAAGGAAGATCTCGCCCATATGTGAAACATCGAACAAGCCGGCCGCCCGCCTGACAGCCAGATGTTCCTTCAACATGCCTGTTTCATATTCAATCGGCAAAAGATAGCCACCAAAGGGCACTATCTTCCCTCCCAGTTTGACATGTGTGTCATAAAGCGGTGTTTTAAGCTCCATACATACTCCTTTCTACCATGAAAAAACAGGACACTCGGCATATTCCTGTATTAAATGCATAAGTACTTCCTGTTTAACACGCCGATATCTTGCCGTTTATCACAATTATTCCAGAGTGCAGCGTGCTTTTCAAGCAAAACCTTTGATCGGCTCCGGCCGCAATGATGACCGTCTAAATATCATTCAAAACTCTTTTTGCGTCATCATAAATCCGATGGATTATGAGCGTCAGGCGTCACTGAACGGATAGATAAATCAGGCTGAAACGCTAATCCGAACACTCGCTCCGCGAGCCGACGAATACCGGCATGAGGCCTTCCGTAAATCTTCGTAAAGTAATAATTCTGATGAAGATCAATCCCGGGATCATCATTCAATTCAACAAGATCCGGTCCTTCCGGCGTCATCGCGATATCCCATCCGATCATTTTCAACTCCGGTACCAGCACCGCCATCTTTTGAATCTGATCAAGTGCTTCCTTAAAATATGGAATTTTAGCGCCTTTGGGACTAAAACCGGTCATCGGGTGTTCAGGCAACAAGAGATCGTATCCATGTTTCGCGTTCGGATACGGCCGAAAATAGCCGTCGGATCGAACCACGCCGTCGTCATCGAGAAGAAGCAGGAACAGACCGTAATGATTATCTGTTCTGGATGTATCGCTGCTCACGCGCATCACCGGCGGTAACGTCACAAGTTCGTCCGTGTCATTTCTCAACGTTACAATGCGGAGCGTATTGACCGAACGAACAGAGAAACGCGCGACATCAGGGTGCTGAACAATCGCCTCCTCCAGCATGGTAAGGCCAATGTCGCGCAAACGTTTTACAAACCCCGATTCCTCATTTTGCTGCTCAACGTAAACAACTTGGTGACCGCAGCGACCGTTGACATCTTTAGCAAAAAAAACAGGATGGCGATCAAGAAAGTCCCGTACCTCTTCCTCATTTGACTCTGTAAGGCTGACACAGTCTCTTTTGTAGAAGGCACGAAGCCGTTGATAACCAACCCATTTGTCTTCCAAAGGACTCGTTTTCCCGTTTACGGCAGGCTTCAGAGCCGTCAACATATGGCTTGTAATGTATTCAGATCTCAATGAATCATCCTGAAGTGAAAATCCGAACTCCAGATAATCTGTTGTCGTCGCCCCATAAAGGCGTCGGCACTTGATCATATCTAAATAAAGATGAAGGCGATTTTTACCGGAACGGCGAGCTTCCGCACGCGCCACATTTTTCATGCCTTGAATAGTGGACCATGTGATCATAGAAGTAAAGATAACGTCTTTCTTATCATATGTTTTCTTATTATATCGTATAGCCGATTCGCTTGCCCGCGCGACACGCGTCACGTTCGCGTGCGTTACGCTATAATGAAGGCAATCATATAAAAATGCTTATGCAGGAGAAAACATTCGTCATGAAAAAAATTATCCTTACCGGCGACAGGCCAACCGGAAGACTTCATATCGGCCATTACGCAGGTTCGCTTCGCAACCGAGTCAAGCTTCAAAATTCAGGCGAGTACGATGAAATATATATAATGCTCGCCGATGCGCAAGCTTTAACGGACAATTTTGATCACCCGGAAAAAGTCAAAGAAAACGCACTTGAAGTAGCGCTTGACAACTTGGCCGTCGGCGTCGATCCGAAGAAATCCCACATGCTGGTTCAGTCTCAGGTGCCGGCACTTTTTGAACTCTTTACCTATTACATGAACCTCGTGACGGTCGCGCGCGTTCAACGCAATCCCACCGTCAAAAGCGAAATAAAAATGCGCGGATTCCAATCCAGTGTTCCGCTCGGTTTTTTCAGTTATCCGGTCAGTCAAGCCGCCGATATTACAGCGTTCGATGCAACAACGGTGCCTGTCGGCGAAGATCAGGCGCCCATGCTTGAGATCTGTCGCGAAATTGTACAGCGTTTCAACACTATCTATGGGAACACCTTGGTGATGCCGGAAATCTTGTTGCCTGAAAGCAAGGCAAGTTTGCGTCTTCCCGGAACAGACGGCAAAGCAAAAATGAGCAAATCGCTAGGCAACTGCATCTATCTTTCGGACGATCAGAAAACAGTTCACGACAAAGTGATGTCCATGTACACCGACCCGAACCATCTGCGCGTAAGCGACCCCGGCAACGTAGAAGGCAATCCGGTATTTATCTATCTTGACGCGTTTGCAACACAAGAACACGTCGATGAATACCTCAAAGATTACGATTCGCTGGACGCGTTGAAGGCGCACTATACGCGAGGAGGTCTGGGCGACGTCAAAGTCAAACGCTTTTTAGAAAGAGTACTTCAAGAGACGCTTGAGCCGATCCGACAGCGCCGCGCAATACTTGAAAAAAAACCGGACTACGTCAAAGAAGTGCTGCATCAAGGCACCGAAAAAGCGTGCGAAAAAGCATCAAAAACGCTCCAACGTGTAAAAGAGAGCATGCAAATGAATTATTTCAGGAACGGATAATGCCCTAGTATTTTGCACAATAAAGTTTTTACATCTTAAGACTACACAGGCACGGTCATCCACGACAGTGCCTGTTTCTTTTGCATCGAATACGTATTTTGTAAAGTTGTCGCAGGCAAGAAATACTTAATTGACTTCGTCTTTAATTAAGCAAAATAACATCGATCGATCATCTCGATAAGACACTTTACAAAGCAGGGAGCATCAACCATGAGATCTATGTTTCGTATTGCTTCATCATATCAACGCCCAAATCGACGATTTTATCGATACTGTAAGATTCACTGAGTTTTTCCATATTCGCGACCATCTGCCAATACGTTTCGGGATGCTCTATCAAATAGTTCAAATGTGAGCTGAGCTGCTCCGCGTCATTCACCTTTATGGCCATATTGTTCTCGACAAGAAAGTCGGCATTGCCATGCTCCTGTCCGGGAATGTAAAAAGGAATAATCATCGGTATGTTTTTAAGAATGGCTTCACTTGCTGTCAGACCGCCCGGTTTAGAGATAATAAGATCGCATGATTCCATAAGTTCGTCCACATTGTCAATGAATCCGTAAAGCCTTATTTTCCCTTCAGCGATACAATCCTGATACTCTTCAGCAAGTCTGTTATGAAGATCCTCGTTTTTCCCGCAAACGACCGTCAAGATCATCGGGTAGCTTCCTTCCCCGGAAAGCAGTTCGCGGATAACTGAAGCGATGACCTCCAAACCCATACTGCCGCCCATGATTAAAAGATTTAACGGCTCGTTTTCTTTGAAAACGCGTTTTCTCGTATCGTAAAAGCTTTTTTTCACAGGAATGCCATAGGTATAAATGCGCTCCTTTTTTACGCCCATATCGATGAGCGCACTTTTCGAATAATCCCCGGCTACAACATAAGCGTCAATATCCTTGTGGAAGTAAGTGTTGTGGGGTATATAATCTGTGACAATCTGCATCAAAGGCACGTTCGTCCGGCCTCTCTGCTTCAGATGACCGATCAGCTTGCCGGCAAAAGGGTGGGTTGCGATCAGCAGCTTAGGATCAATATTGTTTATGAGGTCATCAAGGCGAAAGACCGTTCCCGTAAAAAATGTACTGAACACCACATTGTTGATTTGCTTTTGATTCGTCCATTTATACAGTGATCCGTAAAGATGGGGCGCTTTTTCTGCCAAAGCATGGTATCCTTCCGCCATTAAATAGTTCGACGCTTTACTCGTCGCCTTAAACATGTCGATCATCAGAGCAAAAATCCCGCGCTCCTCAAAGCTTTGCTTAAGATAGTGAGCAGCGCTGTTGTGACCTCCACCGGTCGACGCGGTTACGATCATAATATGTTGCATCGTAATTCGTTCACTTTCTTACTCAACTAAAGTCTTCTTTTTCTTTATATCACTGCTGAAGATCGCATGCCAACTGATTTGTGTAACGAATTTGTATAAATCGAGATACATTGTGCGACGCTTTGTCTGTGATTTCGAGAAAGTGATTGCTTTCACATGTTTTTAACAAGAAAAAACGTAGTTGTACCTGCAAATAATCATTGCTAAAGCATCAAGCAATTGTGCTACACTTGATGAACATCGCCGCTCGATGCGTGATCGCAAAAACGCAAAATATCTTTATGGAGACGGCATGACCGACTCAACGACAAGAAACTTAAGGGCACGCATGACTCCGCGCCGTTCAGCTCTGCTTCCCTTGGCCGCATTTTTGTTACCTGCAGCCATCTTTATCCTGTATTACGCCATTCAAGGCGTCTCCCCTTTTGGCAGCATGAATCTTATTACCGTCGATTTGCGCGCGCAGTACATACCATTCCTCGCAGAATTGCGAGAAAAAATACTTTCAGGCGAGTCGCTGTTTTACTCTTGGCGCGGTGCTTTGGGTTCTAATTTTTACGCGACATGGGCGTATTATCTTGCCAGCCCTTTCAACATTCTTGTTCTCCTTTTTCCGGTACATAAGTTAGCGGACTGCGCTTTTATCATCATTGTTCTCAAGATCGGCATGTCAGGACTTAGTTTTCAAACGATGCTCCGTCGTGTCTTTCGGACACAGCATCCGCTGTCGGTCGCGTTTGCGACAAGCTATGCTCTGTCAAACTTTGTCATCGCGTATGCCTGGAACTTGATGTGGATGGACGGGCTGATTCTTTTACCTTTTGTGATCGGAGGTCTGATTCATTTCATACGTGAAAAAAAGCCTCTGCCTTACCTTGCCGCACTGACACTAGCCCTCGTCATAAATTATTACACTGCCTATTTTATCGGCGTGTTCACCGCTCTATTTCTCGGAATTGCAATCGCGCAGTTTGACAAGGGCTCTCTACGCGAGAAGCTAAAAACGGCCGGAAAAGTATTCTTTCTTTCCGTCGCAGCGCTCTGCCTTGCCGCTTTCGTCCTGCTGCCTGTCGCTTTCGGCCTTTCTGACAGTTACGCGAGTGTCTATCAGATATCGCCGACAACATTTTTCATGGAGAACGCTTGGTCGACATTTTCACAGCCCTGCCTCATGCAGCAACCACACGTCTTTTACGGATCACCGAATATTTACTGTGGGTTATTACCTTTGCTTCTAATTCCCGTTTTCCTCTGGAAAGCATCGATTAAAAGAGGTATACGGTGGGCATACGTCGGATTACTCGTTTTTGTTTTCGCTAGTTTTTTGATCCGTCCACTAGATTACTTCTGGCATGGTTTCCATCACCCGACCGGCATGGAGTACCGCTATGCCTTTCTTTTTGTTTTTCTTATGCTGTTCACGGCATGGCAAGCGCTTCCGTCACTCCACAAGATGAATCGTCTCTCACTTTTTTTGATCGCTGCCATATTCGTCACACTCAATGCTATACCTGTGATCATGAATCAAATAACGAATGATTGGATCAGCGTCTTGCTCACGCTTCTTTTCATCTCCGGATATCTTTATCTTTATTCAAAGAAACGGGGACGTAACAATATAAAAGACATAAGACGGCCATCACTTGATCGTCGTTTACGGAAACAGTATCACTGTCACGGAATGCAAGAAAAAAGAACTCTGCTGTTGTTTTTACTCATCATCGTGGAGCTCACGGTAAACTTGTTTTATTCCGCCGGCCTGATGCATCGAAGACATCCATTGACGCCGGAACACGCTTTTCTCGGGAATCCAGTATTCTCCGCCCAACAAGCACTCGTTAAGCATGCCTCATCGCGCAGCGAAACAAACAACATCAGACTCTACACTTTTAATAAGCTAAATGATAACGATTCGAAACTGCTCCATCATAGCGGCATCTCTATTTTCGATTCCAACGCTCGAGCGGTCTCCGTGTTCGGCCTTGGCCATCTAGGTTACGCCGTCAACGGTTACGGCAACGCTATCACCTCACCCAATGCCGGCCCTCTTATGAACGCGTGGCTTGGTATCCGGTACGGCATCGTGCCTGATCACTGGCAGATCGAAGCGCCGGAGACACAAACTCGTGCCAGCGCTGGCACAGAAATACTCATCGAACACGACACGCCGCTCCCCTTCGGTTTTTTTATCGAGGATAAAGAAGCGCTTCATGATCCGATGATGCCTCGATGGACAAATCCGCTTGATGTGCAAAATATGCTTGCGCTTGAGATTATGGACGGCAATATTGTCTATTATCAAGCACCCGACGCACTTGATGAAGCTATTTATACAGAGTCCTTCACCGTTACGCCAACGTCGAATAATACTTTTGATTACAAAATCAAAAAATCCGATGCTGCAATCACATGGCGTTACACCATACCGGAAGAAGGGCGCTATCTCATCTTCTGGATAGGGAATCTTTCCACCGTCCAACTTGACATCCCATCGCAAGAAAACAGGCTCTCAATATTCGATACGCGACAACTTATTGATCTTGGCGAGCTTCATGCCGGCGAAAGTGTTGATTTGACCATCACAACTCCATCGGATCAACGTGAAGGATCCTTCTTCCTTCAATTCAGTCAGATGGATCGCGCAGTTTATCACACACTGCTACAGCAGTGGCGCAACCATGCATTGCACCTCAAATCATGGAGGAACGACGCATTCACCGGCACCGTCACAGCTCCAAGTGACGGCTATATCTTTTTACCTATGTCTGCTGTCTCCGGTTGGACGTTTACCGTCAACGAAGAAACCGTCTCCCCCATAAAAATCAAAGACACGTTCTATGCCGTCCCCGTAAAACAAGGATCCGCGACCATACGCGCTGCCTTCCTCCCTCCGGGTTTCAAGATAGGTTTGACAATAAGCCTGCTTACATTAATAACGCTTATCATTGTTTGTATGATGTTCTTCATTAGAAAAAAGCGTCGCGAAAAACACACTCGATTCTGACCGAGACTAGGCATTCAGGAAGTATTTTCTCTGAACATCCCTAAGTCCCGTCAATGAAATGATGTTTGACAATCAGGCGCAGCGTTTGTTACTATAGCGACGCGCTGACGAACCGGTGTCCAGTAGCAGAACCGCAACAGGCGGGATTGACTCAGTGGTAGAGTGTCACCTTGCCAAGGTGAAAGTCGCGAGTTCGAATCTCGTATCCCGCTCCATGAAAGACCGGCGGCAGATGCGCCGGTTTTTTGGCACCATAGCCAAGTGGTAAGGCAGAGGTCTGCAAAACCTCTATTCTCCGGTTCAAATCCGGATGGTGCCTCCATAAAAGGACAACAAAACGGATACAATCCGCCAGTTGTCTTTTTTTATGCCTAAAAGGTGCNTATANCNAGGCTTTCANGANANNNCTAAATAAACGAAANGGTGCAAAANGNCCTGATTTTCCACTATTCGAGCGTTTTCTTACACCCTTTCATTCGCAGGTGAAACCCTCTACACGAAAGTCNGAGTTTCGTGTCGCTTGTTTAGTTTCGTGTGGATAGTCCACTCGAAAGAGAAAGTTTCGTGTCGCTTGTTCAAAATGAGAAAAAATCCCCCGAGAAACAGNGGANGTGATGAAGGAGTTGTATATTAGGAAAGCAAGATTTCTTTTGAAATGCCGCTTCTTAAATGAAAAACTAGTTTTTTCTCATCACCCTCAGGNACGCTGACGTAATCAACGAGACTACACCATAACTCCTCGCTGAACTTAATATCGGTAATTTCATCAAGCCTGTCGGCAAATTGGAGTGCATTAAAGCGTCTTTTATCCTTGTCGGCGATTATTTCTTTTAGCTCTGCAAGGCTTTGAGTTTTCTTTTCGTAGGCTGCCAGAGCCTTATTATAGGATTCGTTTTTCTCGTCCTCTGATTTTCCGATGATCCTGAGTTGCTGACCAAGCTCAATGTAATCCTGATCCAGCTCGATTTCAAGTTGCTTGACCTTTTCGTTATCGTCATCTGTATCCAGAACCTGTGCTAGGGTTTCTCTGCAAAGCTTAATGATGCTCTCTCTTTGTAGCATTATTTTCTTTGCCATATCTTCAAAGCCGGCAATGATCTCCTCTTCGGAGAGATGAGGAGTGGAGCAAGGTTCGCTCCCGGCGTATTTCTTGCCGCACTGCCAGATGTANCGGCGATATTTCGTGGTCGAGTGCCATACTTTCCTGGTATAAGCTTCTCCGCAACACTCGCAGATGATCCGTCCGGAAAAGAAGTTCTTTGAAGAACCGCTAATCTTCATTTCCTCTCGGCGTTTTATCTCGTGTTGTGCCATCTCAAAAATCTCATCACTGACGATGCCTTCATGGCTATTTTCAACATAGTACTGAGGAATTTCTCCCTCATTCACTTTCTGTTTCTTTGTAAGAAAGTCCACCGTGAAGCGTTTTTGTAATAAGGCATCACCTTTATATTTCTCGTTTTGCAGAATGCTTTTTATGGTTGTTGATCTCCAGATATCCTTGCCTCTGGGAGACTTGATTTTATCCGCCATAAGACTTTTAGCAATGCCGTTATAGGTCATACCGAGCAAGAACTCTCTATAGATTCTTTTGATGATTTCCGCTTCATCGGGCACGACTTCCGGTCTTCCGTCTGCCCCTTTCTTGTAGCCTAAAAAACTACCGTANGGCATAGAAACTTTGCCGTCTGCAAATCGCTTTCTTTGCCCCCAGGTGACGTTTTCGGAAATTGACCGGCTTTCTTCTTGGGCAAGCGAACTCATGATGGTNATGAGNAGTTCTCCCTTGGAATCGAAGGTGTAGATATTTTCCTTNTCAAAGTAAACCTCAACACCCTTGTCCTTTAATAAGCGTACATGGGTTAATGTATCAACGGTGTTTCTCGCAAAGCGGGAGACTGATTTAGTCAGGATCAAGTCGATTTTACCTGCTAAGGCATCGGCNATCATCTCCTGAAANCCNTCNCGNTTTTTNGTCATCAGNCCTGAGATGCCCTCATCGGTATAGACTTTCACAAACTCCCATTTNGGATTTTCTTGAATATGCTTTGTGTAATAGCTGATTTGTGCTTCGTAGCTGTTAAGTTGTTCGTCCATATCCGTTGAAACACGGGCATAGGCTGCGACTTTGCGTTTTCGTGTTTTCAGNTCGGAAACCAGACTNTCTTGTGCTCTTTTTCTCGCCGGAATGACGGTTATCTTTTTATTCATGCCTTGCTCGCTTCCTGTTTTGTTCAGCGACCTTCTCACGCATTTCTTTTGTCCAAGATTCCGANCGGGAGCGATCCTTCCATGTTCTCTTGACCTCTGTNCCGTCCTTCATAAAAAAGACGATCTCATTTGGCTGNGTAATCGTCATTTCTTNTATCTTGGCTGTGATGTTCTCATGGCTCAGGTCATTTGTTTNCAAAAGCTCACAAAGCATATCTTNTAACACCTGTTCAGGGATGCCTTTCATATCGCATTTTCCGTTCCTCATGCCGAGGTTGCGGGCACATCGCCAAAATACTCTTACAGGCGTCTTTTTACGATTAAATGGAGCACCGCAGGCTCCACAGAAGAGCAATCCGGTGAAAGGCTTGCCGTGATGCGGCAGGGCTTTCTTGATCGGAGCCCGTCGTCTCATCTCTTCTTTTACAGCTTCAAACAGCTCCCATGAAATAATGCCCTCATGAGAATTTTGAACGAAATATTGAGGTCTTTCTCCGTAGTTATATTTTGTCTCTTTGGTTAGAGGATCAATGGTGTATCGTTTGTTAAGAAGAGCGTTGCCGGTATGCTTTTCATTCTTCAGTAAGCTTCTGATGTCACTTGCTTTCCATTTGCCGCCTTGTTTGCGGGGCTCTCCCATGTCGTTGAGTTTTTTAGCAATATTTCCGCTCTGTAATCCTGACAGATAGTCTTCATAAACCATTCGGACAATTTGAGCCTCGTGTTCGTTGATGATGAGATTTCCGTCGATTACGTCATAGCCATAAAGGTGCGACATGCCTACCAGCTCGCCG
>JGI24709J26583_10001203_pt1 | contig 21983 bp, 14 predicted proteins | sample BioPla2DNA1_FD_26583 | JGI IMG/M metagenome (IMG submission 26583) | reverse complement strand
ATTTGATTTAATATCCTTGCCAGGTGCCATGGTCTGTGGACCATCTGTAATAAGGATGCTAAATCTATTATGTATCAAAGGTCCTATTGATGTGGTCAGGTCAGGTAGTTCTTTCTTTATAAAATGATAGAGACTAAGCTCGTCAATATCAAAGTCAATAACTTTTGTGTTTTCTTTAGGTAGAAATTCAAATAGAATAAGAAAACCTAAATCATGAAAATTTAAAAGACTATGAAATATATTAAGCTCTTTATGGGAGCAACCACGAAAAAACAATGAAAACATAAAGCTTTTTTCTACATAAGAGTAAATATCTTCTATAGTAAAAGCTTTTTTGGAATTTAATATATCTATTTGCAGACTTTCCCAGAATTCTTTATCTAAATCATTATCGGCCTTAATGTCTATATTAGGTTTATTCATTTAATCACTCCTTAGTTGTCAGAAAGATAGTGTTTTCTTAATTATAACATTAAATCACAAATATTGCACGAAATATTATGGGCAAAAATAAATAAATGTGGAAAAACGTGTAAAAATCAGTTATATATAATTAATATTTTGCCACATAAATGCCAAGATACCAGAATATGATAAAATAGCAGAACTAGCTAAGTTATGAAATCGATGCACTAGTTCGCTAGGGTGTACTTGAACATGACTATATATTTTAAGGTTAGGTTAACAATATGATAAATGAGAAAAAGCACATGAGGAATATTATCTTATCTTTATCTATGCTATCGGTTATTATAATAGCATTTATTTTAATGTTAGTTAATAAGGAACATTTTACTAACTATGTGGATAATAACTATAACCAATATTTAAATGATGAACACAGCAATGAGGATTATGAGCAAAGTGAGCTAATTGTTATTCTTAATGAAACACCTGATGATGAAGATTTACATATGCTTTTAGATGGTTATGATGATAAGGTGCAAATAATTAAGCATTTGGAGGATTTTCTGCTAATTTCAATTAGTAATTATAATGTATATATAGATTTTTTGCAGTATCTTAATAATCATCCGCTGGTCAAATCGGTAGAAGCAAATGGTTCAGTGCAGATTATGCAAACCACTAATGATACATATGCTCCATCCCAATGGCCGATTCATAATCCTGGATTTTATACGGTATATACTGCTAAAAAAAGTAGAGAAGTATCATCTATACATGATGTGGACATGGATATACCAGAGGCCTGGATGTATATGAACCAAGAAGTCATTAATCGTCGCGAGGTTGTGGTCGCAATCATAGATACGGGAATTGATTATGTTCATCCTGATTTGGAGAAGCATATTTGGACAAACTCAAATGAAATCCCTGGTGATGGTATTGACAATGATAATAATGGCTTTGTGGACGATATATATGGCTGGGACTTTTATAATGATGATGCCAGCGTTTGTCATTATAAGTATGATAAAAACTTAAAAGTGAATTTGTCTCTTCCTGAGGATGTTGATGATCATGGAACTCATATAGCAGGTATAATAGGAGCAGTAGCTGATAATGGAATAGGTATAGCAGGAATAGCATCTAATATTGACATAAGGCTCATGATATTAAAAATAAATGGAGGTCCGGAGGGGACGGGTAGTATATCAGATGCAATACTGGCGATAAAATATGCAACCAGAATGGGGGCTGATATCTGTAACATAAGCTGGGGGACCAGCCAGTATTCGGATGCTCTAAAACAGACAATCAGTGAATCTGATATGTTATTCGTAGCAGCGGCTGGTAATCTTGGGAGTGATAATGATATCAAATCTGTCTATCCTGCAAGCTATCAATTAGACAACCTAATTTCGGTTACCTTTATTGATCCAAATGGTAGGCTAACCAATCTATCTAACTATGGGAGAGAAGCAGTGGAGATAGCAGCTCCAGGGGTTGATATTATGAGTACCATTGTGGGAAGTTATCAAACCCTAAGTGGCTCGTCCATGGCGGCTCCGCAGGTATGCGCTGTTGCTTCCTTATTATACTCATATGATAAAAGTATATCTCCTATGTCGGCTAAGGAGATAATATTAAAAACCCTAAAGCCCCTGCCAGAACTAAAAGATTATATGCTCTATCCAGGCATACCAAATGCCTATAAAGCTGTTCAGGAGGTGAATAACCTTATAGAGGACTTTATTCCTCCTATTATTAAGCTTAAAACAATCTATGATAAAGAGAGTTTTGTAATTCCCATAGATGTTGTAGATCAAGGGGGCTCGGGAGTAAGGGTAGTGAGGTGGTTGGCTGGAAAAAGAAAAATTGAGGATTTTTATCGTGGTACAACTGGGATAGCAGTAGAGAATGATGAACTCAAGGTGTCAAAGGCTGGAACATATACAATCTATGCCAGTGACTATGCAGGAAATGAGACAATAGAAGTTTATGAGGTTCAGGATGATACAAGTCCGCCAAGAATAAGTGCTAGCTACATAGTATCGGAGGACTATAAAAGTAGAGATATTAATATCAGGGTAATTGATACAGAAAGTGGTATAAGAAGGGTAAAATACTTGGAAGGTAATAAAAAGGCCACAGATTTTCTGCCTGTAGGATCAGGTACTCAGTTAGAATTAGTAAATGGTAGAGGCTCCTTTAGAGTAAAAAAGGATGGTATATATACCTTGTATGCTATTGATAATAGAGGAAACCAGGTGGTAAAGACGATTGAGGTAAAGACTATTTTGTCTGAGGAGATTAAGTTCACAAGAAAAGAGAAAGTTTTAAATGTTGGAGAATGGTACTATCTAAAAGCATTTGTTAAGCCAGCAGATACAACTGATATAATAACCTATAGCAGTTCTAACACCAGTGTTGCTACTATTAATAATAAAGGAAGGATTATTGCTCATAAGGAAGGTAGGGCTAAAATAACAGCAAGTACCAATAATGGACATAAGGTGGTATGTGAGCTTATTGTTGTAAAACAACAGCCATAAGTGTAAAATAGCGCTTATCAAATCACATTTATGCGTTTTTGTAAGCAAGCTTACGGGTTATTTCACGAATAAGCGGGTGGAGCTCAAAACCTACGGTTTTTCGCTCACGTTGCACTTGGCAGATAATATATACGCACTTTTACATGCAAGCATGCAAAGTGCGATAATATTATCTGCTCACCCGCTTATGCGTGAAAAAAAGTGATTGACGAAAAAAACCATATATGTTATAGTAATTAAGCAAAGAAGGAGGGCTTTTTTTTTATGTCTAAAAAAAAGTTGCCTTAGAGAGCAGAAATCAAGCGCAACAAGAGGAAGCGGAGGTGGAAATTGTGCGCGTAAAAATCACATTGGCATGTACGGATTGTAAGCAACGTAATTACAACATGACTAAAGAAAAGAAGTTGCATCCGGACAGAATGGAAACAAAGAAGTTTTGTAAATTCTGCAGATCACACACATTACACAAGGAAACCAAATAAGATTCTGAAAGGAATGTGAAGAAATGGGAGAAACAACTGGTAAGGTAGCTGAGAAGGCTCCTAAAAAAAGCTGGTTTAAGGGTATAAAAACCGAATTTAAAAAAATAGTCTGGCCAGATAAAGAGACTCTCTCAAAGCAGTCAATTGCTGTTGTTATTGTTACGGTTCTTTTGGGTATAATAATTTATCTACTGGACTATGTAATTGAACTAGGAATCGGCTTTATTTTAGGCTAAAGGCAGTATGGAGGTTAGTATGTCAGAAGCTAGATGGTACGTTGTTCACACATATTCAGGATATGAGAACAAAGTAAAAGCGAACATTGAGAAGATGATCGAAAACAGAAAGCTACAGGATCAGATTTTAGAAGTATCTGTTCCGATGCAGGAAGTCATTGAAGTGAAAAATGGTGTGAGAAAACGTGTTCAGAAGAAGATGTTTCCCGGTTATGTATTACTCCACATGGTTATGAATGATGATGTATGGTATGTGGTACGTAATACTAGGGGTGTCACAGGCTTCGTAGGTCCAGATTCCAAGCAACCGGTACCACTATCAGAAACGGAAATGCGCAATATGGGTATCAAGGGTGACGATGTTGTACTCGACTTTGAGATTGGTGATACTGTAATGGTAGTAACTGGAGTTTGGGAGAACACAACAGGTGTAATCAAGCAAATTAACCCTCATAAGCAGATAGTCACCATAAGCGTAGATTTATTCGGGCGTGAAACACCGGTTGAGATCAGTTTCAGTGATGTAAAGATTCAAAAGTAATAATTACTCAGCACATTTATTATTACCATAAGAGCATATTAGCCGTATGCGTATTATGGATATGCAGTAATTTACGCAGTTAGTGGGAGGGATATCCCCGCAAACACCACAATATCAGGAGGTAAACAAGATGGCTAAAAAGGTTACAGGTTATATTAAATTACAAATCCCTGCTGGAAAGGCAACACCAGCTCCTCCCGTAGGACCAGCATTGGGACAACACGGTGTAAATATTGTTCAGTTTACAAAGGAATTTAACGCAAGAACCGCAGATCAGGATGGTATGGTTATTCCTGTAGTTATTACGGTATATGCAGACAGAAGCTTCAGCTTCATTACAAAGACACCACCGGCAGCTGTATTGTTAAAGAAGGCAGCAAATCTGAAGTCCGGTTCGGGTGCCCCTAACAAAACTAAGGTGGCTAAGCTTAAGAAGGCAGATATACAGAAGATAGCAGAGATTAAGATGCCAGATTTAAATGCAGCCAGTTTAGAAGCAGCCATGAGCATGGTTGCAGGTACTGCTAGAAGCATGGGCATAACTATTGAAGACTAAATATGAAATGTACGCGAATAAGCGTTTAAAAATCTATTAATGTGGGAGGATATGCATGGTGATTGGTATATAAAAGGCCCGCCATTTTCTTCCGATATTACCACTAGGAGGTTTATAGAATGAAAAGAGGAAAGAAGTATGTTAATGCTGCTAAGCTGATTGACAGAACAGTTCAGTATGATGCAGCAGAGGCAATAAGTTTAGTTAAACAATCCGCAGTTGCTAAATTTGATGAAACAATTGAAGCTCACATCCGTCTTGGAGTAGATGGACGTCATGCTGATCAGCAGGTTCGTGGAGCAGTTGTACTACCCCATGGAACTGGTAAGACTGTAAGAGTATTAGTATTTGCTAAGGGCGATAAAGTTGCAGAAGCAGAAGCAGCTGGCGCTGATTATGTAGGAGGAGAAGAACTTATTCCTAAGATTCAAAATGAAGGATGGTTTGAGTTCGATGTTGTAGTTGCAACTCCTGATATGATGGGCGTAGTAGGACGTCTTGGTCGTGTTCTTGGACCTAAGGGATTAATGCCTAATCCTAAAGCTGGTACTGTTACAATGGATGTAGCAAAAGCGGTTAACGATATAAAGGCTGGTAAGATTGAATATAGATTGGATAAGACAAATATTATCCATGTACCTGTTGGTAAGGCTTCCTTTACTGAGGAGCAGTTAAATGATAATTTCCAGACTTTGATTGGAGCTATCATTAAGGCAAGACCAGCAGCTGCAAAGGGTCAATATCTCAGAAGTGTAACACTAGCTTCCACTATGGGCCCTGGAGTAAAGTTAAATACAGCTAAATTAGGATAAGACAAAATGTAAATGATTGTTGACAATGAGGAGTAACTCATGTTATAATCCAGTTTGCATAAATAAAACTGCCGAAGACAGTAGGTGCCACAAGGCGTAAGGTATTACCACCTACCGAGGAGAAGTTGGTTAATGATAATTAATAACCTCTTTTTGCTTTGGCATAAAGAGGTTTTTTATTGTATAACACCATACAATAAGAACCTGTGACGAAATATCAAAGGAGGTGTACAAAAGTGGCAAAAGTAGAATTAAAGCAACCTATAGTTGATGAGATTAAAGCTGTTGCTGAGAATGCAAAAGCTGCAGTGCTTGTAGATTATCGTGGTCTTACAGTTGCAGAGGACACAGAGCTTCGTAAAAAACTTAGAGAAGCAGGTGTTGTATACAAGGTTTATAAGAATACACTTTTAAACTTTGCGTTCAAGGGAACTGAGTTTGAAGCTTTATCACAGGATCTTGAAGGTCCTACCGCAGTAGCGTTTGGTATTGATGATGCAACTGCTCCTGCTAGAATTATTAATGATATGGTAAAGAAAATGCCTAAATTAGAGTTCAAGTCTGGAGTAGTAGAGGGAACCTATTACGATAGTGAGGGTATTAAGGTTATTGCAACCATTCCTTCAAGAGAAGTTCTTATATCCAAATTACTTGGAAGCTTACAGTCACCGATTGCAAATCTTGCTCGTGTACTTAAGCAGATCGCTGAAAAAGCAGCATAATTAGAAAATAATTTATAGAGTAAGACGAGATTCTTACCGAACAAATATTATGGAGGTATATTTATTATGACAACTCAAGAATTTATCGAGGCGATTAAAGGCCTTAGTGTATTAGAATTAAATGAATTAGTTAAAGCATGTGAAGAAGAATTCGGCGTATCCGCAGCAGCAGGTGTTGTAGTTGCAGCTGGTCCTGCAGCAGGTGGCGCAGAAGAAGAAGAAAAATCAGAGTTCAACGTAGAGTTAACAGAGGTTGGTCCTAACAAGGTTAAGGTTATCAAGGTAGTACGTGACTTAACAGGCTTAGGCTTAAAGGAAGCTAAGGATCTTGTAGACGGAGCTCCTAAGATGGTTAAGGAAGGCGTTGGCAAGGCAGAAGCTGATGATATGAAGGCAAAATTAGAAGCAGAAGGTGCTAAGGTTACATTGAAGTAAACAATCCTTCAGGCGAATACTTACTAAGAATTATCTTAATAGAAATAACCGGCATGAATCCGCATAATTATATAAAACAAGCGGATAAAAGCCGGTTTTCTTATTGGATTAATATGGATTAGCGGATTGGGAACTTGAAATGCTGATATGTATACGGATTAGGTACTCGAAACGTTGATTAGTAGCAGATTAGAACTCGATAGCTAACGCTATCTCGTTCACGTTGCACTTATCTATGGTAATAACAATGCTTTATTGTAACATAGAGAGCTGTTACAATAAAGCATGATAATTACCATAGACTAATCTGCTAATCGTGGAAATTTAATGTTGACAGTAGAAATTAAGTGTGGTAGTATGAAAAGTGCACTATTGTGGTGATATATGCCTAATCAGTATTATTATAGCATATAAGGTTACAAAAGAAAAGCTATTTTTATTGAATAAGTAAATTAATCTTATTTGATAAAAACGCTCCGTAAGGATGCGCATATTACAAATCTCAAGACTCTCTAATTTTTAGTGGAGTCTTGTGTATACTTATTAAACTCAAGGGGTGAAAACGTCAATGGATAGAAACAGAATGCATCCAGTCAAGGTTGGTAATAACGTTAGAATGAGTTACTCCAAGCAGAAGGAAGTATTGGAGATGCCTAATCTAATTGAGGTTCAGAAGGATTCCTATCAATGGTTTCTTAAAGAAGGACTGAAAGAAGTATTTGATGATATTTCTCCAATATCGGATTACGGCGGGCACTTGAGTCTGGAATTCGTGGACTTTGCATTATGCGAGGATGACATTAAATATACAATCGAAGAATGTAAGGAAAGAGATGCAACCTATGCAGCTCCCTTAAAGGTAAAAGTTAGGCTCCATAACAAGGAAAATAATGAAATTAATGAACATGACATATTTATGGGTGATTTACCGCTAATGACTGAGACCGGAACATTTGTAATAAATGGTGCGGAAAGAGTTATTGTTAGCCAATTAGTACGTTCCCCCGGGATATATTATGCAGTTGACCATGACAAAATTGGTAAAAAATTATTTTCTGCCACGGTTATACCTAACAGAGGTGCGTGGTTGGAATATGAGACGGATTCTAACGATGTATTTTATGTAAGAGTAGATAGAAATAGAAAGGTTCCTATCACAACCTTTATAAGGGCTTTGGGATATGGAACTAATGAAGAAATCAAACAGCTATTTGGTGAAGAGCCTAAGATACTTGCAAGTCTGGCTAAAGATCCAAGTACAGCAAAGGACCCATCTGGTAATTATCAGGATGGTTTATTGGAGTTGTACAAAAAATTACGTCCCGGTGAGCCTTTGGCAGTCGAGAATGCAGAGTCATTATTAAATAGTATGTTCTTTGATCCTAGAAGATATGACTTAGCTAAGGTTGGCCGCTACAAATTTAATAAAAAGCTTGCCTACCGTAATCGTATAGTTGGCTTCGTACTGGCAGAGGATGTAGTTGATAGATCAACTGGAGAGGTTATTGCTGAGGCAGGTACAGAAGTAAATAATGAATTAGCACTCCTTATACAGGATGCTGCTGTTCCCTCTGTTATGGTACAGACTGATGAGAGGAATGTTAAGGTTATTTCCAATATGATGGTTAATCTTTCTTATCATGTTCCGGAAATCAGTGTGGCTGAGCGAAAATCAATGGGTATATCTGAGAATGTATACTACCCTGTTTTAAAGAAAATATTAGAGGAAAATTCCTCTATAGAAGATATTAAGGAGGCTATAAAAAAGAATATAGCTGATCTTGTTCCTAAGCATATTACTAAGGAAGATATTATTGCCTCTATTAATTACAATATAAGTTTAGAATATAACTTGGGCAATGCTGATGATATCGACCATCTGGGTAACAGAAGGATTCGTGCTGTTGGCGAGCTTCTACAGAACCAATATCGTATTGGTTTATCCAGAATGGAGCGTGTAGTTAGAGAAAGAATGACTACACAGGATTTAGAGGGTATAAGTCCTCAATCCTTAATAAATATAAAACCTGTAACTGCGGCTGTCAAAGAGTTCTTTGGTAGCTCTCAGCTGTCACAGTTCATGGATCAGCATAATCCATTGGGTGAGCTGACACATAAGAGACGTTTGTCTGCGCTTGGTCCCGGTGGACTATCCCGTGATCGAGCAGGCTTTGAGGTGCGTGACGTACATTACTCCCATTATGGAAGAATGTGTCCTGTAGAGACACCTGAAGGTCCTAATATCGGTCTAATCAACTCCCTTGCTTCTTACGCAAGGATTAATGAATATGGATTTATAGAAGCCCCTTATCGTATGGTTGATAAGGAAGACCCTGAAAATCCCAAGGTAACTGATGAGGTTATTTATCTTACAGCAGATGAAGAGGATAGATATGTAGTTGCCCAAGCGAATGCAGAGCTTGATGAAAATGGCTACTTTATCGGTAATAGTATCTCTGGTCGTTATAAGGAAGAAACCTCTCAATATGAGAAGCAGAAAATTGACTTAATGGACGTATCCCCTAAGATGGTATTCTCTGTAGCTACAGCCTTAATACCTTTCTTAGAGAATGACGATGCCAACCGTGCACTTATGGGTGCCAACATGCAACGTCAAGCAGTACCGCTACTTGTAACAGAAGCTCCTGTTGTAGGAACTGGTATAGAGGCAAAGGCTGCCATAGACTCAGGTGTATGTGTACTGGCTAAAAAGGCTGGTGTTGTAGAGAGAGTAACTGCTAAAGATATTGTTGTTAAGCATGATGATGGTTCAAAGCATACTTATCGTTTGATTAAGTTTGCTAAGAGTAATCAGGGAACCTGTATTAATCAGAGACCAGTAGTAAAATGGGGCGATAGAATAGAAGAAGGCCAAGTTATTGCAGATGGTCCTTCAACTTCACTGGGTGAATTGGCTCTTGGTAAGAATCCTCTTATTGGATTTATGACCTGGGAAGGATACAACTACGAGGATGCTGTATTACTTAGTGAGCGTCTTGTTCAGGAGGATGTATATACCTCTATTCATATAGAAGAATATGAGGCAGAGGCACGAGATACAAAGCTTGGTCCCGAGGAAATCACAAGGGATGTTCCAGGCGTAGGTGATGATGCTCTTAAGGACCTCGATGAAAGAGGAATAATTCGTATAGGTGCTGAGGTTCGTGCAGGTGATATCCTAGTAGGTAAGGTTACACCCAAGGGTGAGACTGAGCTTACTGCTGAAGAAAGACTACTCAGGGCTATATTTGGTGAGAAGGCTAGAGAAGTAAGGGACACCTCACTTAGAGTACCCCATGGTGAGTACGGTATAATTGTTGATGCAAAGGTATTTACCAGGGAGAATGGAGATGAATTATCTCCTGGTGTAAATGAAACAGTTCGTGTTTATATAGCACAGAAAAGAAAGATACAGGTTGGAGACAAGATGGCAGGACGTCATGGTAACAAGGGTGTTGTATCCCGTGTATTACCTGTGGAGGATATGCCTTTCCTACCCAATGGCAGACCATTGGATATAGTATTGAATCCTCTAGGCGTACCTTCACGTATGAATATCGGACAGGTACTTGAGATACATCTGTCTTTAGCTGCTAAGGTGCTCGGTATAGACGTATCTACTCCAGTATTTGATGGAGCAAATGAATTTGATATTATGGACACACTGGAAATCGCCAATGATTATGCTAATAGTGATTGGAATGAGTTTGAGGCAAAATATAAAGATACTATAAATCCAGAAATAATGGAATATCTGAAGGAACATCATGGAGAAAGTGATGAATGGGAGGGTGTTCCCATTAATTCCGATGGAAAGGTTATGCTTCGTGATGGTAGAAGTGGAGAGTATTTTGACCAACCTGTAACAGTAGGCTTCATGCATTACCTGAAGCTTCATCATCTGGTAGACGACAAGATACATGCCCGTTCCACAGGCCCTTATTCCTTAGTAACACAGCAGCCTCTGGGCGGTAAGGCACAGTTTGGTGGCCAAAGATTTGGTGAGATGGAGGTTTGGGCACTTGAGGCTTATGGTGCTGCTTATATTCTCCAGGAGATTCTGACAGTTAAATCTGATGATGTTACCGGTCGTGTTAAAACCTATGAAGCTATTATCAAGGGTGAAAATATCAGTGAGCCTGGTATACCTGAGTCCTTTAAGGTTCTACTAAAGGAACTACAGTCATTAGCACTTGATGTTACCGTGCTTGATGAATACGGTAATGAAGTAAAAATGAATGAGAGTGCAGATTATAGCGATTCCGATATGACTCAGCTTATTGAAGGAGAGAATAACTTCAGATATGATGAGGGCTATGAAAATGCCGGTTTCACTAAGACAAGTGGCGATGAAATTGATAGTGAGATTTTTAATATCTACGAAGAAGATTCGGAAGACATAGAAGATAGCGGTGACGAGGACCTTGTTGATGTAATAGAGGATAACCTTGATGACGACTTCGAAGACGACCTGTAAACCGTTAGAAATCTAAGATCAAAATCAGAATTGACGAAGGGAGAGCCAAATAATGCCTGAAATGATGTATAACAGTGAGCAGGGGATAACCTATGATGCAATTAAGATTGGTCTTGCTTCACCGGAAAAAATTAGGGAATGGTCTAAGGGAGAAGTAAGAAAACCCGAGACTATTAACTACAGAACCTTAAAGCCGGAGAAAGACGGTTTGTTCTGCGAAAGAATTTTTGGTCCCAGTAAAGACTGGGAGTGCCATTGTGGTAAATATAAAAAGATTAGATATAAGGGTGTAGTATGTGATCGATGTGGTGTAGAGGTTACAAAGGCTAGCGTTCGACGAGAAAGAATGGGGCATATTGAGCTTGCGGCACCAGTGTCTCATATATGGTATTTCAAGGGAATACCTAGCCGTATGGGTCTCTTACTTGATTTATCACCTAGGACTTTGGAGAAAGTACTTTACTTCGCCTCCTACATCGTATTGGATAAAGGAACATCCGACCTTCAGTATAAGCAGGTGCTTAACGAGAAGGAAAAGCAAGAAGCAGTTGAAAACTTTGGATATGGAAGCTTTCGTCTGGGTATGGGAGCTGAAGCTATCCAAGAGCTACTGCGAGATATTGATTTAGAGAAGGAATCCCATGAGTTGAAGAAGGCTTTAAAGGATTCAACAGGTCAAAAGCGTGCTAGGATAATTAAGCGCTTGGAAGTTGTCGAGGCATTTCGTGAATCTGGTAACAAGCCTGAGTGGTTAATTCTTACGGTTATTCCAGTCATTCCTCCAGACCTACGCCCTATGGTGCAGCTGGATGGTGGACGATTTGCTACCTCAGATATGAATGATTTATACCGTAGGATAATTAATCGCAACAATCGCTTAAAAAGGCTTCTAGAGCTTGGCGCTCCTGATATTATTGTTCGTAATGAGAAAAGAATGCTTCAAGAGGCTGTTGATGCATTAATAGATAACGGTAGACGAGGAAGACCTGTAACAGGTCCTGGTAACCGTGCGCTTAAATCCTTATCCGATATGCTAAAGGGTAAGCAGGGACGTTTCAGACAGAATCTTCTTGGTAAGCGAGTGGATTATTCTGGTCGTTCTGTTATCGTAGTAGGTCCTGAACTTAAGCTTTATCAGTGTGGATTACCTAAGGAGATGGCGATTGAGCTGTTCAAGCCCTTTGTTATGAAGGAGCTGGTTAGCAGAGGCACCGCCCATAATATAAAATCAGCTAAAAAAATGGTAGAGAGACTCCAGCCTGAGGTTTGGGACGTACTGGAGGACGTAATTAAAGAGCATCCGGTTATGTTGAACCGTGCTCCTACCCTTCATAGACTTGGTATTCAGGCATTTGAACCTGTACTTGTTGAGGGTAAGGCTATTAAGCTTCACCCCTTGGTATGTACTGCTTATAATGCTGACTTCGATGGTGACCAGATGGCTGTGCATTTACCTCTATCAGTAGAAGCGCAGGCTGAATGTAGATTCCTACTACTATCACCTAACAACCTATTAAAGCCGTCAGATGGTGCACCAGTTACTGTTCCCTCACAGGATATGGTTCTTGGTATCTATTATCTGACAATCGAAAAGGCAAATGATACAGGAATTATACATTCCTTTAAGAATGTAGATGAAGCGATTCTGGCCTATGAGAATAAGACAATTACTCTACATGAGCTTATTAAGGTTAAAATAACTGGTATAAATAATGAAGGTGTTGAAGAATCAAAGATGGTGACTTCTACACTGGGACGTTTTATTTTCAATGAGATCATTCCACAGGACTTAGGTTTAATAGATAGATCCAAGCCTGAGAATTTCCTAGAGTTGGAAGTTAACTATACTGTAGGTAAGAAGCAGCTTAAACCTATTCTTGAGAAATGTATTAATATCCATGGTGCTACTCAGACAGCAGAGTTATTGGATGCAGTTAAATCCTTAGGCTACAAGTATGCTACACAGGCAGCTTTTACTGTTTCTATATCAGATATGAAGGTGCCTGAAGAAAAGAAGCAAATAATAGCAGAAGCTGAGGAAACCATAGAGAGTATTTCTAGAGAGTATAGACGTGGTAGAATGACAGAAGAAGAGAGGTATAATACTGTTATTGATACCTGGAAGGAAGCTGACCGAATCCTGACAGATTCACTTCTTGCCGGACTTGATAGCTTCAATAATATTAAAATGATGTCAGACTCTGGTGCCCGTGGTTCCGACAAGCAGATTAAACAGCTTGCCGGTATGCGTGGACTCATGGCAGATACATCTGGACGTACTATTGAGCTTCCTATCAAATCTAATCTTCGTGAAGGACTTGATGTATTGGAATACTTCATATCTGCTCATGGAGCTAGAAAGGGACTTTCCGATACAGCTCTTCGAACAGCGGACTCTGGATATCTGACACGTCGTCTGGTCGATGTGGCACAGGATTTAATTATCCGCGAGATTGATTGCCGTGGAAATGATGAAGAAATTCCAGGAATGGTAGTTAAGGCATTCATGGATGATAAGGAAGTAATCGAAAGTCTTGAAGAAAGAATCATAGGAAGAAACGTCTGTGAGGATGTATTAGATGCTGATGGCAATATTATTGTTAAGGCAAATCATATGATAACACCTAAGCGGGCAGCCAAGATTATGGCTACCGGTGTAGATAAAGTCAAGATACGTACCATATTGACCTGTAAATCCCACATTGGGGTATGTGCAAAATGCTATGGAGCTAATATGGCTACTGGTGAGTCAGTTCAGGTGGGAGAAGCGGTAGGTATTATAGCTGCTCAGTCCATCGGTGAACCAGGAACACAGCTTACTATGCGAACATTCCATACAGGTGGTGTGGCAGGTGACGATATCACTCAGGGTCTTCCCCGTGTCGAGGAGTTATTTGAAGCTAGAAAGCCTAAGGGACTTGCAATTATTGCAGAGTTTGGCGGAACAGTAACTATTAAGGATACAAAGAAGAAGCGAGAAGTTATTGTTACCAATAATGAAACTATGGAATCAAAAGCTTATCTTATTCCTTATGGTTCTAGAATTAAAGTTTCTGAAGGCGATGAACTTGAAGCCGGTGATGAGCTAACTGAAGGTAGTGTGAACCCTCATGATATACTAAAGATCAAAGGTGTACGCGCTGTTCAGGATTATATGATTAGAGAGGTGCAAAGAGTATATCGCTTACAGGGTGTTGAGATTAACGATAAGCATATTGAGGTCATTGTACGTCAGATGCTTAAAAAGGTTAGAATAGAAACTAATGGTGATACCAAATTCCTACCAGGAGCATTGGTAGATATCATGGAATTTAGTGATGAAAATAATAGGTTGATTGAAGAGGGACTGGAACCTGCCGATGGTAAACAGGTTATGCTTGGTATAACTAAGGCATCCTTGGCAACAAACTCATTCCTATCAGCAGCATCCTTCCAAGAGACTACCAAGGTCTTAACAGAGGCAGCAATTAAGGGTAAGGTAGATCCACTTATCGGCCTAAAGGAAAATGTTATTATCGGTAAGCTTATTCCGGCCGGTACTGGTATGAAGAGATACCGCAATGTTAAGCTAGATACAGAAATCCAAGAAGATTATATGATGGATGATATGTACGGCGAAGGTGGCTATTCAGATGAGTTTGATACCTTTGAATATTCTGAAGGTGGATATAAGGAAGGTCAGTATTATGAAGAAGGCTATGAGGGATATCAAGAAGGTTATCAAAATTATGAAGGCTATGATGAAGGTTATTACCAGGAAGGCTATAATCAAGTCAATTATACCCAAGAAGCAGGGGATAATGAGACCTTTGACCAGGGCGACTACTATGAAGTAGAAGATGGTAAAGCTGAGATTGTATATGATGAAGAAAAGTATACAAGCGATGCTAACTATATTGGTCGTGAGGATAGTATTCCCGGAGTAGACGATGCTCACATATCCCAAGGTGAGGAAACTCACAATGATGGTGATTGGACAGAGACAGAGTTTAATCTAAAGGGTATAGATGAAGACGATTATAGTGATGATAAATAAATAATAATAATAATAGGCATTTTAAAGTAGGAGGAGCGATGGGCGGGAGAGCCTCATTGCTCCTCTTTAAAAATGTAAAATGTTTAATTTGATACAAAACCAATAAGTAGATAGACTGGGGAGTACTTTATTAATATTTTTATATAATATGGGAGTATACTAGTAAGAAATTAATAAGAAAAGTGAGGAGTATAGGCATGAAATATATAGAGGAGTATAATGCATGGCTTAATGATCCGTATTTTGATGAGACCACCAGGAGAGAACTTGAAGCCTTAAAAGGTAATGATAATGAGATTAAGGAGAGATTCTATAAAAATCTAGAATTTGGTACCGGTGGATTAAGGGGCATACTGGGAGCAGGAATTAATCGAATGAATATCTATACGGTAAGAAGGGCTACTCAGGGACTTGCCAATTATATAATTAAGCAAAAGGGTGAAGCCAAGGGGGTTGCAATAGCCTATGATTCTAGGAGAATGTCTCCTCAGTTCGCCCTACAATCTGCCCTATGCTTAGCTGCAAATAATATAAAGGCATATTTATATGAGTCTCTTAGACCGACACCTGAATTATCTTTTGCGGTAAGAGAGCTTGGCTGTATTGCTGGTATAGTAATCACTGCAAGTCATAATCCGCCTGAGTATAACGGTTATAAGGTTTATTGGGAGGATGGGGCACAGATTACATCTCCAAAGGATGTAGAGATTATAGATGAGGTAAATTCAATTAAAGATTTTTCTGAGGCCAAGACTATGTCGGGAGAGGAAGCTATGAAGAATGGCTTGCTTAGAATTATCGGAGAGGATATAGATAATTTATATATTAAGAGCCTGAAAAAGCTTATTATTAACCCGATTAGTGAAGTTGGTAGTAACTTAAATATAGTGTATACTCCTCTGCATGGATCTGGCAATATACCTGCTAGAAGAATACTTAGGGAGTTGGGTTTTAGGAATGTACATGTGGTAGAAGAACAAGAATATCCAGATTCAGAATTCTCTACTGTGGGTTATCCTAATCCTGAGGATCCCTTGGTCTTTGAACTGGCCAAGAAGCTAGCCAAAAAGGTTGATGGAGATATTATTCTTGCAACAGACCCTGATGCAGATCGTTTGGGAATACAGGTAAAAGATGATAAGGGTGAATATGTATTATTCAATGGCAATATGACAGGAGCCCTGATTGCAGAGTATGTGTTTTCCCAAAGAGCAAAAAATGGTACACTAGCTAAGAATTCTGCTCTTATTAAAACTATAGTTTCTGGAAATATATCCGATAAGATTGCAGCGGAATATAAGGCCACCCTAATAGAGGTACTAACAGGCTTCAAATATATAGGTGAGCAGATAAAGCTTTTTGAAGAAACAGACTCTAATGAGTTTGTATTTGGATATGAAGAAAGCTATGGATATTTAGTAGGGACCCATTCTAGAGACAAGGATGCTATAGCTGCCCTTATGGTGTTATGTGAGGCTGCTGCATACTATAAATCTCAGGGATTAAGTCTCTATGAGCAGATGGAGAATATATATAAGAAATATGGCTATTACCAGGAGAAAACTGTATCCCTTACCTTAAAAGGAATTGAAGGAATGGAGAAAATCAAGTCTATTATGGAAGGATACCGCAAGAATCCTCCTAAAGCTGCAGGGGGATATGAGATTCTTAAATGTAGGGATTATATGGCTGCTACCATAACAGATAGTAAAACAGGTGAGGTAGCTCCAACAGGACTTCCTAAGTCTGATGTACTCTACTATGAAATGAATGATGATGCTTGGTGTGCAATCAGGCCTTCCGGTACCGAGCCAAAGATAAAGTTTTATTTTGGAGTTAAAGGTGATAGCAAGGAAGATGCATCTAATAGGCTTAACCTTCTATGTAATGACGAGATCTTCTCACTAGATGAATGATTGCCCTAATACTACGGTTAATTTAATGTTGTTATTTAAAGAGGCTGTTGCGTAAATAATTAAGGGAGTGCATATATTCCATCACACACTGATTAGTAGTGCAGATTGCTATGATTGGAACATATACACCCCCTCTTACATTTATGCGATAGCCTTTTATTTTTGCGTAATAAGAAAGACCATCCTACCACATTCTTTGTTCTATCTTATACATTGTTTTTAAATTAGCTTCTGACCGCAGTTAGGGCAGAAATTAGCATCGCCGCTTTTTTGTCCGCAATTAGGACAGAAGTTTGGCTTGGTGTTATTAGTGGTGCTAGGATTTATATTTGTAGGTTGAGATTGTGGGCTGGCTTGTTGATTCATATTCTGCATCATCTGATTGGCCACATTCATTCCCATCATCATACCAGCCATATCAGCTGCAGTGCCACCGCCCTTAACCTTCCCTGAGGCGATACCATCAGTCATTTCCACCTGCTGGTAACGTCCTAGATCTCCAACCATGCTGTGGGATGCATTTTTGTTGATCATCTTCTGGATTTCCTCAGGATAATTAAAGCTCATGATATTAAATCCTGTAACAGAAAGTCCGCTGTCAAATAGTTGCATTCCTAAATCAGTCTTTATTCCTTCTGCAATATCGAAGGAATTTGCCTGAAGATTGAACATGTCCTTGCCTTCCTTGGTAATCCACTTCATAAGGAGCTGATCAAGTACTGCTCGAATTCGTAGGCTTACATCCTCTATCAAGTAGCTTTGTCTAACACCAGCAATCTTATCAATAAGCTTAACATAGTCTGAGACCTTAAAGGTCACTGTCCCATTAGCTCGGATAGGCATACCACCAGGCAATGACGCTGTTGGAATGTTAATAGCATTTTGTGTACCCCATTTTGTCATAAACTCCTTTGTGTTAATAAAGAGGACCTCTGCTCTCATTCCACTGTTAAAGCCGAACTTGAAGCCCTTTAAGGTGGATAAAAAGGGTATAATCTGAGATTCGATATCATAGTCACCCTCATCCTTGAAAATACCTTCAANTTTACCGTTAAATAGGAATATAGCATCCTGGCCAGGACGGATTATTAAACGGCTTCCCTTCTTTATTTCTTCATTGCTCCATTTGTAGAAAATCATATCATCGCGGAATTCCTTCCATTCCACGACATTTGCAAATTGTCTTGAGAATAATCCCATATTGCACCTCCCGTAAATTTATTAATTTATATATATGTGATATAAGCAGATAGATATTCAGCAATCTGGTCCTTATGAACTTTATTGTGATGATATTATAGCTTTCTTCCACCTGAGCTGTGGGAGCGCCCACCGCTAGATCTGCCACCTCTAAATCCACCTGCGTTAAAACCTCCTCGGCCACCACTGCTTCCTCTGCTTCCGCCGGAAGTGTTCTGAGAAGGCTTTCTCCATCGGGTTACAGAGGATCTAATATACTGATCTCTCCTTCCGATAAGCCCCTGGCGACTTCTATCAAGATAATCCTTAGAGCCAGTGGTCATTCTTCCGCTAGAATGATATGCTAGGGAGCTTACTACTATAGCGCCGATTACTAAAGCCACAGCCAGTTGAAACCAAAAATNAAGGTAAATACTATTCTTNAGGTCTTCTTTTCTATAATGTCCTTNATAATCATATTCATCATAGCTATATTCATCATCCGGGTCAAAGCCACTGGGTGGTTTATCATAAATGTAATCGTGGTCAAAGTTTAGCTCGGAATCATCCTCCATATAGCCTGCTGACATGGTTATATAGGTCTTAAATGCATCATAATAATTATCGTTTCTTAAGTAATCGGCTACATTATCGAATATTTTGTCTATTCTTTTGGAGTGGATATAGGTTTCAGCCAGCCCGTAGCTCTCCATGAATATTTCACCTGCGTATACATCATATAAAAAGTATACCCTATCACCTATAGGAAGTTGATCCTCGAAATCTTCTATATATTTTTCTGGATATGTTGCATTTCTATCATTATGAGTAAGGATAAATATTTCAATTCCTGCCTTATCACCATATTCGTGGCTTAGGGCTTCCAGTTCCTTTATCTCATAAGCAGTCATTAATCCTGCTTCATCGTAGACACGTTTGTCGTCTGTTTCAGTCTCGGTGGCTAGAGCTTCGGTTGATGCTGCATATACTTGCATCTTGCCGTTAAGATCCATATGGCCCAATAGGACATGGACTGATACTAGCAGTAGAGTTAGTCGTAATAGTAACCTGCTAATGCTTATGTTCCTATTATATAAGTTGAATGTATTTTGCTCTACCATAGGAAACCACCTCCCAGAATGAGTGATACTATACGAAGGAGAAGGAAGCTCCCCCCAGATACTCCAAAGAACCAAGCAGCCACTTTACCAGCGCTGATGGGTGGCCTACCTACGATTTTACCTGTTTGGCCGTTCATGGCAAATGTATGCTCTGCCTGGTTGAAATCGTAGCAAACCATCCATACAGGCATTAGGGCGTAATCCGAGCGTTTCTTTTTTACGCTTATATGCTTCCTATTAAAATGTACGCTAGAATATCCGGTTATGGTTGACCTTAAGTAGGAATCAACATATGATTCTACCCGGGATTTTACTCTTGGTAGTAGCTCCTCGTCATCATAATCGTATTTTTCAGCTATATATCCCGCCAGGTAGGGCATCTTAAATTCCTTAAGGTTCTTATATGGATAAGGCTCGAGCTTATCCATCATTTTATCGTCCATTTTCTTAGAGGCGTCGCAGGGTACTTTAATATAATTTAAATCCACCTTACGATATACATGATAATATTTTGTTTCTTTATATACCCAATCCCCTCTTGTATAGGTTCTGACTCTGGTACATGTGGCCTCTACTTCTCCTTTACCATTGAGGTCATATAGCCAGAAGGGGACATATAAGCCCGTAATGTCTTTTATTCTATCGGCAACTCTAAAATCCTTCGGGGTAAGAAGCCCCTTCCTGCACCATTTTTTAAAGGCCTCCTGGGCCTGTGCCTTGCTAATGGAGAAGGGGATGACACTTTCTGGAGCAAGGCTTCCGACTAGACGGTCACTGATAACGATACCAGCTCCGCAAAAGCTGCATTTAGTAGCGGTGGTCTGTGTATCGGTTATTAATACAGCACCACAGTTCTTGCAATTGTACTCAGTGGCCTCTCCCTCTTTAAAGGTTGGGTGGTGTGTGGGTTCATCTTCATTCGTAGGATCCTCATAATCATTATCAAATGCGTTCTGGAGGGCCTTTTTATCATCCTCGTCCATTTCATAGGATACCTGAGCATTACTAGGCGCCTTAGGTTGCCCTGCCATTTCTTCTATACTGTCTACCCGACCACAGCTATCACATTTAAGCATTCCAGAGCCTGTATCAAAAGCCATGTCTGCTCCACAATTAGAACATTTATAGTGTGTAACCAAACTAACTCTACCCCCTTTTATGAATAACTAACTAGCATTTCAGAAAAAATGTCCCCAAAGAAAGATAGTCTCTTATTTGTGGACATTTTACTTTAAAACATATAAATCTATAGGTTGTAATTCATTATCTTATATTTTTTAATGGAATAAATCAATCACCCTATTTATTATCGGATGCAAGACTTGCTTTCAATGCTGCTAGTTCATCGTCTACTGATATATCTGTGCTATATTTTTTAGCAAGATCGTTTATAGATTGATCTGCGGAGGAACGGTTAAGTTCAGCCATAGCATTTGCTTTATCAAGAGCTTTGTCAGCCATATCCTCGTACTTCTCAAAGCTTGAGATAGAGTTGTTGGCACCTGCTACGGTTGACCCCATTTTATTAATGCGTTCCTGAGTCTTAGCGACAGCGAGCTTGCCCTTTATCATATCCTTCCTTGACTCAAGTTCGCCGATATCTCCTACAAGTTTATCATGCATCTGTCTCATGTGAGCAGCATTTGTTTTTGCAAGTTCATATGCTTCAGAAAGTCCAGCCTGCTTAGATGTAAGTGATGCTTTCCTCTCGAGGAATTTACGAGCATCAGCTTCATTATTGGCTTCTAATGCTTTGATTGCATATTTCTGCATTTCGTTTATTTCATCATTACATTCGTCCAAAGCTCTTTTGGCTCTTTGCTCCTCGGCCATAATAGCAGCTGTCTCAGACTTTACCTTGCCGAGGTCCGAATTCAAATTTCTTAAGCATTGATCTATCATTTTCTCAGGATCCTCTGCCTTGTCTAAAAGTGCATTAATGTTAGCAGACATAATATCTNTAAACCTTGTTAATATTCCCATGGTAACCCCTCCTTATGTAGTGGTCTGTATGTTAACAGCCATTATTGTTAAGTTATTACAATATAAAGTTTATTATGAATAATAAGCTAAGTCAAGTTAAAAAATGGTTAGAATAATGAGAAAAAATTAGAGAAAACTTTTTAAAAAAAAATAAAAAAGTGCTTGCAAATGATATTTCTGTGGTGTATAATATGTAATGTTGTGACGTTGATAGCGTAGAAGCGTGAGGTTGCTACTGATATTTAGTAGGTTATTTACGTGGAGCGAAGGTCAAGTTATGAAACTGGCGACAAGTCACTGTACAAATTAACCTTCTGCTATAGGCAGATAAAACGTGTGAAAATCTCGTTGACATAAGTAATCCGGGTAACCCTGATTATAAATAATCTGAAAATATACCGGATTTTATATATGTAAAACGAAGATACGCACGGATGAGTGTACAGTCACCACTTGTCGTACTGAACTTAAGTGCGAAAAGGAGGCGGCTATTTTTATGGCAAGTCAAGTAATGAGAATCACATTAAAGG
>JGI24709J26583_10001200_pt1 | contig 22006 bp, 23 predicted proteins | sample BioPla2DNA1_FD_26583 | JGI IMG/M metagenome (IMG submission 26583) | reverse complement strand
TCAGAACTTCACCTCGGACAGGGCTCAGGCAGGGCTCATACAGATCAGCTTGTTTTATATATTGCAATAAGCTTATTTATTGGGGTTCCCAGAGCATGGAATTTCTCCTCATACTCGGTGGGGACATTACCCTCTACCATNTCACTATTATATAGATCATAGGTTAATTTTGTTAGCGNATAGCCTTGGTTTTTGAATTCTTCGACTGAATAATCAAAGAACTCCCGATTATCAGTTTTAAACTCTATGCTTGAGCCGGGACCTAATACTTTTTTATAGATATTAAGGAAATTTGGAGAGGTCAGGCGTCTTTTGGCATGCCGCTTTTTAGGCCATGGATCTGAAAAGTTAAGATAAAGCTTATCTACCTCACCCACTTCAAAAAACTCTTCAAGCTTTTCAGCATCTACATTCATAACGGCCAGATTCTTATAGCCATCTTCAGGTACTTTTCTGATAAGCTTAATTAAAACAGTCGGGTATCTTTCAAGGGCTATATAGTTTATTTGAGGATTATTCCTTGCAAGGGTAGTAATAAAATTACCTTTACCCGAGCCAATTTCTAAATAAATGGGATTATTATTGGAAAAAAAATTATTCCACTCNCCTTTATACTCTTCTGGAGATTGAATAAAATTAGCACATCTTTCGAGTCTGTCCTGTGCATCGGGAACATTTCTTAGTCTCACTGTCAATACCTCCAAGACAAATAGAATCTTATTGAATTATAAAGTAAAAATGATTTCGGTACAAGCATTGGGGAGTTTGTCCATTGACTTAAAGATGTTGAAAATATATAATTAACAAATGTAAAGCAAAAACACTTGACAGGGGCGAAAAAGTGAAGGATAATATAAAAGCTAAACAGAATGCTGCTGACGCTGTTGAAGATATTTATGAAATAACATTGTTGCTGGATTTCTACGGTCAATTATTGACCAAGCGGCAACACGACATAATGGATGATTATTATAACAATGATCTTTCATTAGGAGAGATAGCAGAGAACCTGGGAATAAGTCGTCAAGCTGTTTATGACGGCGTGAGGAAAGCTAAAAANGCCCTTGTGGAATACGAGAAAAAGCTGGGGCTTGTAGAAAGGTTTTCAAAGCACGAGCAGGTTATTGAGCAGGCGTTGCACAGGCTGAGCAAGGTGGAAAAACAAATCCCTGAATGTATGGATAACCAGGATTATCAAAGGGCAATGGACTTACTCAGTAAGGTTCTGGATACATTATAACTATATGTAATCTTTACTTCTGGGGTGTTGGTTAATAAAGAAACTGTGAGAAAACATACTTAAAAAGGAAATACAGAGGTTACTTAACGGGAAATTTCATATTATCAGGATAATAACACAATTTGTGATTGAGGTATAGAATGGTTTTTGAAGGATTATCAGAAAAACTGCAAAACATAGTTAAAAAAATGAAGGGCTCTGCACGCGTTACTGAAAAGGATGTAAAGGCCATGATGCGTGAAATAAAGCTTGCTCTGCTGGAGGCTGATGTCAGCTTCAAAGTGGTTAAGGACTTTATTAACAGCATTACCGAGCGTGCAGTAGGGCAGGAAGTATTAGAAAGTCTTACTCCTGGTCAACAGGTCGTAAAAATAGTTCATGAAGAGCTTATCAGGCTCATGGGATCAGTCCCGGCNAAAATAACATATTCATCAGCNCCGCCAAGTGTATATATGATGGTTGGCCTTCAGGGTTCAGGTAAGACTACTACCACAGGAAAGCTTGCAAATTATCTGAGAAAGGAAGGCAAACGTCCTTTACTGGTTGCCTGTGACGTTTATCGTCCTGCNGCAGTAAAGCAGCTTCAGGTAGTTGGTGGACAGCTTGATATCCCGGTGTTTGAGATGGGTACAGGTGCCGATCCTGTTGAGATAGCCAGGAAGGCAGTAGATCATGCAAAGAGCATGCAATTTGATGTTGTAATAATAGATACAGCTGGCCGGCTCCATGTTGATGAAGAGCTGATGGATGAGCTTAAGCGTCTGAAGGAAACGGTCCGTCCTCACGAGATTCTTCTCGTAGTCGATGCCATGACCGGGCAGGATGCCGTTAACGTGGCAACTTCCTTTAACGAGAAGCTTGGTGTTGATGGTATCATCCTTACAAAGCTTGATGGTGATACTAGAGGCGGTGCAGCACTATCAACAAGAGCGGTGACAGGAAAGCCCATTAAATTCGCTGGTTTAGGNGAGAAGCTAAATGACCTGGAGCCTTTTTACCCAGATAGAATGGCCTCAAGAATCTTGGGCATGGGTGATGTATTAAGCTTAATAGAAAAGGCACAGACTGCTTTTGATGAAAAACAGGCTATAGAGCTTGAAAAGAAGATGAGGACAGCCTCATTCACNTTAGATGATTTTTTGGACCAGGTACAGCAGCTTAAGAAAATGGGTCCAATAAATCAGTTGCTGGGAATGCTCCCCGGCTTAGATGCTAAAGCACTGAAGGGCGCAAACTTAGATGAAAAACAGTTTGCACGAACAGTAGCTATTGTACAATCCATGACAAAGCAGGAACGTAATAATCCAAGCATACTTAATGCGTCAAGGCGTACCAGAATTGCAGAAGGAAGCGGCACTTCGGTAGCCGAAGTGAACCGTCTTATCAAGCAATTTGAGGACATGAAGAAGCTTATGAAATCCTTGTCTGGCTCAAAGGGTAAAAAGCTGATGAAGGGAATGGGCGGCTTTGGAAGACCATTCTAAATAATGAATCTGAAGAATCATGACTTAGTTTAACTTAGTCTAAGATTATATATTATTTTACAACTTGGGAAAGGTGGTGAAATCATGGTAAAGATTAGATTAAAGAGAATAGGCGCTAAGAAAAAGCCTTTCTACAGAATAATTGTTGCTGATAGTAGAGCACCAAGGGATGGTAAGTTTATTGAACAAGTCGGTACTTATGATCCGAAGACAAATCCTTCCGTAATCAATGTGGATGGTGANAAAGTTAAGAAATGGCTCTCTAATGGTGCGCAACCTACCGAAACAGTTAAAAAACTTCTTAAGATTGCTGGAGTTACCGAGTAATTTAATGCTTGAATTAATAGTCAGGTATTAAGCATNCCAGAATCAAGCATTATTTACTGAATAATGTTTAGGCTGTTTCTCTACAACAAACGGAGGTAAAGCCAATGAAAGAGTTGTTAGAACAGATTGCTAAATCCTTAGTCAGCAATCCCGATGACGTAAATGTTACCGAAATCGAGGATGATAATTCATTAATTCTCGAATTGAGAGTTGCTGAAGAAGATATGGGTAAGGTAATCGGAAAGCAAGGCAGAATTGCCAAAGCTATTCGGGTTGTTATGAAGGCAGCAGCCATTAAAGAAAATAAAAGGGTTGTTGTTGAAATAATCTAGTAAAAAAGCAGGAACGGAAAAACCGCAGCCTGCTTTTTTATATAGCACAGAAGAGTCGTCCCCTTGTGCTATTTTTTATTGATATAGCCTTGGGCCTTTAACAACTCGGCAATAAGCACTGCACCGCCGGCAGCACCTCTTACTGTNTTGTGTGAAAGGCTGACGAATTTATAGTGGTACAGGGTATCCTCGCGAAGTCTTCCAACACTGACACCCATGCCATTTTCCATGTCACGATCAAGTTTTGTCTGAGGTCTGTTATCCTCTTCAAAGTAGGTTATAAACTGCTTTGGCGCAGATGGTAGATTAAGCTCTTGAGGAGCACCTTTAAAGTTCCTCCAAAGAGAAATAATCTCGTCTTTCGNTGGCTTATTCTTAAAGTTTACAAAGGTAGCTGCCATATGGCCGTCAGATACAGGCACTCTTATGCATTGAGTGGTTATAATAGGGGAAACTGCTTTAACAATAGCACCGTTTTCAATAGTACCCCAAATTCTTAAGGGTTCCTGCTCGCTTTTTTCTTCTTCTCCACCTATATATGGGATGACGTTATCTATCATCTCTGGCCAGTCTTTAAAGGTTTTCCCTGCACCTGAAATGGCCTGGTAAGTGCATGAAACCACCTGGGTAGGCTCAAAGGCCTTAAGTGCATGCAGGGTAGGAACGTAGCTCTGTATAGAACAATTAGGCTTAACAGCAATAAATCCTGTTGAAGTTCCCAAACGCTTTCTTTGGTACTCAATCACATCAAGATGTCCAGGGTTGATTTCTGGAATAACCATTGGAACGTCAGGAGTCCAACGATGGGCAGAGTTGTTGGAAACCACAGGAGTACCTGTTTTAGCATAGGCTTCCTCCAGTGCTTTAATTTCGTCCTTTTTCATATCTACCGCACAAAAGATAAAGTCTACCTCTGNTGCAACCTCTTCAACATTTGATGCATCCTTTACAACTATATTCTTAACAAAATCAGGCATGGCGGTTGATAGCTTCCATCTTCCGCTTGTTGCTTCTTCATAGGTTTTACCCNCTGATTTAGCACTTGCTGCAATAGAAACTATTTCAAACCAAGGATGGTTTTCAAGCAGAGCNATAAATCTCTGGCCAACCATGCCGGTACCACCAACAATACCCACCTTTAATCTGTTTATCATAACTGCTCTCCTTTCAGCGATTCTACGGTGTATGTATTCTATAATAATTCAGCCGTTAATTCGAATCAATAATTTTATCATAGTTATTTTGACTAAACATTCATGTATAAGTATAACACTCTTATAATAATATGAAAGTGCTCATATAATCAATTAGTATATTTTATAAAATGATTGGCCTTATACATACTATTCATGTATTATTTAATAGGCGAAGGTGATAATTGATTTTAATAGAATTTTAAGTAATTCTTTCAAAGGTAATGCTTATCCTTTTGATGCTTAAGAATCCAGCTTATATTCAAAGTTTTCGAAAGGTTATTAATAAAATTGAAGTAAGCAATAGCCCTAGGCACACAGGTTTTGTGAAGTAGCTTGATTAGCTAAAAAATCATGGTTTACAATCAAAAATACCCGTGGTATAATATTACGGCGTGAGTACAGAGTGGTCCTCTGCCTGAATTGTCCAGTAATTAGTGTATGGAACAGACATGAACGCTCTAAGATTAGGAGGAAAGTACTATGGATATTATTCGTGCACTTGAACAAGAAGGCATGAAGCAGAATTTACCTAACCTTAAGATTGGTGATTCTGTAAGAGTAAATGTTAAAGTTCGAGAGGGAGCCCGTGAGAGAATTCAGGCCTATGAAGGAACAATCATAGCCATGAAGGGTGGCGGCATCAGAAAGACCGTTACTGTAAGAAGGCTTTCTTTTGGTGTGGGTGTTGAGAGAGTTTTCCCTGTTCACTCCCCAAATATTGCCTCTTTCGAAATTATTAGAAGAGGTAAGATCAGAAGAGCAAAACTCTACTATCTGCGTGACCGCGTTGGTAAAAGAGCCAGGGTTAGAGAAGATATCGGTGCTTCGAAAGATTAATAACAAAGAACATAAGAGGGCGAAAGTCCTCTTTTTGTTTTATTATTGAGTAAATATACGATACAATGTAATAGGACATAATACAGATAAATGATTATTCTTTTGGAGTGATAAAATGATTATTCAATGGTTTCCAGGCCATATGGCAAAAACCAGACGCTTAATAATTGAAAATCTGAAATTAGTTGATGTTGTAATAGAACTACTTGATGCCCGTATCCCAAAATCAAGCAGAAACCCGGAGATTGATTCCATTGTTGGGGAAAAGCCCAGAGTTATTGCATTAAACAAGAGCGATCTATCTGATCCTAAACAGAACGATGAGTGGAAGAGATTTTTCTCTCAGCAGGGTATAGATGTAATCTATACTAACGCAATTACCGGTATGGGTTTTGGGGAGCTAAAGGGTAAGCTGAAGCAGCTTACCAGAAAAAAGCTTGAGGCAGCCCAGGCCAAGGGCCGTATTCAACGACCGATTAAGACAATGGTAGTAGGCATACCGAACGTAGGAAAGTCAGCCTTTATTAATAAAATGGCCGGTAAGGCAAGTGCCGCTACTGGAGACAGACCTGGTGTTACTCGGGATAAGCAATGGGTCAGGATTAATCCACAAATTATGCTTCTTGACACGCCCGGAATACTTTGGCCCAAATTTGAAGACCAGGAGATAGGTTTAAATCTTGCCGTAACGGGTGCAATTAAGGATGAGATAATGGATATAAGTGAGCTTGCTGCGAAGCTATTGGAGAAGCTGGCCATTGTTTACCCAGCTGAGCTGATGGGACGCTATAAGCTGGAGGAAATAGAGGACAGAAAGGGATTTGACCTTTTGCAGGAAGCCGGGAAAAAACGGGGATGCCTCATTGCCGGTGGAGAGGTTGACCTGAACCGAATTTCGGCTATTGTGTTAGACGAGTTTAGAGGCGGCAGAATTGGTAAGATCACTTTAGAGTCTCCCTTAAAAGGAGGTCTATAAGATGAAAAGACCGACAATAAAAAGTCTGAAAGAAAAAGCCGAAACCATGGAACCCTTCGAGGCTTTCAGTTGGCTTAAAACCATGTCTGAAGAATATGGAGAGTCGGTTAAGAAACTTGCCGATAAGTATTATAAGAGAGCTGAAGCAATAAAAAAAGAAAAGGAACGGCTTCTTGCTATGACCGCAATAGAATCATCGGCCTACGAAAAGGGATACACCCTGATAGGCGGAGTTGACGAGGCCGGACGTGGTCCTTTAGCCGGGCCGGTTGTAGCAGCCTGTGTGATTCTGCCTAAGGGTCTTCTTATTAACAAGCTTAATGACTCTAAAAAAATATCTGAGTCTGTGAGAAATGAGCTGTATGAAACCATAAAGAATGAAGCTATATCCTATGGTATCGGTATTGTGGAGCATCATATTATTGATGAGATTAATATATATGAGGCAACAAAAAGAGCTATGGAACTGGCAATAGGATGCATGAAGCAGACACCTGATTTCCTTATTCTTGATGCTATGGTGCTGAATAATGGAATTCATTACACCTCTGTTCCAAAGGCTGATGAAAAGTCTGTTTCAGTCGCAGCTGCTTCTATACTGGCCAAGGTTACTAGGGACAGGATTATGCAGAAGATGGACAGAGTTTATCCCGAATATGGCTTTGCACAGCATAAGGGATATGGCACCAAGGCTCACATAGAGGCAATAAAGGAAAAAGGGCTTTGCCCGATACATAGAAGAAGCTTTACTAAAAATATAGTGTAACAGAGCGGGTGATTATATGGATTATATGAATATTAATCAGTCCATGCCTCAGAATCTGTTTCAGGTATTGACCAAGGTGTCTTTGGACACTCTTACCACAGGAGACATACTTAAAGGAAGGGTTCAATCCCTTGAAAACGGGATATTATTAATAAACCTGTTAGATGGGAAATCCTTTACAGCTGCTGTTTCAGAAGGGTTTACCGCTAACGAGGGAGATGTAATTACCTTAGAGATTGGCCAACGCCAAAACAATCAACTCACTGCTAAAATTTTAAGCCTGGATTCTATAACAGAAAATGTACTGAACAAGCAAGACTTACTGCCCCACACAATAGAGGTTAAGCTTGAATCATTAGGGGTACAAAATGCCAAATCGCTTGTGGATAATGTGCTGGAATTATTGAACTCAAAGCCTGAGCTTGATACTGACCAGGCATCATTTCTTGTTGCCAACAAGTTGTCTGCGGCTCCAGATATGGATAAGCTCTTATTAAAAATTTCAGATCACGAACTGAGCCTTCATAAAAACCTGCAAAGCCTTCAGGACGGTATTTTTAAAGCTATTGCAGAGATGGATAATGAAAGTGCTGCCAAATCGTTAACCCCCGCAATTATCAGACATGGTGCCGATGAATTATCTGATCAAATCAGAAATTTGTTGCCCTATGAATCAAATAAATTGGCTGATTCCATTATCCAAAATGTCAAGGGAATACTTACAAAAACTTTAATGGATGAGTTTTTAGGATTAAATAATGAAAAGGGAGATGGCCAGGCCATTATTAATAAGGAGATACTGGGGGAGACCATCCGGGATATACTCTCTGATTTCCCAGATGCTGATGGAGCAGATGCTCTTTTACTTAAGAAGGGTGAACTTCCTGTTGAGGATAAAACAATGGATGATATTCTGAAGCTAATTAATAAGGGCTTAAGAAAAATCCATGAAAAGGGTGAGAGGATCAGAAGCGATTTCGATTTAAAAGAAATAAAGCAGGAATTGAAAAAGATTTTTGAAAAGGCTTTTATCAAGGCAGAAAATGGCCTTGTTGAAAAAATAGATGCTAAGGAGAAAAGTGAGGCTCTCAAGGAAATTCTGGAGCTGTCTAAAGAGGTTATGTCGAATTCTGATAATGCCTCGAAGGAGACTAATCTTCCTGTTCTTAAGGAAATCAATACAGCCTTTAGATTTTTTGAACAGGTTACTACATATAATTCAGTTATACAGCTTCCAATAAAAATCAATCAGGAAGAAACAACCGGGGATCTCTATGTGATGAAAAGGAAGGATAGTAGAAGGAAGATAGACACCAATAACTTCACATTGTTTTTATCCCTGTCAACAAAAAGCTTAGGTCTTGTGGAATCATTTCTAAATTCAACAAATAAAAGGATCACCATTCGCTTCAGATTAGAAAATGAAGAGCTAATTGATCTCTTTAATGATAATTACAGACTTCTATATGATGGTTTGTTGGAAAAAGGCTTTACTCTTGTAGATATGAAGTGCCGGCTGATAGATGGAGAAAGGGCTAATATTCTAAATGCAAGCACAAAGGTTGAAGACTTATTAGGAACTCAAAGCAGACTGGATTTAAAAATATAAGAGGTTATTATGGCATTAGACAAAACTAAGAATAATAAAATAAAGAAGGCATCAGCCATTAGCTATACCCCGGGAGAGGACAGTGCCCCTAAGGTAATAGCTTCTGGAAAAGGAGTTATTGCGGAAAAGCTTATTGAAAAGGCTAAAGAGGCCGAAATCCCCATATACGAGGATGAGCATTTAGCAGAAACACTTTCACATATTTCACTTGGTGATGAGATCCCCCCTCAGCTTTATGAGGTAGTAGCAGAAGTTCTTTCATTTATTAGCAGGCTGGATGAAAGCAGTTCTGTAAGCAGAAAGCTTAAGAATCATTACGAAGAAAATTAGTAATTCTAAGAAATATGGAGAGATTATGAATAATAGAAGCTTTGGAACTTTAGGGGAAGAGCGGGCAAAAGAATATCTTGAGCACAAAGGCTATAGGATACTAGATTGTAATTACAGAGTTGGTCGCTTAGGGGAGATCGATATTGTAGCCAGGGACAATGATACACTTTGCTTCATCGAGGTTAAAACAAGAAGTAATAATAGATTTGGAACCCCTGCCCAGGCGGTTATGCCTCAAAAACAAGCCACTATAATCAAAATAGCCCAGATTTACATGCAAAAATATAAGTATTACGATATCCCGGTACGGTTCGACATAGTTGAAATCTTTATGGATAGAGAAGGCAATACCAGGGATGTTAATCTGCTAAAAAATGCTTTTTAGAGGGAGGCAGGCATGCTGATTCTTGATGCCCATTGTGATATATTATCGAAAATCAAAGCACCTCAGGAGCTTTTTTCAAACAACCACCACTGGGATGCAAAACGAGCTTCGTCAAATGGCCGGTTCCTGCAGGTGTTCTCGCTTTTTGCAGAGGGACCAAACGAATCAGATATAAAAGGCAAAATGCGGGCGCAGCTTAATCTGTTGACACGTGCTGAAAAGATGTATCCCCGGCAGTTAAAGATAATAAAAAGTTATAAAGACTTTGAGCCTTTTTTAGACTGTGAAAGTGCTAGCGTAGGAGTTAAGCCTGAAGCATATATCGATGCTGAGAAGTTACTGACTCCTGAAGAACAGGTTGGTTGCCTCATAGAAGCAGAAGGAGCAGAGATTATAGGTGATTCTCTCCATGAAATAGATCAGTTATATGATGCGGGGCTTCGAATCCTTACCCTTTGTTGGAATAACGATAATAGAGTTTGTGACAGCATAGCAGGTCAAAACACCCATAACGGGTTATCCCCCTTTGGTTATTCAGTTGTTAAAAGGGCCCAAGACCTGGGCATAATCATAGATGTGTCCCATGCCTCGGACGAAACTTTTTATGATCTTGCAGAGATTACTCAAAAGCCCTTTATTGCGTCACACAGCAATTGCAGAGCTATCTGTTCTCACCGAAGGAATCTTACTGATGAGCAAATCATGATAATTGCAAAAAACCGAGGATTTATTGGTATTAATCTATATCCTGATTTTCTAAATAATTCGGGAAATGCCTACATATTGGACATAATCAAGCATATAGATTATATTGCTTCATTAGTGGGAGTATCATTTATTGGATTCGGATGTGATTTTGACGGAGTAGATAAGCTTCCTGAGGATATAAAGGGTGTAGAGGATATGGATAAAATTATTGAGGAGCTATTAAAGTTAAATTATACTGAGGAACAGGTAAAGGGTATAATAGGCTACAATTTTATAACGAGAATGAAGGTTTGCCTGGAAAGCGGCTTGAATAATCAGGGTTAGATAGTCAGCAATCCCAAGGATTCCAATATGCTTGAGATAGATAAAAAAATAATGTATAATACTTTAGGGCATCATCAAACTTTTAACAAGGAGGAAATGGTGCAGTTTTGGAAGTGATAGAGACAGAAAAACGAGACCTGCTTGACATGAGCTTTAAAGAGCTTAATGAGGCTATTACAAAGCTTGGGTATCCTGCATATAGGGCAAAGCAGATTTATGAATGGCTGTATTCAGGAGTGCTCGATTTTAGTCAAATGAACAATCTTCCAAAGGATATGCGTGCCAAGCTAGAAGAAAGCTTCACTACAGGCCGGGTAAAGATTGCTCAAAGGCTTGTCTCGAAGGTTGACCAGACCAGGAAGTATCTTCTTGAACTTGGTGACAGAAACATTGTCGAAAGTGTGCTGATGAAATATCACTACGGGTATTCTGTATGCTTGTCGACGCAAGTAGGATGCCGGATGGGATGTAAATTCTGTGCATCAGCAAGCTTAGGTCTTATAAGGAATTTAACTATTGCAGAGCTTTTAGCTCAGCTGCTGACTATAAGACATGACTTAGGCCAGAGAATAAGCCATGTGGTGCTCATGGGAATAGGTGAGCCTTTTGACAACTATGATAATGTGATTGAATTTTTAAAACGCATTAATAGGGAGGACACTTTAAACATCAGCTATAGAAAAATGACAGTATCTACATGTGGCATAGTACCTAAGATACTTGAATTTGCTCGGGAAGGCATACCTGTAAATCTTTCTATTTCGCTTCATGCGCCAAATGACGAGGTAAGAAGAAGGACAATGCCTGTAGCAAAAAGCTGGAATTTTGATGAACTGTTAAGCGCATGTAAAGAGTACACAAGGCTTACATCCAGAAGAATAACATATGAATACTCATTGATTGAAAATGTTAATGACTCTCAGGAACATGCTGAAATATTAGCCAAAAAGCTTAAGGGCACATTGTGCCATGTAAATTTAATCCCCGTTAACGCGGTTAAAGGAATAGATTTCAAGAAAAGCTCAAGGCAAAGAATAGAAACCTTTAAAGAAGTCCTCGATAAATATGGCATAGCCGTAACAGTAAGAAGAGAATTAGGCTCTGACATTATGGCTGCATGCGGCCAACTGAGAAGAAATAACCTTACAAAGACGAGGAAGGTGTAAGACTTGAAATACTCTGCACTAAGTGATATAGGTGTGAAGCGTCAAAAAAATGAGGATAACTGGGCTATTGTCTTTGATAAAGATGATAATCCCATAGGCTTTATTATTGCTGATGGGATGGGTGGTTATTTTGCAGGTGAAGAGGCCAGCAAAATTGCTGTAAATGGCATGCTGCCTGTTATTCACAAATGTGTAGAGGAAAAACTGTCTTCTAAGGATATTAGGCAGCTGGTATCGGAGCAGATTAATAATATTAATAATAAAATAATGAATTACTCGATGGAAAACTTAGGTGGGTTAGAGAGCGGTACAACCCTTTCATTGGGCATGATTATAGAGGATAATCTGCATATAATTCATGTAGGTGATAGCCGTATATACAGAATTCGTGAAGGCGAGATAACTCGAATTACAGAAGACCATTCTTTAGTTTCTGAGCTTATGAAGGAAGGGCTCATTAGTGAAGATGAGGCAACATCCCATCCTGATAGAAATAAAATTACTAAAGCTCTTGGGTTTGAGAATGATTTTTTCCCTGATATTTTTATTGAACAGATATTAAAAGGTGATATATATATATTCTGCACAGATGGTCTTTATGAGGGTATGGATGATCAAGAAATCTTAAAGATCGTTCTTAGTGAGCCACAAGAAGAAATTTCTCAACGCCTNATAGAAAAGGCAAAGCAATCGGGTGGAACCGATAATATCACAGTGATTGTAGCTTGGATGTAGCCAAAGAGGTGTGAAAATGATAGGATCAGTTCTAGGTAATAGATACGAGATATTGAGTGAGGTAGGATCCGGAGGAATGGCTAAGGTTTATAAAGCCAAGGATCGCTATCTTCAAAGGATAGTTGCCATTAAGTTGCTGAAGGAAGAATTCCGTGAGGATACCGACTTCTTAAAACGCTTTGATACAGAAGCACAAGCAGCAGCTAATTTAGCCCATCCTAACATAGTACAAATCTACGATATAGGCAACGATAATGACCGATACTATATTGTAATGGAATATATAGATGGTATTACCCTTAAAGAGTATATCGAGCAGAAGGGTTCACTGAGCTGGAGGGAAACAGTAGAAATATCCCGGCAGATCTGTTCGGCCCTTGCCAAAGCCCATAGCCGTAACATCATTCATAGGGACGTAAAGCCTAATAATATTGTTATGACACCTGAAGGTATCCCTAAGGTGACGGATTTTGGTATCGCCCGTTCGGCATCGAATGGAACTGATACTATGATTATTGACACCATCGGCTCAGTACATTATTCCTCTCCTGAGCAAGCCAGGGGTGGGTATACAGATGCTCAATCCGACATATACTCAATAGGGGTGACTATGTTTGAAATGGCTACAGGGACATTACCCTTTGACGCTGAGACCCCTGTTGCGGTAGCCCTTAAGCAAATTCAGGATTCACCTCCGGTTCCATCTTCCATTAAGGAGGATATTCCTCCTAAGATGGATGAAATTATTCTTACCGCAATGGCTAAGAGAAAAGAAGATCGCTACCCCAGCGTTGCTGATCTGATTAGTGATTTGGAAGGCCTGTCCAATGGCGAACCAGGAGCACAGCAGGATATTGTATTACCTAATATAAAGCGTGATACGAGATTTGATACACGAAAAATTGAAAATCCTTGGGAAGTGGATGAAGAATTGAGTAACAGAAATCGAAAAAATAATAGCAGAGATAATCCGGAGCGTAAAAGCAGCATGAATATTGTCATGCCAATTATTTATGTTGTTCTGATTATCACTATATTAGGCAGTATATTCTTTTTTGTTTCAATGATTATTAAAGAATTTAATAACGATGGTCCAAAGGAAATCATACTAGGCAATTATGTAAACAGACATATAGATGAAGTAAATACAGAACTGCTGGCAAATGAGATAAGACCAGTGAACATAACCTATAAAGCAGACGATGTTGTACCTGAAAACCATGTAATATCGCAATTCCCTCTGCCTGATTCTAAGATGAAGCTTGGCGGTTACACAACCCTGGAGCTTGTGGTTAGCTTAGGCAGTGAGATGGTTGAGATTCCGAATGTTGCGTGGCAGGATCATACAACTATGATGTATAGATTACGGGATGAATATGGCTTAGTGGTTGTTGAAGTTCCCCAATATGACGATGAGGTGGGGGTAAATATGGCTATTCGCACTGACCCACCAGCTACCACACAGGTTAAAAAGGGTTCAAAGGTAACGCTCTATTGGAGTCTTGGTCCTGAAAAGGAAATGGTGGTTGTTCCTGATTTAATAGGCGACACTTATGACGCGGCCGTTAGAAAACTGACAAATGCCAAGCTAAAGCTGGGTGAAACCTTCCCCGCAGATAGAGAAGGTCATAGCGGAAAAATAATTGATCAGGCTCCTAAGCCGGGAGAAACAGTAGAAGAGGATACTGCTGTCGCAATTTTCTTTGAAGAGGATGTTCCGGAACCCGGAGCAACTACTCAGCCTCCAGGAACAGAATCAAGGACAATAACCTTAAAGTTGCCTCCGGGTTATGAACCTGGTGAGACAGTCAGGGTAAGGGTTTATATTGCTGATAATATGACCGGAGACGAAACTATATTTACAGATAAGCATATACCTGCAAGTGATTTCCCGGCATCGATAATTGTGCCTGTAAATGCGGAGAGCCAGATGACCGTCAGAGCGTATCTTGATGATACATTAGTATTTAATCAGACGTTTTAAGACTATTTAGCTTCAGGAGTGAGGTAACAGCTTTGCCCGAAGGGATTATTTTAAAGGGAGTAGGCGGATTTTATTCTGTTCTGGGAAAAGAAGATGGTTCAATTTACACATGCACTGTAAGGGGAATCCACCGTATGCAGGGTGGGGTAACTCCCCTTGTTGGTGATGCGGTTACATTTAACATTCTTGATTCTGAGAGTAAAGAAGGACATATTGATCAGATACTGGACAGAAAAAATTCCTTTATCAGGCCACCTGTATCAAATATCGACAGGCTGGCTGTTGTCATTGCCGTTAAAAATCCTCTGCCTGATCTTATGCTTGTGGACAAGCTAATAATTACTTCTGTGGCAAAAGGCATAGAGCCCATGATTATTATAAATAAGGTTGATTTAGATGAGGATCTGCAGGCCGATAAACTGAAAAAAATATATAAGAACACGGGATTTACTATATTAGCCTTATCTAAAATCACCCGGGAAGGTTATGATGAGCTGCACACCGAGCTTTCGGGTAACACAACTGCCTTTGCCGGTCAATCAGGGGTGGGAAAATCTACAATTCTAAATGCAGTATTGGATAATTGGGTTATGGAAACCGGGGAAGTGAGTGAACGAATACAAAGGGGCAAGCATACTACTCGCCATGTACAGTTGTTTCGATTAAACACCGGTGGATTTATTATGGATACTCCTGGTTTCAGCACATTTTCTATAGATGATGCTACCCATGAGACCTTAGCAGATCATTATCCAGAGTTCCAAACCTCTGATTTATGCAAATTTAAAGGGTGTAGCCATATAAATGAGCCCCAATGTGCTATTAAAAATTTATTAAATAGTGGTATAATAGATAAAGGACGATACGATAGATATACACAAATCTATAAAGAGTTAAAAGAGTCCTACGATAATAGATATAGGAGATAAGACATGATTAAAGTTGCACCATCTATTCTTTCTGCTGACTTTTCTAAATTAGGGGAGGAAATCAAAAAGATCGAAGATTCGGGAGCTGAGCTGGTTCATATTGATGTTATGGACGGACATTTTGTTCCGAACATCACTATTGGACCACTTATTGTTTCAGCCATCAGACCATTAACTAATCTAACATTAGATGTACATCTGATGATAAGTGAACCCGATAAATATGTCGATGTTTTCAAGGATGCAGGAGCGGATATCATTACCGTTCACGCTGAGGCTGCTACTCATCTCGACAGGCTGGTTAGCCGAATTCGCCAATTAGGCATCAAGGCTGGCGTATCTCTAAATCCGTCCACCCATGAGAGTTGCCTTGAATATGTACTTGATAAAATTGATATGGTACTGATAATGTCAGTAAACCCCGGGTTTGGGGGACAATCCTTTATTGAAGGAATGACCGATAAAATCAGCAGCGTTAAGAAGGCTATAACTAAAAGAAATCTTAATGTTGATATTCAGGTTGACGGTGGAGTAAATCTTGACACTGTTTCTAAGGTTACCGGGGCAGGTGCTAATATTCTAGTAGCCGGCTCAGCCTTTTTCGGCAGCGAAAATCCCTCTGAATTTGTCAGGATGTTAAAAGAAAGAGGATCTGAAAAATGAAAACCCTTATAGTGGGTAGTGGAAATGAGATTTCTAGCGAGCTTGTGAAAAAGCATTATTCATGGGCTGATTATGTTATTGCTGCAGATGGTGGGCTTATGCATCTAAAAAAGGCCCACCTTATTCCTGATCTTCTTATAGGTGATTTTGATTCATTGCCTGCCAATCTTCTTAAAGAAGCAAGGCAAAGTAAAGAAATTGAGGTTGCTCAATTTCCTCCACAAAAGGATTTGACCGATTTGGAGTTGGCTTTAAATCTTGCTATAGAAAAAGGCACAACACATCTGGTCATCCTTGGAGCAACAGGGAACCGTTTGGATCACACAACGGCCAATATTCATCTTTTATATAAGCTGATGAAGAACAATATTTCCGGCTATATTGAGGATAATAATAACAGAATATACATGACTGATAAGGAGCTTATACTTGAAAGAGAGTATGGATACAATGTATCCATACTGCCGTTGCCTCCCGTTGCCAATGGAGTGACCACAAAGGGGCTTGTCTATAAGCTTGATAACGCAGATTTAAGCTTCGGAACCGGCCTTGGAGTAAGTAATGAGTTTAATGACGAGAAGGCTGTTATTTCAGTAAGAAAGGGCTTGCTTCTGGTTTTCCTATCAAAAGATTGATTTCATGAGATTGAAACCATCTTTTATTATATAGTTATCATAAAGTATGTTTTGTTATAATTATATATAATTACTTATATACAATATTAAGGAGAATTGAGGAAAATGAAGGGCAAAAATTATCCACTATACGAGACCACTATCTTTGAAAATTTCAGAGTTATGGTTGAAAATGTAGCAAAGAAGTACCCCGGCAGAACAGCGATTTCTTATAAAAAGGATCCACATGATACTCAAACGGTAGATGTTACATATGCTGAAGCACGGGACTGTATTCGCAATCTGGGTACAGAGCTTATTTCATTAGGCTGTACTGATAAGAAAGTGGGCCTTATAGGCGAGACCTCTTACAATTGGATTTGCAGCTATTTTGCGCTGATGTCGGTAGGAGCTATTGTGGTTCCGTTAGATAAGGATTTGCCGTTGGATGAATTAGTAGGAATCCTCAATTATGCTGAGTGTGAATATCTTGTCTATAGCGCTTCCATCGAAGAGAAAATCATGCAAATAGGCGATAGCGTTCCTACTTTAAAAACATATATCTGCAAGGGCGAGCCNGGAACGAATCAGGCCCTGAAGGTATCGGAGTTGGTACAAAAGGGTAAAGAAAAGTTCGAAAATGGAGACAATTCATATTATGATTATGAAATTGATCCTGACAGGCTTGCTACCATTGTATTTACATCGGGCACAACAGGAAAGGGCAAGGGCGTAATGCTGTCACAGACAAATATTGTGTCAGATATGACTCAGGGCATGTATAACTTTGCAATTACATCCAAGACTATGTCTGTGCTTCCTCCACATCATACATATTGTTCAACGGTGGTATTTGTAGGGCATTATTCCCAAGGTTGTACTATTTTTATTAATAGTGGACTCAAATATTTCTTGAATGAAATCAAGGAACAAAAGCCTGAGCACCTAGTTCTGGTACCATTGTTTGTGGAAACCATGTATAAAAAACTATGGTCAACAGCACAGAAAACTGGAAAGGCCAATACCCTCAAGAGCATGATAAAGGTCAGCAATTTCTTAAGAAAAATAGGGATTGATTTACGTCGTGTTTTCTTTAAGAGCATATTAGCTAACTTTGGCGGAGAGTTGGAGATGATAATATCGGGTGGAGCAAGTATTAACCAGGATATTATTGATACCTTTGAGGCCATCGGTATTACAATCCTAAATGGATATGGGATTACTGAGTGTTCGCCTCTGGTTTCCTGTAACAGAAATAAATATCAGAAGAAGGGTAGTGTTGGAACCCCTATTATTGGCGAGAAGGTTAAGATAAAGGACCCTGATGAAAATGGAGAGGGAGAGATCTGCGTAAAGGGGCCGAATGTTATGCTCGGTTATTATAAGGATCCTGAGGCTACAGCTGCTTCTTTCGATGAAGAGGGATACTTTATGACCGGGGATTATGGAAAGCTTGACGAGGAAGGATGGATCTATATTACCGGCAGACTTAAGAATATCATCATATTAAGTAATGGTAAGAATGTCTACCCTGAAGAGATTGAGCAGGAAGTGTCAAGAATAGCCGGTGTTTCTGAGGTTATAGTATATGCCGGAGAAACTAGAAATCAGAACAATAAGGAAGTAATAGTGGCTGAAATATTCCCGGATTATGAAGAACTCAAATTAAAGGGTATTGAGGGTATGGAAGCCATAAACGNATATTTCAATAAAGAAATAAAGAGGGTTAACAGCAGAATGGCACCACATAAAACTATCAGAAAGGTAAAAATCCGTGAAGAGGAATTTAAGAAAAATACCTCTAAAAAAATACTCCGCTTTGCGATTGACAAAAACATTGACAATTAAGCTTTAGGAGAAAATATAGTGTATAAAATAATGAGGGTGCCTGTAGGTCACCCTCATATCTTTGTTCTATTTATTAATTAATCTTCATCTATTGAATCTATGTTATTTCGTTTTGACTTAATACGATTTCTTTTATAAGTGGAAGGAGCTACTTCTTCTTCGGCTACTTCAATCATTTTGCAATTTCCATGGAAAATGGCACCCTCGTCTGTTACAATGCTGTTAACTTCTATATCACCTAAGAGCTTGGATTGAGCCATGAGATGCAGNATACCCTTTGAGAATACGTTTCCTGCGATTGTACCACTTACATATACATTACTGCCGTATACATTGCCCTTTATTGATGCGGTTGGTTCTATGTAAACCTCGCCGCTAGATTTAATATCGCCCTCAACCTTGCCAAGAATTTTTACTGAACCCTCAGAATCGATGTTGCCTGTAAAAGTAGTGTATTCACCTATTATGGTGTCCATGGGAAGAACAGTTTCTTTCTTTTTGCTAAACATGCTTTGACCACCTTTCAAAATTGCAAATTATCTTTTCTCCAAATATAGTACAGGATTTATAGGTACATTGTTAATACGGATCTCAAAATGAAGGTGGGTACTAGTAGATGTTCCGGTGTTACCCATTTTAGCAATTTTCTGACCTTTCTTAACCCAATCTCCAACCTTTACATCATATGAGCTTAAGTGTGCATAGACTGTACAAAAACCATTTCCATGGTCAATCATTATATAATTACCATAACCGCCGACTCTTGTAGCTTCAACGACCTTACCATCTCCAGCCGCATAAATATTTGTGTATCGTTTATTACCAATATCTATACCATCATGATGGGAATAACGCTTATATACAGGGTGAAGTCTTCTTCCAAATGCAGAATGTATAGTAGTAGCATTATCTACAGGCCAATATGTTGGCAGAGAATCCAAATAGCTTGTAAGCTCTGATTCCTTCTTACTTATTTTATCATTGGTAGTATCCTCTGACAATTTTGCACTTTGAACCAGATTAATCAATGAACGNAAATCCGAAAGTGCTTCTTTAAATGATTTTTCTTTTGATGAACCTCGGCTTACGGATTTAATAGTGCTCATATTGTTATCAACATATGTCAACACCATTTCTTCATACTCAGCTTTATACTGTTCTACTGATTTTTCAGAAATAGTTTTGGTTGTAGCGGCAGCGGAGATAAGACTAGCATTTTCGATTAATTCATTTGTTTGACTTGCGATATAATCCTCAAGCTTGGCCTTTTCTTCTAGCAGAGCCTGTATTTCAAGATCATGCTGGGCCTTTAGAAGGTTGTTTTCTCTTGCAAGGGATAAGGTATAGCCTGTGATAGCAAGCAGGGCAACTAATAAAATCGCGGTAACAGCCAACAGGGTTGTCCTATAATTGGCTATTCTGAATGTTTTAATGTTTCCCTTACGGTGTGGTACAAACATAAAAGACAGATCATTTCTCCGCTTTCTGGATATCTTCCCTGTCAGTTTCTTCATGTTGCCCTCCTTAGTTACATTTTGTCTAAATCATATTGCTATAATTGCTTTAATTATTATCTGTATTATATGCTATGTTTAATGTTATTATATAATTTGACGGTTAATTACTATATAATTTACATTATATTACACAAAGTTAACAATAATCAAACAATAATATTATAATATATTATTCCTAGAAAGAGAAGGACTATTATTTTTTGTTTTAATCACAATTGTAGTATATTGAATATGTAATAAAATATGGCACATAGTTATAGGGGAAAAAGAGCGTAGCGCAACAGTTATACAAGCATTCAAACAAAGGAAAGGGACTGTAAGCATAAAACATGCAAGGATATACAAGCACGCTAACAAATGAAAGAGTCTGCAAGCATAGACAGTAAGAGGAAAGATATGATAGAAAAAGGTCAGTTTTATGAGATCGATATTACAGGTATGACACATGACGGAATGGGCGTAGGAAGAATAGAGGGCTTTGCTGTTTTTGTTCAAGGTGCGATTGAAGGAGAACGGGTCAGGATAAAAATAATAAAGGTTCTAAAAAACTATGCAATCGCAAGGATCATAGACTTCATTGAGAAAAGTCCTTCAAGAAAAGAGCCTTTTTGTCCGGTCTATAAAAGATGTGGCGGATGCAGCCTGCAGCATATGTCATATGAGATGACTCTTGACTTCAAACGCCAGGCAGTAATTGATAATCTCACCCGCATAGGTGGTTTGCCTGATGTTACAGTAAAAAAGACATTAGGTATGAAAGNTCCTATGAACTATCGTAACAAAGCGCAGTTCCCTGTGGGAGCCGGGAAGGATGGACCTGTGGCTGGATTTTTTGCTCGCCGTAGCCATGACATTGTTGAGACTCCTTACTGTGGAATTCAGCATCCATTAAGTGATAAAACCAAGGACATAGTATTGTGTTTTATGAGGGAGCATAAAATCCCTGCCTATGACGAATATACGGGGAAAGGCCTTATTCGCCATATTGTTACTAAAATTGCCTTTGGTACAGGGGAGGTCATGGTTATTATTGTGACGACCAGGCCAGAAATACCACAGNAGAGTAAACTTATATCCCTCCTCAAAGAGGAAATCCCGGGGCTTACCAGTGTAATACTTAATGTAAGTCCCAAGAAGGGGAATGTGATATTGGGCAACAGAAACATAACCCTCTATGGAAGGGATACTATCCAGGATAGATTAGGGGACTTATCCTTTGAAATATCACCTCTATCCTTTTATCAGGTTAATCCTGTCCAAACAAAGCTTCTGTACGAAAAGACAATTGAGTATGCCAATCTTACGGGACAAGAAACGACATATGATATTTACTGCGGGATAGGAACAATAGCACTCTTTGCTGCCAGAAAATCCGGCATGGTTATTGGCATTGAGGTGGTTCCCGAAGCGGTGGAGGCTGCAAAAAGAAATGCAGCAAATAATGAGATAAGGAATGTGGAGTTTTACACCGGGCAGGCAGAAAAAGTATTCCCCGAACTATTTGCTATGGGTAAAACGGCTGATGTGGTTTTTATTGATCCACCAAGAAAAGGCTGCGACGAAGCTTTATTAAAAACGCTTGTTGATATGGCTCCCGGGAGAATAGTATATGTCTCATGCAATCCAGCGACCCTGGCTAGGGATTTAAAGTATCTTACAGCAAACAATTTCAAAGTCGAGGAAGTGCAGCCGGTGGATATGTTTCCGTGGACGGAGCACGTCGAGTGCATAGTGGGAATACGTCGTACAGATTCGTAGAAATCTTTAATTTTAAGCACTTTGCGAGTCATATCACTTTTGACCCAGCAGGTGATTTTGGACGTAATAAGCAGATAAAAGACTATGTTATTGTGTCTGTCGTACTTGCATTAGAGTGCGGGAACACGTCAATTATGTCATAAATCAAAAACCCTCTCGGCGAATAAAATCGCTCTGAGAGGGTTCTTCTTTATTCGCAGCCTGCAAGGACAATCAAGGACTTACAGGCATCTGGGTCTTTATATTCAATCCATGTTTCAAAGTTTGTTATTGCAATC
>JGI24709J26583_10001189_pt1 | contig 22112 bp, 17 predicted proteins | sample BioPla2DNA1_FD_26583 | JGI IMG/M metagenome (IMG submission 26583) | reverse complement strand
TAAATAGGAGCTGGTAATATGGCAATTTTTAAAGAAATTGAAGAAGAAATAATGAAAGATGAGATGAATGCAATCTATACAGAAAAAGGAATCCTACCGTTATTTAAAGCCTCTAAAGATGCCCGCATTGTTATCGTGGGTCAAGCACCGGGACGTAAGGCAGAAGAAACACATTTGTTTTGGAATGATCCAAGTGGTGATCGCTTACGAGAATGGATGGGCATATCCAGGGAGATATTCTATAAAACTGATCGTATAGCTCATTTACCTATGGATTTTTATTATCCAGGAAAAGCAAAGACAGGAGATAAGCCACCTAGAAAAGGCTTTGCAGAAAAATGGCATCAAAGGATACTAAAAGAAATNCCAAAGGTTGAAACCATAATTCTTGTGGGAAGTTACGCCCAAAAATATTATTTAGGTAAAAGCCGTAAAAAGAATTTAACGGAAACAGTTAAGAATTTCAAGGAATATTTACCTGAATATCTACCATTAGTCCATCCTTCTCCATTAAATTATGGTTGGCTAAAGCAAAACCCATGGTTTGAAAGTGATGTTTTACCTACATTAAAAACAATTGTAGAAAATAGCCTTAATCCCTAACAAGATGAGAATGCCAGGGCACTTTGTGTCCTGTCTACCATTCTTGTTGGAGAGCTAGCAAAACTAATAAAACAAAATGGTGTAGATATGGGACAAAACAGATTATTCAAATGGCTAAGAGGCAGATATATTTTATAAATAAGTTTATGAAGACATTGGGAGGATAGGCTCAACTTATGTTAAAAGAGCACCAAATTTAAATTTTCTGCTCTTTTATTTTTTATAATACCACCTTAAATATGCTAAATGTATGTTGAGCGGTTACTCTATAAGAAAATCTGCCGAAGAAGTAGAAATTAATATAGCAACTTCCTTTTAATGGCGACATAAGATACTTAATTGTATTAGTGGGTTTCTTGGTGTAGGCTCTGTTGATGGTGTAGTTGAAGCAGATGAAGTTTTCCATAAAGAGGATATATATCATATAAATCACATAAATAGTCTACATTCTAATTTAAAGAGATGGATGTCGAGATTCAATGGTGTGGCTACAAAATACCTTGAAAACTATTTAAAGTGGCACAAATGGATAAATATATTCAGCACAGAAAAAGATACCGTAAGAATTAAAAATTTGATAGTTCATAGTAATATAGTAAATAGTTATACTATGGTAAGGAATTTAAAACAAGGCAACCTATATTTGTATAAATTCAATATAATTAACACATTCACTGGAATTATAATCCAAAACAGTATATAATTATATAAATTAAAGGAGGCATAATATGATTGAAATTGTTTTTATGATATTAGGAATAACTTTTGCTTGTATGGGGCCATATATATTCAAATATAAAAAGTTTAATATAGCGTATATGTTGTTTTATGCAAAAAGTATTGAAAAATATCCTGAAAAAAAATTAGTAAAAAATAAAAATGAGGTTGCACAGTTTATCGGGAAAGTTTATACGGTTTTAGGAGTTTCAACTTTCCTTATAGGGTTAATTTTTTTAATTTTCAGTATTTCTGAAACATATATAATTATTCCTTTATTAACTATAGCAGTATACATTCTCTATAATTATTTTCATATAAATAAAATAGTTGAAAAATAATAATATTCTTATTGTACAAACTAAGTAGTAAAGTGGACAAGTTTAATTGTCCACTTTACTACTTAGTTTTATAACAACATTTATTTGAAACAGAGCTNAATATTAAAAAACTTTTTAAATGCCTTGGCAATACCATCATTATCTACGGTATCTNTTACATAATGGGCAACTTCCTTAATTTCTTCTATAGCATAATCCTATTGGCCTTNTACTTGTTCCAGCAAATAAACTCATTTAACACACGTATGGTTTCTTGTGTTGGANATAGTAANCCATTTGGTACATTGATCATTGTTCCATCAATATCAAAAAAGGATATTTTCTTACTCATTTTTCTCATCACCCCATATAATTTTTAAAATTATGCTTACATATAACATACAATATAAAACTGCCATATTTTTTCTAAATTCAAAAATTAAGGGACTGCCTCAAAATGAGACAGCCCCTTATCTATTAATATGTTTAAATTAATAATATATTTATTTTCATTATACGCAAGTATAACCGCCATCTATCGGAAGGATAACCCCTGTTACATATGATGCCTCATTACTTGCAAGGAATATAGCTCCTGCGTTTAATTCACCACTATTACCATATCTTCCTAGAGGTACTGTGGCTTTCATATAAGCTGAAAATTCATCTGTATTAAGGGTATCAGCAGTAAGCTCTGTTTCAAAGTAGCCAGGGCAAATACAATTACAAGTAATATTATATTTTGCCAGCTCAGCTGCAACTGCTCTTGTGAAGTTTACAACTCCACCCTTAGATGAGTGGTAAGCAACAGTGTCTATAGCAGTATTACCTACTAATCCATACATAGAAGATATATTAATTATACGACCATAGTTATTTTTCTTCATAATATTTGCAAAAGCACGTGTAACATAGAATACACTAGTTAAGTCAGTATCTATAGTGAAATCCCACTCTTCATTAGTCATCTCAAGTACTCCGGCATTCTTTGCAGAACCGGCACAGTTAACTAAAACATCAACTTTACCATATTCTTTTTCAGCTTTCTTTGCAGCTGCATCAACATTATCAGAATCTGTAACGTCACATTGAATTGGTAAACAACGAACGCCCATTTCACGAATTTCTTTAGCAAGTGCTTCAAGTTTTTCAATTCTTCTTGCAGTAATGACTAAATCTGCCCCCTGTCCAGCAAATCCTTTTGCCATTTGTGCACCTAAACCTGAAGAAGCACCTGTAATTACAACAACTTTTCCTGTTAAATCAAACATAAAAAAACCTCCATAAATAAATTCTCTTTGTTAATTATTATACAATTATATTGTAAACCTATAACATAAGGTTGTNCAGGTAAATTTTAGNGGAAATATATCATATTTCCAAAAAAGACTGTTTTTTTTGTCAATTTTTNCATATAATTTTGTTAAATTAAGAAAAAAGATTAGAGAAGTAGGGTTAAAAGTAAATAAAATTTTTATTAAATTGAGTTTATTATCTTAGTTTATAGATAATATTGTATATTACTTGGAATAAAAGTTCCAATTATGTTAAGGAATTAACTTAGAATTGGAGAAAAAAAAGATAGTCAAGATAGGGGACACTTCAAATCACAAACTGCTATAAAAAATAAGTGTGATGATATATAAGGAATATTTGATTTTCAAAATATAAAGGAATTTATCTAATTTTGTAGAATTATCTATAATATTAGATAAAATATGGATTTTTAATATAGACATATTTTTGCTAGTTTGAAAATAGAAGCAAATATTAAATTTTCATATAAAGTAGCATTTAAAGGCTTCAATATATTAAAATTATTTTCAAAGGAGATTTATTATGCTAAAAACAACTCAAGAGATACCTTTAATTAAGTTAGAAATTAATGACGACAATGATATAACTAATGAGGTATATTCAGATGAATCTTTAACTGATTTAAAAGAAATAGAATTTGAAATGATAGCTCCTGTAGATTTTACTGACAAAAGAAAGGTTGAAATTTATAAAGGAATTAATGAAATTGATGAAAGATTGGCAGTAATTAAACAAAAGGTTGAAGAACTAAATACAGAAATTGATAATTTAACCTGTCATGCAGACGGCTTAGACTATACTATAGCTGTTGCAAGTGGTATTATAGCTGGAGCAATTGATATCCTTTATGTTGGTGATTTTTCACTTGAAAGAGGTAAAGAGTGGAGCAATGACAAAGTTAATAACTTTGTAAAGGATTTAGCAAAGAAAAAAGGATATGAAGGAGATGACCTTAAGGGAGCAATAAGATATCTTGAACGTTATGGAACGCCAAGTGATAGCGTGACAGCAGAATTTGGTGGGGGTCTGCAGCATCATTTAAGAGACTTTGCTCACCATCCAACTCCTGTTGGATTAATATTTTCCTTACTTACTCAGTTTACATCTATGTCATATGGAACAAATACTTTAGGTGATTTTCAGGTTGTGCCTGTTAAAAACAAGTCCTTTATAGGCAAAAACTTCCCTGAAAAGATAATATTTGGACTTGTCTATTGGTTTTTACATATGGCAAGTGATATGGCAGGTTCTAGCAATAATCCAGGCAAAGGAACAGGATTACCAGGGCCTATATTATCTCTTGTAAAAGAATTGTCCTCTCTTCCAATCTTTAAAAATAGTAAGACCATTCAAGAATTAAGAGTTAACATATCTAAATTGTTTAATGGAACCTTGCTAGCAAAAAGAGATGAAAATGGTAAAATTATGAGGGATTCAAATGGAAAGTTATTAACTGAGAGATTTGATTTAAGGGCAGAAATGGGTGTGGCACACGAAATTGGCAGACAAGCCATTCCAGTTGTGGTCAATGAAGCCCTAGTTAGGGGGTTCTATTTCCTACGTCGTTTAATACAGCAATTAAAAGAAAAAGATAGTATTAAGGATATTGAATGGAAAAAAACATTACCTTTTAAAAATAGAACTATCGTCAGAATGATGACAATTGCATCGGGCACATTTACTGCAATAGATCTAGCCGATGCAGGTATTCAAGCTGTAATTAAGTCTGGAGGTTTCAACCCTGCAACCCTTGGTAATTTTATATTAAGGGTGAATTTCGTTGGTGTTGGCCGTTTTGCTATTGCTGTTTCTTCTGATTTAACAATGGGGATAAAGAAAAGCAAAAAGGAAAATGAAAGAATGCGTTTAAGGGGAGAGGGATTACAACTTTTAAATGCAAAAGTATTCTATAAAGAANCTGATATGTGGATTGTAGCAGAAAGTACTAATAAAGCAATAGAAGAAGTCTATGGAATGATGGAAAAGGCTGCTGAGGAATTTGTAGATGCCTGGGGTGAAATAAGAGGAGGCTCAGAAAAAAGAAGAAAATACATTGAAAAGATAAAAGAAAAGGACAGTGATTTTTCAAAAGAACTGTTAGATTTGATTAATTGGGGGTAATGAAGATGAATGGAAAATTAAAGGTTCTAGATATAAATACTATAAAACAAGAAGATTTGCCTGTTGTACTTTCATCACAGTTTGATAAGCTTACTGTTTTAGAAACTAATGTTCAAAAGGCAGTAAAATCGGCAGTAAAAGCCAAGGAAAAGGCCCAAGATGCACAGGTAAAAATGGGTATTTTTAATTATAGTAAAAAAGAAGCAATAAATTTGCTTCAATCAGCCTCTGAAGGTTTAGCAGAGGGCCTAATGACAGCAGCGGAAGCACAAAAGGTTTCTTTTGAGTATCAGACAAAACTTACTGAAATTACAAAGTTCTTATTCGGCCTAGGTGTAAGCAACATAGCAATGAATAGAAGTGTTGTAAGAGAACTAGAATTAAAATTAAAAGGTGCTTCAGAAGAAGAAATATCAGATTTAGCAAAGCAAGAGTTAAGAAATGTTATTCTCCAACTTAAAGCTCAAGAAGATATTATGATTAAACAAGAGGAATTAAAGGGTAAGGTAAAAAATCACCATTATCAACTTGAGAGTATAAATACACAGCTAGATAATATTGAGAAATTAGAGGAAGAGCAGGATACTCTAATATTCTCCCATTCTAAAAAGTTATTGAAATATGAAGAAATTTTCGAAGAACAAAACAAAAAGAATGCATTACTTAAAGAAGAAATTAGTGATAATACAAGTAAAATAAATGAACTTGAAAATTCATTAAAACAACAGGGACAACTATTCTTAAAGAAAAACAATGCTTTTGATAAAAAGTACTCTGAAATAACAAAAGAGCTACAAGAAGAAGTATCTGATTTAACAAATACTACAAATAAAGATAGGGAAACAATAAAAAATGATATTTCTTCACTTATGGAAAGTATGAATAAAGAAATATCACTAGTTAAAGAAAACTTACATAAAACTGAAACTGATTTATCCAATGAACTTAATTCAATTGAGGAAAAGCTAATAAATACTATTTCCGAGTTAAAAGAAGAAATCTCAAAGAAGGATAAAGAGGTTAACAATAAACTTACAGATTTAAAAAATAGAATAGATAANCTTGAAACTCTAACAAGTAAAATGGGTTGGAAAATTGGAATTTCTATTGTTGCAGCAGGTTCTTTAATTCTTAATATTCTACAAATATTTGGTGTTATCTAAGGTTTAGTATTTAGTAATAATATAGATATTAATAGAAAGATAGGCTTATTTTGAAGCTTATCTTTTTTTGTGCGCTCAGAATGGTTAACAGTACTAAGGGGTGAAAGTTTATTATAGACCTTGGTAGTGGAAATCAGCTTCGTAAGATAAGGATGTTAATCGAGAAGTGGAATGGAAGCGAAAATCTGCAGTATAACCTGTTTCTATTATTAAAATTCATAAGGGGGAGTATAAATTATCGAATAAATCATATATTGGAATTGAGTAAAAAATCTGATTAGGGGTTGAGAATGAGAAATAATTATACAGTAAAAGGAGATTTAAAAGGAGAAATATTTAATGAAATAAATGAAAAGGTACAAGCTTTAGAAAAACTTTTTCCATCAGTTGTTAAGGATGGACAAGTGGATTTTCAAGCATTAAGAGAAGAACTAGGAAACTTCGAAGAGGTAGGACCAGAGAAATATGGACTTACCTGGTCAGGAAAACAAAATGCTAAGAAAATAGTACAACAAGATATAGTAGGAAAAACATTAAAATATGTACTGGAAGATAGTAAAGATGCAGATACAACAGAAAATTTATATATAGAGGGAGACAACCTAGAAGTATTAAAGCTGCTAAGACAAAATTATTATGGAGCAATAAAAATGATATATATTGATCCTCCATATAATACAGGAAATGACTTCGTCTATAAAGATAATTTTAATATGGAACAAACCGAAAGTGATATTGCAGAAGGGAATATATCAGAACTAGGGGAGAGGTATACCATTAATTCTAAAAGTACAAATAAATATCATGCTAATTGGTTAAATATGATGTATCCAAGGTTAAAGGTAGCTAAAGATTTATTAAGTAATGATGGAGTTATATTTATTAGTATTGATGAGTATGAGATTAATAATTTAAATAAAATATGTAATGAGATATTTGATGAAAGAAATTATATTCAAACTTTAGTATGGAATAAAAATGCAACTAAAAATAATACTAAAACTATTTCTACAAATCATGAATATATTTTAGCTTACTGCAAAAACGTGGATATATTAACTTCAAATAAAGAATTATTTATGAAGAAAAAGAATGGAATAGACGAAATTGAAAAAATAAGAGATAAATACATTAACAACCAAGAGATTAATATAAATGATGCTCGTTTGAAGTTGAAGGAAGAATTAAGAAAGTTTTATAAACGTAATAAATTAAAATTAGATGGTGGTATAAAAAATTATAATAATGTTGAAGAAGGAACATTAAGGATATATAGACTTAATAACACTTCAGCACCATCTGGTGGAGGTAAAATGTTCGATGTTATTCATCCAGTAACAGGAAAAAAGTGCAAGAAACCTTCTGGTGGTTGGAGATATACAGAAGAAACATTTAATAAAATGGTTGCTAAGAATTTAATTGAGTTTGGGAAGGATGAAAATACTGTACCACAGGCAAAACTTTATTTAGATGATTATAAAAAACAAAAATATCAATCAGTTATTAATAATAATGATGATGGTGAAAAGGATTTAAATAAATTATTTAATGAAAAATATTTGTTTAATAATCCTAAGCCTATTTCTTTACTTAAAGAATTAATTAGTATTAGTGATACTGAAAATACCTATATTCTAGATTTCTTTTCAGGTTCCGCATCTACTGCTCATGCTGTAATGCAACTTAATTCAGAGGATGGTGGTAAACGTAAGTTTATAATGGTTCAACTTCCTGAAGAAACTAGTAAAAAATCGGAAGCATACAAAACAGGATATAAGAATATCTGTGAGATAGGTAAAGAACGTATCCGAAGAGCCGGAGAAAAAATCAAACAAGAGAACAAGGACAAAGAAGGTATTGAAAATCTAGATATAGGTTTTAAAGTATTTAGGGTAGGAAATACCAATATCCGTTGGAATCATCAGGATATTGATTTAAAAACAATTTCTTCTGGAATTATAGAGGAGAATAAGGAAGAGCAGATTTCATTTGATTTTATTGCCAATAATAGTCAAGTAAGGTTAGATGATGTAGTTTCGCCTAAAGATAGATTAGATTTCATGCCTGGCTTTAAGGATATTGATGTTGTTTATGAGATTCTTTTGAGGCAAAGAGATATTCCCCTATCAGCTAAAGTTGAATTATTAGAGCATATTGGGAAACGTACTTATCTTTTTGCAGATAGTTATTTAGTATGTCTTGAGGAAGAAATTACAAATGATTTAATAGAAAAACTTGCGTCTATTAATCCGATTCCAATTAAATATATTCTAAGAGATAGTGCTTTTGGTGATGATATAGTCTTCAAGGATGAAGCACATAGAAGATTAAATGCCTTTATTGATAGAAATATAGGTGAAAATAAAAAGCCATATACTGTAGAATTTATTTAGGGGGTATAGGAAAATGGCAAAACATATTGAGTTTCAATTTGATGATAAATTACCATACCAACTAGATGCTATTAACAGTACAATAAAGTTATTTAAAGGCTTACCTAAAAAAGGTGATGGCATTTATGGAAAGACATATAGAATTAGGCAACTTGGAGAAAATGAACCTATAAGAAATATTGGAATAGTTACAGGAGAAAAAATATTAAGAAATTTAAATAAAGTTCAACAAGATAATAATATATTTACTTCAAAAAAATTAGAAGGTAATAATTTTACAATAGAGATGGAAACTGGTACAGGTAAGACATATGTTTATTTACGTACAATTCTAGAACTAAATAAAACATATGGGTTTACAAAATTTATAATAGTGGTACCTTCAATTGCAATAAGGACAGGGGTAGAAAAGTCTATAAAGATGTTAAAGGAGCATTTCAAGGCATTATATGGTGTGGATTTAACAAAACATAGTTTTATTTATGATAGTAAAAGTATGGGAACTATAAGTAACAATCTAGTAGAAACTAGGGAAATAAGTGTTTGTATTATGAATATACAAGCGTTTAATAAGGACAGTAATAAAATAAGACAAGAAGATGAATATGGACGAATCCTATGGCGAGACATTCAAATGATAAGGCCAATAATAATTATCGATGAGCCACAAAAGATAGAAGGTGAAAAAAATAGAAAATCTAAATCTTTGAAAGCTATTGAAGAGTTAGAGCCACTATTTACATTGAGATATTCAGCAACACATAAAAAGCTATATAACCCAATTTTTAAATTGGACTCCTTTGATGCTTTCAAAAAGGACTTAGTAAAAAAGATAGAAGTAAAGACAATTCGCAGTATTATTCAAAAAGATAGTCCTTATATTAGATATTTATCTTTTACTTCAGATTTAAAAGCAAAAATAGAAATATTTAATCAAGAACAAGATGGAAGAATTATATTTAAAAGCTTTAATGTTAGGGGGGGAGATTCTCTTTATGATTTATCAGGAGGGTTGAAACAGTATAAAGATGTGAGAATACAAGAAGAACCTCACAAGTTAAAGTCGCTTAAAGTAGCTACACCAAAAAACATTATAGAAATACCACTTGGAGAATCAAATATAAAATTTCATGAAAATGATATAGTAAAACATCAAATAAGACTTACAATTAAAGCTCATTTAGATAAGCAATTTGATATTTTAGATAAAGGGAAAAGAATTAAAGTGCTATCATTATTCTTTATAGATGAAGTTGTAAAGGTAAGAGATAAAGACCGAAAAGATGGAAGAGGAGAATACTTAAGGATTTTTGATGAGGAATATAAAGATATAATAGAAAATGATATATATTACAGAGAAAAGTTCGAACTATATAAAGATTTTTTTCCAAAATATAAGGACGTACTTGCAGTAAGAGAAGGATACTTTGCTATAGACAAAAATAAATCAGCGGTAGAGATTGAGGGGTGGAATCCGGCTTTAGAAGAAAATAAGTTAAAGTCAAAATCCCAAGAAGCTATAGATAGAGGAATAGGATTAATACTTGAAAAGAAAGATGAATTAATATCTTTTCAAGAACCTTTAGCCTTTATATTTTCTCATTCAGCTTTAAGAGAAGGTTGGGACAACCCTAATGTTTTTAATATATGCACATTAAAACAAGGAGCTAATGAAATTGCTAAGAAACAAGAAATAGGAAGAGGTCTTAGGCTACCTGTTGATGAAAATGGCATAAGATCAACAGATACTGATATTAATAGGCTAACAGTAATTGCTAATGATAGCTATGAGCATTTTGCAGCTACTTTACAAAAGGATTATAACGACAATATGGATTTTGATAAAAATGAAGTTACTCCAGAAATAATAACTAAAACCTTTGAAGAAGCAGGAGTACCAAAAGAAAAAATAACTCAAGAACTAATAAATACTTTAAGAGATGAGTTAATAAAAAATAATATTATAAACTCTAATAATATTTTAACTAAATCTGCTAATGAGATAAAAAATATAAAATTTAATAATGAGATTCTAGAGGAACATGAAATAAAAATTAAAGAAAATCTAGTCAAATATATGAAAGAGATAGGAAGCAAGAAAATTACAATAATTAATGCTGACAATGACCCATTAGAGCCTAATACTCCTCATAGTTATGTAACTGAAGAAGTATTTAAAAAAATTATTAATAAATTAACTAAAAATTTTAATAAAAGAACAATATATAAAGCAAATATTGATAAAGACAAATTTATAAATGAATGTGCTAAAGAATTAAATGATTATACAAAATATATGAGTAACTCCGTTAAATTTATCGTTGAAAGTGGACAAGGAGTCCATGATGAAGTCACAAGAAAGTTTTCAATGAGCAAATCTAGAAAAAAGGAAATTGAAGAAGGAGCAGATTTACTAATTGAAAAGAAAAGTGATTTAGAAATAGTTAATTATATAATGTACCACACAATGCTTCCGCGTATTGCTATAAGTAAAATTCTTTGTAAAATTCAGAATAGATTTATACTAAATAAACAAGAAGTTTTAGAGGAAATTACTGAAAGGATTAATAATAAACTAAACAAAGCTAAGGATGTATATGAGTATGAGATAATTGAAGGTTATGAGTTGGAAAGCATGAAAATATTTAAAACAGATAATATTGATGAGGAAATGCTTAAGGAAGAAAAAGCAGTTTATATTACAAATGCAGCCAAGAGAAAAGCTATCAATAAGTATTACAAAATGGATAGTAAAGGTGAATATGAATTTGCTGAATCATTAGAAGATAACCCCAATATATTATTATTCACTAAGCTAAAGAAAGGTGGATTTGTTATTGATACTCCTTTCGGTGACTATTCTCCTGATTGGGCTATTGTATATAAGGTACCAAAGGGTGATGTTAAGCTTTATTTCATTGTTGAAAGCAAATGTGATAAGAAAGATATTGATTTGACTACTGTCGAAGCTACTAAGATAAAATGTGCAGAATTACATTTTAAAGCTGTTTCAGAGGAAATTAAGTTTGACTGGGTAAGTAGTTATAGTAATTTTAAGAAAAAGTTTAATGTTGTAGATGGAATTTAGAGAATTAGCAAGAGAAACTTTATACTAATGAATGAAAGTGCGAACTTTTATATCGCATATATTAAATCTTCAGTAAGAAATATTGTAGAATATGAGCATCCCTCTTCTAAATTAAGAATAGGGGTGCTTTTTGTAAGTTATAAATATATAGATTATAGTAAGAAGATGGGACAGGTGTTAGGATAGTGTATCCTAAAATATAAAGAAATTAATATGTTATAATAAAGCCAAATATTTATATAAATTAGTATAATTTATTATATAGATAAAATATAAAAAGAAGGTGTAATTATGTCTATTCCTACTTATGAGGAAATTATGCTTCCTCTATTAAAGCTTATTTCTGATGGTAAAACATACAGTAATAAATATTGCGAGGAAAAGTTAGCAAAAGAGATTGGTTTAAATGATGATGAGATTAATTTAAAACTTCAAAGTGGAAAAAGAATTTTTTATGACAGGATAAATTGGGCTAAGACCTATTTAAAAAAAGCAGGATTAATTGAATCCCATAAAAGAGGAGAATTCAATATTAGTTCAAAAGGTATAGAATTATTAAATGAAAATATAAATTCATTAGATTCTAAATACTTAGAAAGATACGAAGAATTTAGAGATTATATTAATAAAAGTAGAAAACCTATAAATAAAACAAAAAAAGATTCAACTAATGAAATAGAATCAGAAAAAGATAAAACTCCAATGGAGAATATAGAAGAGGCTTTCAAAGAAATAAAATCCTCTTTAGCAGATGAATTATTAGAAAAGTTAAAAGAAATAGATTTCTTTAAGTTTGAAGATATAGTATTAGATCTGCTTATAAAAATGGGTTATGGCGGTTCAAGAAATGAAGCAAAAAAAGCTACGAAGAAAACTGGTGATGGCGGTATAGATGGAATAATTAATGAAGATAGACTTGGACTTGACAGAATATATATCCAAGCAAAAAGATGGAGGGATACATCTGTAGGTAGCCCAGAAATTCAAAAATTTATTGGTGCATTAGTTGGTCAAGGAGCTAAGAAAGGTATTTTTATAACCACATCTACATTTACAAAAGAAGCAATATCATTTTTGGGTAAAAGCAATGATATGAAGATAATTTTAATAGATGGCCAACAGTTAGCAGAATATATGATAGATTTTAATGTAGGAATCTCTGTAGAAACTATATATGAAATAAAAAGAATAGATAGCGATTACTTTATTGAAGAATAGTGTTTTATCCAAAAAATAAAAATATAGTTGAAGAGATTACTAGTAATAACAAAATATATGAGGGGGGTAAAGTAATGACCACATTATATTTGAATGACCTTTTAAGATTTAATAAGGAGGACTTTCATAATATAAAGATTCGTTTTAATCAGTTTAACGGTGAGGAAAATCCTATGAACGAATATATGAGGGCTCCTGAAATCATCAACAGCGGATGGTTTTTATGGAGGACGAAGCAAAGATATTTCAATGTTGGTCAGATTGCTATTTGCTTGTTGAAACTATCAGAAGATATGTGGCTGCTTACCACAATCAAGAAAATCACAAAGGAATTGGGAGTGTTTAATGGCGTCAATTACGAGGCTGAGGAACTAGAAGAATACAAACCATACTACGGACGTGTAATCATAAAGTTTCATAAAACCTTCCAAACACAAGGTATTTTTTACGAAAAGATTTATGATCAAATGGAAGTAAATCAAATTCTACCAGTAGCTTTTGAGGGTGATGATTTTCCTGGGTATGACAAGGTACGATTATCTTTTTCACAGCTTTTCACTATTTTAAGCCGAGGGAAGCGAGATTGGATTGCAGCGTTAGAAAACCAAAAAGCAGTTTATCTTATTACAGATAGAAGCAATGGTAAGTTGTATGTTGGATCCGCAACAAGCGATAATGGTATGCTACTTCAAAGGTGGAAAAACTATATTTCTAATGGACATGGTGGAAATAAGCAATTAATGGAGATAGTCAAAAGAAAAGGTTTGGACTACATTAAGCAGAATTTCCAGTATTCTATTTTAGAAAACTATAATGCAAAGGTAGATGATCATCTGATTTTAGAAAGAGAATCATGGTGGAAAGAAACCTTGCAGACCAGAGTTTTTGGTTATAACAGTAACTAAGCAAGGAGAATCAGAATGGATATACAAAAAATAAGAATTAAATCTAACAATATCTGTTATGGTCCTGAGCCTTTCACTACTGATGAAGTAGAACAACATCTAACTATATCAGCAACTGGGCGAGTATGGTTTACAGGGTATAACTATGGTGGAGGTTTTGGAAAATATGAGATTGGAAGAAAACAACAGTTTAGTATTGAAAAGAAAATTGTTGATGAAATATTAAATCTATTTTCTCAATACTGTGAAAGTGAACAGCTGCTTTGTTATGCAACAGATATAGGTATATGGGAAGTGGAAATTACAGATACAGAGAATAAAAAATATACTTTCAAAGGCTCACTTTGTGGTGGAGTATCCGTTGGAGACGCGGATTTGACAGATTATATACGGGAACGTATTCCCATTGATAACTTATTTGTGTTTAGTGGTGAAGTGTTAAGTGATGATGAGGATTATCAATAACAAATTTAGAAGAATGAAATGGAGAGGTGAAAATGGCAAGAAGCTACCTGCCAAACATATACGTGGAATGGCTTATAAGGTAGCATATAGATATAAAACCAATTATAAATCAAAAACAACTGAAACAGAAGGTAGAAAAGAAAGTTGAACCAGTACAATCTAAGAAAATAATTTATGTTAATTGTCTTTATATATATAAAGATAAATTTCATATTTCTTATGAGGTTGAAGGCATAAGGGAAAGTTAAACAGCTGAATTTTTAGAGCCTTGAGAAATTAAGGTTCTTTTTTAATATGCAATTTTTAATAAAATACAACAAGCTCATTAATATAAATAGAAAAAAACTGTAAAACATAGTAAAATGGAAGTATATAAACTTAGGAGGTCAAAAGAATGATTACAGGTGAATTAAAAAGTAAAGTAGATAAAATTTGGGAAACGTTTTGGACAGGCGGAATAACTAATCCATTAGAAGTAATAGAGCAGTTTACATATCTTTTATTTATTAAAGGTTTAGATGATATTGAAATAACAAAGGAAGCAGAAGCTTCAATTTTAGGAATAGACTTTAATAGAACTTTTCCAGAGGATAAACAGCACTTAAGATGGAGCAAGTTTTCTAATGAAGGTGATACAGAAAAAATGTATTTAATTGTTCAAAATGAAGTATTTCCTTTTATTAAAAATCTTCATGGAAATGATGGATCAGCTTATGCTAAATACATGGGAGATGCTATATTTAAAATTCCAACACCACTTATGCTTAGTAAAATAGTTGATGGAATTAGCAACATGAAGTTTAAAAAGGATGAAGATACAAAAGGAGATTTGTATGAGTATCTATTATCTAAGGTTGCAACAGCTGGAACTAATGGTCAATTTAGAACACCAAGACATATTATTGATATGATGGTTAATTTTATGAAGCCAACACCAGAAGATGTAATTGTGGATCCTGCAATGGGTAGTGCTGGTTTTTTAGTATCATCACAAGAGTATTTAAGAAAAAATCACAATGATTTATTTTTAGTAAAAGGCTTAAAAGAGCATTTTAATAATAATATGTTCTATGGTTTTGATATGGATAGGACTATGCTTAGAATTGGTGCTATGAATATGATGCTTCATGGTGTTGATAATCCTAATATAGAATATAAAGATTCCTTATCAGAAGTTAATACAGATAAAGAAAAGTTCACATTAGTATTAGCAAATCCACCATTTAAGGGAAGCTTAGATTATGAAGCGGTATCAGCAGATCTTTTAAAAATAACAAAAACAAAGAAAACAGAGCTTTTATTTTTAGCTTTATTTTTAAGAATATTAAAAACAGGTGGTAGATGTGCATCTATAGTACCAGATGGAGTTCTTTTTGGTTCAACAGGTGGACATAAATCTATAAGAAAAGAAATAGTAGATAATCATAAGCTTGAAGCTATTATTTCAATGCCAAGTGGCGTATTTAAGCCATATGCAGGGGTTTCTACTGCTATTATGATATTCACTAAGACAGGCACAGGTGGAACAGATAAAGTATGGTTCTATGATATGAAAGCAGATGGGTATTCATTAGATGATAAGAGAAATCCAATAGGAGAAAATGATATACCAGATATAATTGAAAGATTTAATAACTTAGATAAAGAAGCAGATAATAAAAGAACAGAGCAAAGCTTCTTTGTTCCAGTAGAAGAAATAAGAGAAAATGGATATGATCTTTCTATAAATAAGTATAAAGAAATAGAATACGAGGAAGTGCATTATGATGCTCCAAGTGTTATTTTAGAAAGAGTTAAGACTTTAGAAAAAGAAATAACTCAAGGATTAGAAGAATTAGAAAGAATGCTTGAGGTGTAAAAATGAATAAGATAATAGATATATGTGAATTCCATGCAAAGTCTAAAATTAAAGCTGGTGAAGGGATGTTAAATGGTAAATATCCCTTCTATACTTCAAGTAAGATTCTTAATAAATACTTAAATTCATATGAAATAAAAAAAGAAGGAATTATTTTAGGGACCGGAGGAAACGCAAGCATACATTATTGTTCAGGGAAATTTTCAACCTCAACAGATTGTTTGGTTATGTATAGTAAATCAAAAGAGATAGATAACGAATATTTGTATTACTATTTGTTAAATAGTATTCATATATTAGAGAATGGATTTAAAGGAGCTGGTTTAAAACATATTTCAAAAAAGTATATTGAAGATATTGAAATAAACTATATTCCTGACATTGGAATTCAGAAAAAAATTATTAATGCTATAAATCTATCAAAAGATTTAATAAATAATAGAAAAGAACAAATAAAGATATTAGATGAATTAGTTAAATCAAAATTTGTGGAGATGTTTGGCAATCCGGTAACTAATCCAAAGGGATGGAATAAGGAAAAGTTAAGTGATTTAGGAGAATTAGCAAGGGGAAAATCCAAGCATAGACCAAGAAATGCTCCTGAGTTATTGAATGGACCATATCCTTTAATTCAAACTGGAGATATTGCAAATGCTGGTATATATTTAAAGGAATATACCCAGACTTATTCAGAACTAGGGCTAAAACAGAGTAAAATGTGGAATAAAGGAACACTATGCATTACTATTGCAGCTAATATTGCAAAGACAAGTATATTAACATTTGATGCTTGTTTCCCGGATAGTGTAGTTGCTTTCATTCCAAATGTAAAAACTAATAATATGTTTATTCAATTTTGGATGTCTTTCCTACAAAAGATATTAGAAGATTCAGCTCCAGAATCAGCTCAAAAGAATATAAATTTAAAAATATTAAGTGAGCAAATGGTTATAGTTCCACCAATAGAACTTCAAAATGAATTCGCTGATTTTGTTAATCAAGTCGACAAATTGAAATTTGAAATGGAGAAGGGTTTAAAGGAATTAGAGGATAACTTTAATTCTTTAATGCAAATAGCCTTTAAAGGAGAATTATTTTAGTTTGATAATGGGGGAAAAATGGAGTTATTAAAAGTTTTAATTGATAAGTTTAAAGTTAAGGAATTAATAGGGATTACATGGATTACAGTTTTAATAATTACAATATTACCTAATGATGTACTGGAATATTTAAAAATTATAACCATTAGAGAAAAATATCAAATGTATATTAGTTTAGCATTAATAATTAGCTCGGCGTATTATATTATAAAGATATTGAGTTATGCAGGAAAATTATTATTAAAAATAATAATTAATGAAAAAAACATTGCTATAAAATATATGAAAAATAGTATGAGCCCAGATGAGATGGCATTACTTATTCAAGCTTTTTATGATAAAAATAATAATACATTTAAATCATGTGGATATATTGATTTTACTGATGGACGTAAAACTCCATTAGTAAGTAAATATATTATATACTTAGCTTCAAATATGAGTAGTACTGATGTATTAAGTAATGGACTTTGTGCTTTTGCGTATAATTTACAACCATATGTTAGAGAATTTTTAAATAAAAATCTCAAAAATAAAAATATAAGAATTACGGGGAATTCATTTGAGTATAACTTAGATTAGGAAATAAATTATTGCATAGAAGGTGTTTTATGGCTAAAGTGTGTAAGGATTATGGGAATCTTAAAAAGGCAAAAGTTTTAGTAATAGGTCATGACCCGAGATTACAGCTAAGTAATGAAATTGCTGAGTATTGTTTTTATGCTAATTTTTATAGCAAAAATGATATTAAAACGAGGCAAGATAAAAGAAAAAGGGCATTAGCTACATCTGTATATGAATGCATTTTTGAGTTGACAAATAATAAGTTCTCAACGGAGGAAATTTACATTACTAACCTTTGCAATGGAGAATTACCTCATGCTCCTAAGAAAAAAACAGTATATATACCAATTGATAAAGCTAAAGATGGAATTAATAGAATAAAAAGTATCTTAGATAATAGTAATATAGAATATATTTTTGCTACATCATTGAAGGTAAATTATTGGCTGCAGAATCTTGAGTTTTATAGCTCTAATAATACATTTTTAGAAAATACTAAAGTATCTGAGACGGGCAAACTTAATAACCCACCATATTTCAAACCAACTAAAGATGGAACTTTTAAAGAAATATGTGGTAATGTATATAAAGTTAATGATAGAGATGTGAAAGTTATTCCAATATTACACCCGAAGCAATATCCATTAAATAAAACAATGAAAAAACACTATAAAGAAAGCTATGATAGAATAAAGATATACTTTAGTTAAAGTATTATGTACAGCGTTTACTGTAGCAAGTAGGTGCTATTTTGTATGAAATATAAGATATGTTATAATTTAGATAAAATATGATTGAAGTTAAGGGGAGTAAAATGGGAGGGAATTTTAATTTTTTAAAAGGAAAAAAGAATTTTGAGAGTTTTACTAATGCTTGTTTAGAAGCAGAAAAAAGTATATTAGTTAGTCCAGCTACAACTGCTATTTTATCAAGAAGAGCTTTAGAATTATCTGTAAAGTGGGTATATAGTTTTGATTCTGATTTAGTTATACCTTATCAGGATAATATAAGTTCTTTAATACATAACAATAGTTTTATTGAGCTTATAGATTATGAAATGTTGCCTTTAATAAAGTATATTATACAGCTTGGTAATGTTGCAGTTCATACCAATGCTAATATTAAAAGGGGAGAGGCTATTTTATCATTAAATAACCTTCATAAGTTTGTAAGTTGGATTGATTATTGTTATGCAGATGAATTTACTGCAGAAGAGTTTGATGAAGACCTTTTACTCGAGGGAATAGAAAAAAGAACAAGACCAGAGGAATTAAAGAATTTATATGATAAGCTTAGTTCTAAAGATAAAAAGATTGAAGAAATAAGAAAACATAATGAAGAATTAATAAAAGAATTAACTAAAAAGAGAAAAGAAAATAAAGAAAATTATGATTTTAATATAGACGAAATAAGTGAATTCGAAACAAGAAAAAGGTATATAGATGTTGAATTAAAACTTTCTGGATGGAATATAGGTTCAGATGTAGGTGAAGAAATTGAAGTTAAGGGGATGCCTAATAATGAAGGTGTAGGCTATGTTGATTATGTTTTATATGGAGATAATGGTAAGCCTTTAGCTGTAATAGAAGCAAAAAGAACCTCTAAAAAGCCAAAAGATGGTCAGCAACAAGCTAAGCTATATGCAGATTGCTTAGAAAAACAATATGGACAAAGACCAGTTATTTTCTTAACAAATGGATTTGAAACTTATATATATGATGATTATAACCAGTACGGTGCAAGAAAAGTATATGGATTCTATAAAAAGTCAGAGCTTCAATTAATGATAGATAGAAGATATGCGAAGCTTCCATTAAAGAATATAGAGATAAAAGATGAAATATCAAATAGATATTATCAAAAAGAAGCAATAATTAATGTATGTGAAGCACTTGAAAATAGACAAAGAAAAACTCTTTTAGTATGTGCAACTGGAACAGGAAAAACAAGAACTGCTATTTCAATAGTTGATGTTCTTACAAGACATAATTGGATAAAGAATGTATTATTTTTAGCAGATAGAAAAGCTCTTGTAAAACAAGCAAAGAAAAACTTTTCTAAGTTATTACCTAATTTACCTTTATGTAACCTTCTTGATAATAGAGATAATCCAGAAGAAGCAAGAATGATATTTTCTACTTATCCAACAATGATGAATGCAATAGATGAAACAAAATCAAAGGATGGTAAAAGGTTATTTACACCAGGACATTTTGATTTAATCATCATAGATGAAAGTCATAGGTCAATTTATAAAAAATTTAAAGCTATATTTGAATATTTTGATGCTTCATTAATAGGACTTACAGCTACACCAAGAGATGAAATAGATAAGAATACTTATGATGTATTTGGCCTTGAAACAGGAGTGCCAACTTATGCTTATGAATATGAAAAAGCTGTAGAAGATGGATTCCTAGTTGACTACACAACAATTGAAGTCAAATCTAAAATTATGGAAGAAGGCATTAAATATGATGACCTTTCTGAAGAAGAAAAAGAAGAATTTGAAGCAACCTTTGAAGATGATGAAAGTATTGATAGAGAAATAGGAAATTCAGCAGTTAATGAGTGGCTGTTTAATGCAAATACTATTGATTTAGTCTTAAACAAGCTTATGACGAAAGGATTACGTATTGAAGGGAATGAAAAGCTAGGTAAGACAATAATATTCGCAAAAAATAGTAGGCATGCAGAAGCAATAGTTGAAAGATTTAATAAAATTTACCCAGAGTATGGTGGAAATTTTGCAAAGGTAATAGATTATAATACAAACTATGTTGAAACAATAATAGATGATTTTTCTGATAAAAATAAGCTTCCTCAAATAGCAGTTAGCGTAGATATGCTTGATACTGGTATAGATATACCTGAGATTCTAAATCTTGTTTTCTTTAAGAAAGTAAGAAGCAAAACAAAGTTCTGGCAAATGATTGGTAGGGGAACTAGACTTTGTCCTGATCTTTTAGGCTTAGGACAAGATAAAGAAAAGTTTTTAATATTTGATTTCTGTAATAACTTTGAATTCTTTAGAGTAAATCCTAAGGGCCATGAAGGAGGAAAAGTAGGAACAATAACAGAAAAATTATTTAATGCTAAAGTAGAAATAATTAAAGAGCTTCAAGCCTTAAAGTATTGTGAAAACAATGAATACATGGAACTTAGAAAAAAATTAGTAGAAGAGCTTCTAAGTAATATAAGATCATTAAACGAAGATAATTTTATGGTTAGAATGAATTTAAAATATGTTCATAAATATAAAAATGAAAAAGAATGGGAAGCCTTACGTTCAGATTCGGTTATTGAATTAAAAGATTATGTTTCAATGCTTATAACTCCATTAAATGATGATGAACTTGCAAAAAGATTTGATCTAGTGATGTACACTATACAGCTTGCATATCTTCAAGGAACAAATGCTACAAGAGGAATTAAATCAGTAATAAATACTGCAGAACAACTATCAAAGCTTGGAACAATACCGGCAATTCAAGAGCAAAAATATGTTATTGAGAAAGTTATGACAGAAAGCTTTTGGGAAAGTGCAGATATATTTGAAGTTGATGAAGTAAGAGAAGCTTTAAGAGATCTTATTAAATATCTAGAAAGAGGAATCCAAATAATTTATTATACTAATTTTAAAGATTTAATAATAGCTGAAGAAAAAAATGATTCTATGTATAATGTAAATGACCTTAAAAACTATAGAAAAAAGGTTGAACATTATTTAAATGAAAATAAAGATGAAATGGCTATATATAAGCTTAGAAATAATAAAAAACTAACAAAAGAAGATATAAAACACTTAGAAGATGTAATGTTTAGCGAACTCGGAAGCCAATCTGATTATGAAAGAGAATTTGGAGATACTCCAGTAACAAAGCTTGTCAGAAGCATAGTAGGATTAGATAGGAATGCAGCAAATGAAGCCTTTTCAGATTTTTTAAACAACGAAAATTTAAATTCAAATCAAATACATTTTATTAAACTAATAGTAGATTATATAGTTAAAAATGGAATGATAGATGATAACAGAGTATTAACAGAAGATCCATTTAGAACAGTTGGAAATATAGTTGAACTATTTGAAGACGATATTGATGTTAGAGGCAAGATATTAAGGGTTATTAAGGAAATAAAAGATAATGCTGTAGAAGTGAGTTAAAAATAATTAATATTAAAAGGAGCTGTCGCATTAGTGGATTAAAATCCGTTAGCGATAGCTCCTTTTTCTATTCTATAAATTAACTTTTTAGGTGTTATTTTTATTTGCATGTAAA
>JGI24709J26583_10001188_pt1 | contig 22117 bp, 22 predicted proteins | sample BioPla2DNA1_FD_26583 | JGI IMG/M metagenome (IMG submission 26583) | reverse complement strand
TTCGAACGTTTATTCTGTTTAGAAAAGTATGCTTTCGCTGAATTAAATGTTGCGAACGCTGAATACTTATGTTATACTATTCTGGTTAGAATTTTGATATGATTTTGATATGCGTCTGAACGAGGTGATTATTTTGTCTGTGAGTTATAAAAAGCTCTGGAAACTTCTGATTGACCGCGATATGAAGAAAAAGGATCTTTGTGATATTGCAGGTATAAGCCATGCATCAGTAGCCAAGCTTGGTAAGAATGAAAATGTGACAACCGATGTCTTACTTAAGATTTGCTCGGCTTTACACTGTGACATTGGCGATATCATGGAAATTGTGGAGGATTCATATTCTGATATTGATAAATGATAATAACTTTTTCTCTTAAGAGATAAGTTGGAATAGGAGTGATTAGTATAGAAACATTATTTTTTACTATTGTAAATCGAGGTAAAGCAAATGCCGTATTGCGCAAGGCCAAAGAATGCGGCGCAACCGGAGGAACTATATTATTAGGTGAGGGTACTGTACAGTCTAAGCTGTTGGATATTATGGGTATGACGGAGACGCGTAAAGAAATTCTTATAATACCCGCATCGGGCGAGCTAGATGCTACTCTCCATGAAATACTTAGTGATACGTTTAAATTTTCTAAAAGAAACAAAGGAATAGCTTTTTCTGTGCCATTTAGACGATGGACGCTCGATGCATCCGAACAAGAGCACAATATATCTTTAGATGATGACAGGTTTTCTCACTGTTGTTTATTTACTATTGTAGATAAGGGACGAAGCAAGGACTGTATTACTTCTGCAAGGGCAGCAGGAGCCCGTGGCGGAACCGTAATACGCGGACATGGTGCAGGAGTACCTGCTGATTCGTATTTTCCATTGGCAATAGAGCCCCAGAAGGATACTGTTTTAGTTATCACAAGGAAGGACAAAGCTGCTGCCATTAGAGAAAGAATCTTCTCTGATTTAGAGCTTGATAAGCCCGGAAACGGTATTATATTTACTCTTCCTGTAAGCAACACCAGTGGTCTGGTCGAAAACAGAATCCAAGAACGTAAAGGGGGGACACCATGAGTTTATTATTTGATAAGACTAAAGATGTTGCCAAAACTTTACTCCCGGTTGTGGCATTAGTACTTTTTATTTCATTTGTTATAGTTGATGTTGAAACAGATGTTATTATNCGCTTTATCGTAGGCAGTGTCTTGCTACTAATCGGTTTAACCATATTTTTATGGGGTGTTGATTTAGCGATGAATCCCATTGGCGAGCATATGTCAATGGAAGTGGCCACTTCGAAATCTCCTATTAAAATAGCCATACTTAGCTTTTTTCTAGGCTTTCTGATTACCGTTGCAGAGCCTGATTTGCTTATTCTTGGTGACCAGGTTGAAGGCGCATCGGGAGGTACTTTAAAATCATTTATAATTGTATATATGGTTTCAATCGGAGTGGGTGTAATGGTTTCTTTGGGAATCTTCAGACTCCTTAGAAACAAACGCCTCAATATGTTTATGGCAATCACATATGGCATTATACTGGTTCTGGCTATACTTGTGTCACAGGANTTTCTGGCAATTGCCTTCGATGCCTCAGGTGCTACTACCGGTGCTCTTACGACACCGTTTGTCCTTGCATTATCTCTCGGGCTTTCCAATGTTAAGGGTGGTAAGAATACCGAGGAAAACTCCTTTGGACTCGTTGGTATCATGAGTGCCGGACCGATACTGGCAGTTATGCTGTTGTCAATAATAACGAGACAGAAANACATACAGGGCGATGCCGGAGAATATATCTTCCAAAAAGGCGTACTTGGACCGATTCTGGATGCTATTCCTCAGCTGTTTATTGAATCCCTTTTAGCTCTGTTACCAATAACAATTTTGTTCTTTNTATTTAATTTCACTAAATTTAAGATAAAGAAGGGTGAAATGATTACCATTATTAAAGGTCTAATCTTTACCTTAATAGGTCTTGTTATATTCCTAACCGCTGTAAATTCAGGATTTATGGATATGGGTAGAATTTTAGGAATGGAGATTGCAAAAATGAATAAAGGCCTGCTTATTGGGCTGGGCTTTGCATTAGGTCTTATCGTTGTCTTGGTAGAGCCTGCAGTTCATGTTCTTGGTGAGCAAATAGAAGAGGTTACAGGCGGTCACATACCTATCAACTTAATTCGAACCACATTATCCATAGGTGTTGGAAGTGCCATAGCTCTTTCTATGGTAAGAATAGTTGTTCCCGAGGTAAAGCTTTGGTATTTCCTATTACCCGGATTCTTAATTGCAATTATTCTTTCATTTAAATCGAACCCTGTTTTCGTTGGTATCGCTTATGACGCCGGCGGCGTTGCATCGGGTCCTATGACTGCCACATTTGTACTCGCATTCGCCCAGGGTGCTGCCACAAGGATAGATACCGCCAATGTTCTTGTGGACGGCTTCGGTGTAATAGCCATGGTCGCAATGGCTCCGGTGCTATCAATTATGATTCTGGGAACCATATTCCAGCGAAAGAAGGTTGTAGAGCATCCTCATGATATCGAGGATAAGGAAACCGTAGCCGTGGCTCCGACAAATATGGACGATTTATATCACGACTGCCTCCTGGTAATTGTTAATAGGGGCTATGCTGAAAATGTTGTAGATGTGGCAAGACAGGCTGGTGCTACAGGAGCTACCATATTCCACGGAAGAGGTACCGGTGATCATCATACCGTCAAACTGCCGATTATTAATATAGAATTACAGCCTGAAAAGGAAATTGTATGCCTCATCACGGGAACAGATATAAGTGCAGATGTTGCGAGTGGTTTAGTGAAGGATTCGCAGCTCGAACAAGAAGGCGAAATAGCAGTATATATATCGCCGACTGTTGCAATGATAAAGAACCTTAAATTTGACAATAACTTCTTAGCAGATTAAATATCTATGTATGCATATAAAAAGTGCAGGGAAGAGGATAATTATGAAAACCATTGAAACCGATAGGTTAATACTGAGACCATTCAAGTACACGGATTGCGAAGACTTATATGAGTATGCGAAAAATCCCCATGTGGGGCCAAATGCAGGATGGAAGCCCCATGAGAGTATTGAAGAATCAAAAGCAATACTAAAGAATTTTATAGAAGAGGACGAGGTATTGGCTATCGTCTGGAAGGTTAATAATAAGGTTATCGGTTCACTGGGTTTGCATAAGGATTGTTTTCGAACTGCCGATAATGTCAGGATGCTGGGATATGTCCTTTCAGAAGATTATTGGGGAAAGGGTATAATAACCGAAGCATCAAAGGCCGCTTTAGCCTATGCATTTACAGACCTGAACTTAGAATTGGTCACTGTACAACACTATGCCTATAATCAAAGGTCAAGACGGGTAATAGAAAAATGCGGCTTCCATTATGAAGGAACACTTAGGCATTGCACAAAGATATATAACGGTAATACTTATGACGTGATGTGCTATTCCATGACTAAAGACGAATGGGAAAAGCTATACGGATGAATACTAACATCGTCAGTTCGAGACCTTCCTGACGTAAAACAAAACTAAAGGAGATTTTATATGAATAAAAGGACTTTATACATTACTCAGGCGGCTGTAATTGCCGCNATCTATGTTGTACTGGTATTTGTATTCCAGTATTTCAGCTTTGGACCGATACAATTTCGGATTGCCGAAGCACTTACTGTGCTTCCCTATTTTACACCTGCCGCCATACCCGGTGTTACGATAGGCTGTTTGCTCAGCAATCTTCTTTTTAAAGCAGATATTCTGGATGTTATATTTGGAACAGCAGCAACTCTTATTGCTGCCTACCTGTCTTATCAGTTAAAGGATAACAAATTCCTGGTTCCGGTCCCGCCCATCCTAATTAACGCCATAATCATTCCCTGGGTATTGAAGTATGCCTATTTTGAAGCAGACCCAATTCCCTTTATGATGTTTACGGTTGCAGCAGGTCAGCTGGTTTCTGCCGGTTTATTAGGTATGATATTATTGTTTTCTCTAGATAAGGTAAAACATATTATTTTTAAATATACAGGGGCATAAAAGGACTGTATCGGCTAATGATTTTATAATTAAGANAGGGCTTCTCCATACAGAGAATCCCTCTCTTAATTATTGTATTCAATTTACAGCTCACAGTGTCCTACGGTTCTGGGGAAAGGAACCACATCACGGATATTGCCCATACCGGTCAGATACATTACACAGCGTTCAAAGCCAAGGCCATAGCCTGCATGTCTGACAGAACCGTATTTTCTAAGGTCAAGATAGAATTCGTAATCCTCTCTCTTTAACTTCATCTCTTCCATACGCATTAGCAGCTTGTCATAATCATCTTCCCTCTGGCTTCCTCCGATGATTTCACCTATTCCGGGTACCAATAGATCCATAGCCGCAACTGTCTTATTGTCCTCATTCAGCTTCATATAGAAGGCTTTGATATCCTTAGGATAATCTGTTACAAAGACAGGTTTCTTAAATACCTGCTCCGTCAGGTAGCGCTCATGTTCGGTCTGAAGGTCACAACCCCAGTATGCCTTAAAATCAAATTTATCGTTGTTCTTTTCTAATATTTTTATGGCATCAGTATATGTCACATGGCCGAACTCGGAGTTAACCACATTGTTAAGCCTTTCGAGCAATCCCTTATCTACAAATTGATTGAAGAAGTTCATCTCCTCAGGTGCATGCTCCAATACGTAGCTAATAATATATTTTAACATTTCCTCAGCCAGGTCCATATTATCCTTTAGGTCCGCAAATGCTATCTCGGGCTCGATCATCCAAAATTCTGCCGCATGGCGGGTAGTGTTGGAGTTCTCGGCACGAAATGTTGGGCCAAATGTATAGATATTCTTAAAGGCCAAGGCAAATGTCTCACCGTTAAGCTGACCGCTTACAGTAAGATTTGTCTCCTTACCAAAGAAGTCCTCCGAATCATCCACCTTACCGTCCTTAGTTCTTGGAGGATTGTCTATATCAAGGGTGGTAACCCGAAACATTTCCCCGGCTCCCTCTGCGTCACTTCCTGTAATTATAGGCGTATGCACATATATAAAATCTCTTTCCTGAAAGAATTTATGAATCGCATAGGATATTAAAGAACGAACACGAAATACCGCCTGAAATGTATTGGTCCTTGGCCTTAAATGTGTTATTGTTCTCAAATATTCTAATGAATGTCGCTTCTTTTGTAGAGGATAATCAGGTGTGGAAGTCCCCTCGATTATTATTTCCTCTGCCTGAATTTCAAAAGGCTGTTTCGCTTCCGGAGTAGCTATCAGTTCGCCGGTAACGATGATTGCAGAGCCCACATTCAGCTTTGATATTTCCGCAAAATTACTCATCCTGTCATGATAGACTATCTGTAATGTATCAAAATAGGTTCCGTCATGAAGGACTATAAACCCAAAGGTCTTAGAGTCTCTTACGCTGCGGATCCAACCCCCTACAGATATTTTTTTACCGATATACTGTTCTTTATTGCGATATAACTGCCTTATTTCTACTAATTCCATAGCTTAACTCCTTTTTATTATTTTCTCATTAGTATATCACAAGATTGCCAGAATACAAGTAAAAATCTTAATTGTTACTGAAAGTTAGAGCTTCCAGTACCGCCTCGCTGCTTCGTTCTCTTACATTAAGAAAATTTACCGCTTCACTTATGCTTCCCAAATCATGGGCATCAGAATTTATTATTCTATTANATCTTGCTAAATACGGATGAATTCTGCAAAGCTCCTCTGAGCAGCCATCATTGCTGAATTCTACACACCTAAACTTTACCTCCGGAGGAACAAACCCCAGGTTAGATAACAAACTGTTAGAGCCTTTATCCACATGAGCCGGAACATAGACTCCCTTATATTCTTCCATTAAACTATCAAGACTGTTAAAGGATATTTCCGTTGCATTTATCAATAAACAGGATTCCTCATCTACAATGTTATCTTCATCATCATATATCTCCTGCTTCCCAAATATCCTTTCATTATTTTTGACCTTTATAAGCCTTTCATATACATATCTGTCAAAAGACATAGCCCTTTCCAATGAAGGAAAAAAACAAAGCACATGGACTTCCTCCATTGTGCACAGCTCCATTCCGAAAATGGTAAGTATATTGTTTTTCTGAGCATAGCTATAGACCGCCGGAAGGTTTCTGCATGAATTATGGTCCGTCACAGCGATAGCATCCAACCCAAGCAGCTTAGCCATATTTACTATATTGGCAGGTGTCATATCCTCATCGCCACAGGGAGAAAGACAGGAGTGGATATGAAAGTCATAGCTTAGCTTAATCATTTAGCTTATTATATATTATCAGGGCTGCATCAAAAACCGGTAGATTTGTTCTCAAAACCGTTATGCCCTTCTCCTTCGCTTTTATCATAGCAGGCTCATCCAGATTGCTTCCTTCTGCAAGTATAATGCAGGCTGCTTCTGCAAGAGTTGCTACTGCCAGTGCATTTATATTGGCCATAACCGTTACCCATGCAGCACCGGACGGCATCCTTCCCATGGATATACTAAGCAAATCGCAGCAATAAGGTACCGTTACCTCCCTGTCCGGATCACTTCCCTCATTCAATATCTCAAATTCGGATAATTCTTTTATTAAGCTTCCTAATCTCATTCTGTTCCTCCGATATACCGAGTAATTACTTTTTATTATCTAATCTTGATAGCTCATCTGATATTTTATGAATATAATTTCTGAGTATATGTATACAATCCTCCTGCTTTGCCGCCCCCCGAACAATGTCCTCGGCTAATGCCTTACAGGTAGGAGCACCACAGGAGCCACAATCCAAACCGGGAAACTTCATATTAAGCTGTTCTACTTTGGCCATCTTCTGAATACTGTCCTTCATGTTCTGACCTATTTTAAAAACAGGCTCATATAATACATTCTTGGTCCAATATGCATCATCGCTTTCAACGGGATTAAGATGCGTACAGGCAACAGGAAGATATTTTCTAAGACGCTTTAACTTTACCTTGGCTGCATATGGATTTTCAACCGTAAGTACTCCACCGACGCATCCTCCTGCACAGGCATTTAATTCTATGAACTCCAACTGCTCCAGCTTTTGATCCTCGAGATCATCTAATACCCTAATAACATTTTCTATACCGTCCGCAGCGAGATAATTATCGGTAAGTAAGGCACCGGCTTCTCCGCCGCTGCTTCCCCAACCTACTCCTATCCTTCCTGCTTTACCGATATCCTCAACTTCCTTCATGCTTTTCTTCATGTAAGGAAGCAAAATGGTATATACCTCCTTCATCGCCAAAACCCCGTCAATCTCGCTCTTTTCAATTCCAATCGGTGATTTTACGGCAGTCACCTTGGCCGGACAGGGCGATATGAATATAATTCCTATCTTCTCTGAAGGAATACCTGTTTCTTCCATAGCTTTTTTTCTGGCGTTAATTGCCGCCAGATCCACCGGTGCATAAATGGGAAGCAGATGGTCGATAAGATTCGGAAATCTNATTCTGATTAACCGAACTATTACCGGACAGGCGGTACTTATAATCGGCCATTTGTCCTTATTATTTTTAACATAGGTTCTGGTTAAATCCGACACTATTTCGGCAGCACTGCCCACCTCATATACATCGTCAAATCCCATCCTCTTTAGAGAGGTGAGTACAAGATTGATATCATCAAGATTGTTAAACTGCCCATATAAGGACGGAGCCGGAAGAGCCACTTTATATTCAAAATTGTTCATTATCTCCGGTGAATCATAGGTGGCTTCCTTAGCATGATGGGGACAGATACGAATGCATTCTCCACAATCTATACAGAATTCCTTAATTATAAAGGCTTTACCGTCTCTGACTCTTATTGCCTGTGTGGGACAGCGTTTAATACAATTAATGCATCCCATACATCTATCTTCTTTTAAATATACTGATGTAAAAAATTCACTCATACTATCGCTCCATTTTAATATGTCTGCTTTATGGTATGTTTACAATCATTCTTAATGTTGTTCCAACTCCAACCTTGCTTTCGATCTTTAAATCATCTGTGTTTTTCTTGATATTCGGAAGTCCCATACCTGCACCGAAGCCCAGGGACCTGATATTATCAGGGGCTGTGGAATATCCGGCTCTCATGGCCAGCTCAATATCCTTAATACCCGGACCCCTGTCTTCTAATATCATTTCTATTTTATCCTGAGATATGATAACCTCAATGGTTCCCCCATAGGAGTGTATAACCATATTGATTTCGCCTTCATATAAGGAAATGGCTACCTTTCTCACGATATCAGGATCAACTCCCATCAGCTTAAGCTTTCTTTTTACGCTGCTGGAGGCTTCTCCTGCCCTGGTAAAGTCGTCTGAGTCCACGTCATATTTAAGAACAATTTTGTCATTCATCTATACGGTGCACCTCCACGAAGGCCCTTCTCATACAATATACCGCAAGCAGAAAACATCCTGTGTCCGCTGGTTAGAAGAACAATGCCTCTTTCCTTTGCCATTTCGATAACCGATTCATCCGGCATCTTCCCTCTGACAAACACAATGCAGATTACATCCATCATCTCTGCCGTTCGAATAACCTGAGGATTACATAACCCTGTCAAAAGAACAGCTCTGTCCTTCATGAATGCAAGTACATCACTCATCATATCTGAGCCACAGGCGGCATGCACTTCTCTGTCCTGCAACTCCTCTCCGCATATAAGCCTTGCCCCCAAGGCTTCCTTTATGTCTTTGATAGTCATATATCCAGNTATCTCCTATCTGTATAATTCATTAATATATGTATAGCATCTTTATTCTATAGCCTATGGATAAAACACCTCAAATGCGCTCGTATTATCCTTTTTAGCCATAACTAAGGCTGTTTTGGCATTTGCCAATGCAACTGAATAATCAGCCTGTCCTTTTACTAAGGCAACACCGATGCTTATAGTAACTCCGTTTTTATTATAGTCATATGCATACAATTTATTGACCTCTCGGCAAATAGCCTCTGCCTTTTCATAAGCATTTCTGTCTGAGCTTATATCCTTCATGCATATAATGAAATCGCCTAAGCCCATTCTTCCGATTATATCGCTGCCTCTAAACAGTCTTCTAAATATCCCGGCTATTGAGACAAGAACATTCTCTCCGTCGACTAATCGAACCACTTCATTTACTCCCTTATAATTGCGTACCTCACAAACGAATAAAGCAGATATGGCTTTGGGATCTTGATTTGACAAGCTGTCCGTAATCAGGTTCTCCGCGGTCTCCTTAGTATATACATTGGTTAATGCATCTGTCTGAAGCTTCGGAGCTGTCTTTTTATCTTCCTGTCTGGTATGCATGATTGCCAGTTTGCCGACCACCTTATAGGGATTCTTATTTTCGTCAAAAATGATTGAAGCATAGCAAANATACCACGCCATCTCGCCGTCTTTTGTCTTCAACCGAACCTCCATGCGGGCCTGCTTCTTACCGCTCATCATGCTCTTAAATATCTTAATAACCCCGGGTAAATCCTCCGGGTGAATCAGCTTGGTTTTTTCCAACCTCTTACTTAAATCTTTAACCTCCGGTTCCTTACCGAATACCTCACGAAATAATTGGGTAAACAAGAGTGTATCAGTTGCGATTACATATTCGAAGAATAATTCCTTCGAAAGTTCCAATATTGTGCGAAGATAACCCAGCTCCTGTTCCGTTTTTCGAAATCCCGTCATGTGATCAGTTACATCTAAAGCCATACAGTAATATATTGGCAGGGTCTTGTTATGCTTCTGGAATTCTTCATCGGTTTTCGTCCCGTTAATCATAATCCACTTTAAATCACCGTTCTTTTGCAACGACCTATAAATTAACAAAAACTGATTATCCTTCCGTCTTTTCTGAGCAGCTATCTGTTGGGTATAGTATATTATGTCAGCCGAGTAAACAGTCTTAAATATAGACTTAGGTAATTTATTGGACTTGCTTTGGTCCATATCGATAAGCTTATAGAATGGCTCATTTGCATGAACAATTGTAAGCTCATCGTCCATAACAATTCTTAATAGACCGCCCGGTAAGGCATTTAATACATGATCCATATTCAATTGATTTTCGCCCATAGTTTAGCACCTTTCTGTATGTAATACTAAATCCAAATAATCTGCCAAGCGTATTAATTATAATACAATTTAAGCTCAAATACAATCTTTACCCCTTGATACATTAACATTATAAANTCTGTCGAATTAAGTCGAGTAATTGTGTGATTTTATTATACAATTTGCATATATCGGACAATGAATTATTTTATTCCTTGTGTATTATTATTGTAGATTTTTTAACAATATGGTGCTATAATAAGAGTGTTTTTTTGATAAATATTTAACATTTAACAAGGAGGTAGCATCATGGGTGTTAAAACAAGTAGTGTAGCTTTTACCGGAACAAAAGAGCAGTATAAAAAGCTACTGGGTATCATTGCTGAACACAAAGATGATAAAGGTGCATTGATGCCAATTATGCAAAAGGCTCAAGATATTTATGGTTATCTGCCTATTGAAGTTCAATCTATAATTTCTAATGAAATGAATATACCACTGGAAAAGATATACGGTATCGCTACTTTTTATTCTCAATTTTCTCTTAATCCAAAAGGAAAATATGTAATTTCAATATGTCTGGGAACGGCATGCTACGTTAAGGGTGCCGGTGATATTTATAATAAGCTTAAGGAGCTGTTAAATATCTCTGACGGAGAATGTACTCCGGACGGAAAATTCTCACTGGATTCGTGTCGCTGTATCGGAGCATGCGGCTTGGCTCCTGTAATGATGATAAACGATGATGTGTACGGAAAAATTACAGTTGATGACGTTGAGGGTATTTTAGCTAAATACGAATAATTATGTTACCTGAAATTTCTTTAAACATACTGGATATTGCCAATAATTCTATACGGGCCGGAGCCAACCTAATTAAAATCGAGGTTCGTATATCCAGAGAATCAGACATTTTAACAGTTAAGATAACAGATAATGGATGCGGCATGACAGACGAACATATGACAAAGGTTAGCGATCCCTTCTTCACTACCCGCAAAACCAGAAATGTGGGATTGGGAATTCCATTTTTAAAGCAGGCTACCGAATCAACCGGAGGGGATTTATCTATAGAATCATCACTTTGTAAAGGTACTGTAATCAATGCCTCCTTCGGTCTTTCACATATTGACAGAATGCCGTTGGGAGACATATGTTCCACTATATATACATTAATACTGGCAAATCAAGACATTGATTTTCTCTACATCTATGAATGTGACGGCAAAGAATATCAGCTGGACACAAGAGATATAAGACAGATTCTTGGGGATATAAGATTCGATGCACCGGAGGTTGCCGGATTTATACGAAACTATCTTAAAGAAAATCAATGGGAAATAGATGGCGGCAATTCGTTTTAGCCGTTATGACAGATATGAATAAAAGGAGGAAAGCAGATGAAATCTCTAGAAGAGCTTAAAGCAATTCGAGAAACCATGCAGGCACAGATGGGATTACGCAAGGAAGACAGTAACCAGACTCGTATTGTAGTCGGTATGGCTACCTGCGGTATTGCCAGTGGTGCAAGACCTGTACTTACCGCTCTTTCCAATATAGTACAGGAAAAGGGCTTGACAAACGTTATGGTAACACAGACCGGATGTATAGGATTATGTCAATATGAGCCTATAGTCGAGATACTCGAACCCGGTAAGGATAAAGTAACTTATGTAAAAATGACACCGGAAAAAGCATTAGAAATAGTAGATCAGCATATAATCCGTGGTCAAATAGTGAGTAAATATACTATTTCCGAGATAGTCGGATAACCAAAGGAGGTCACATTATGTATCGTTCACATGTATTAGTCTGTGGTGGAACCGGATGTACTTCCTCCGGAACTCCAAAGGTCTTGGAAGCATTTACAGATGAAATTAAAAAAGCAGGCCTAGAAAAAGAAGTGGCAGTTGTACAGACCGGTTGTCATGGATTATGTGCTTTAGGTCCCATTGTAGTTATTTACCCGGAAGCAACGTTCTATTCCATGGTAAAGCCCGAGGATGTTTTCGAAATAGTAAACGAACATCTTCTAAAGGGACGTATTGTTACTAGGCTGGTTTATGATGAAACTGTTTCAGAGGAAGGAATAACCTCTATCAGTGATACTGATTTTTACAAGAAGCAGCATAGAATTGCCCTGCGTAACTGCGGTATTATAAATCCCGAAANCATTGATGAATATATTGCTACAAACGGTTACGAAGCATTAGGAAGGGCACTAACCCAATATACTCCCGATGAAGTTATTCAGATTATTCTGGATAGCGGACTTAGAGGAAGAGGCGGCGGCGGGTTCCCTACAGGTTTAAAGTGGAAGCTTGCCAGAGGTAATGACGCCGATCAGAAATACGTCTGCTGTAATGCCGATGAGGGTGATCCGGGAGCTTTTATGGATCGTTCCGTATTAGAGGGTGATCCTCATGTAGTATTAGAAGCTATGGCAATAGCCGGCTATGCAATCGGAGCCTCCATGGGTTATATTTATATCCGTGCAGAGTATCCCATTGCTGTTGAAAGATTAAGTATAGCTATTTCACAGGCAAGAGAATACGGCTTGCTTGGTAAGAATATATTCGGTTCCGGTTTTGATTTTGACATAGAGCTTAGACTCGGTGCCGGTGCATTCGTATGTGGCGAAGAAACCGCATTAATTACCTCTATAGAGGGCAACCGAGGCGAACCACGCCCCCGTCCTCCTTTCCCTGCACAGAAGGGACTGTTCCAAAAGCCAACTATACTAAACAACGTTGAGACCTATGCAAATATTCCTCAGATTATTCTTAACGGTGCCGAGTGGTTTAGCTCCTTAGGAACAGAAAAATCCAAGGGTACAAAGGTATTTGCACTGGGAGGAAAAATCCATAATACAGGTCTCGTAGAGATTCCAATGGGAACAACCCTTAGAGAGGTTGTTGAGGAAATAGGTGGCGGAATTCCGGACGGAAAGAAATTTAAAGCCGCACAAACAGGCGGACCCTCCGGCGGATGTATCCCATACAGTCATTATGATATACCCATTGACTATGATAACTTACTTGAAATAGGTTCAATGATGGGCTCCGGTGGACTCATCGTCATGGATGAGGACAACTGCATGGTAGATATCGCTAAGTTCTTCCTCGAATTTACCGTGGACGAATCCTGTGGAAAATGTACTCCTTGCCGTGTAGGTACAAAGCGTCTCTATGAAATGCTTGAAAAGATTACTGAAGGTAAGGGCACCATGGAGGACCTTGAAAAGCTTGAGGATCTATGCAAATATATCAAGGAAAATTCTCTGTGCGGATTGGGTCAAAGTGCTCCTAATCCCGTATTATCCACTCTACAGTTCTTTAAGGATGAATATATGGCTCATGTTGTAGACAAGAAATGTCCTGCCGCCGTATGTAAGGCTCTGCTGTCATATGTAATAGATGCAGAACTGTGTAAGGGCTGTACCTTATGTTCAAGGAGCTGTCCGAACAATGCCATATCCGGTAAGGTCAAAGAAGCTCATATTATCGATCAAGATAAGTGTATCAAGTGTGGCGTATGTATGGAAAAATGTCGCTTTGGTGCTATATCAATACGCTAGAATGGAGGTTAGTATGGAAAAGGTAAAAGTTAAGATAAATGGCATATCTGTTGAAGTTCCACAGGGGACAACTATTTTAGAAGCAGCCAGACTTGCCCACATTGAGATTCCTACCCTTTGCTTCCTTAAGGAAATCAACGAAATCGGTGCTTGTCGTATATGCGTTGTAGAGGTTAAAGGTGCAAGAAGCCTTGTGGCATCCTGTGTTTATCCTGTGTCGGATGGTATGGAGATAAGAACAGATTCACCAAAGGTGCTGGCTTCCCGCAGACAGACACTGGAGCTTATTCTCTCCGATCATGACAGAAAGTGCTTATCATGTGTAAGAAGCGGAAATTGCGAGCTTCAAAAGCTGTGCTATGACCTTAAGGTAGAAGATGAGACGACTTATGAAGGAGAACGTAATCATTACGAAATAGACAACTCCTCTGCCCATATGGTTAGGGATAACAATAAATGTATCTTATGTCGTCGCTGCTCAGCAGTTTGTGAGCATGTACAGGGAATAGGAGTAATCGGTGCAAACGAAAGAGGCTTTACAACCAATATCTCCTGNGCTTTTGATATGGGTCTGGGAGAAACCAGCTGTGTATCCTGCGGACAATGTATTGTTGCATGTCCTACCGGTGCATTATATGAAAAGGATTATACCGATGAAGTATTTGAAGCTATTAATGATCCTGATAAATATGTTATCGTACAGACAGCACCTGCGGTACGTGCAGCCTTAGGAGAAGCCTTTGGTCTTCCTATAGGTACCAATGTACAGGGTAAAATGGTTGCCGCTCTGAGACGGCTTGGTTTTGATAAGGTATTCGATACTGATTTTGCCGCGGACCTTACAATTATGGAAGAAGCAACAGAGTTTATAGATCGTGTAAAACACAATGGGGTACTCCCCCTCATAACCTCCTGTTCACCGGGATGGATTAAATACTGTGAGCACTATTATCCCGATATGCTAGATAACCTGTCAAGCTGTAAATCACCACAGCAGATGTTCGGGGCAATTACAAAGACATATTATGCCAAGAAGATGGGACTCGATCCCAAAAAGATAGTCATGGTAAGCGTTATGCCTTGTACTGCCAAGAAATTTGAAATCGGCCGTGATGATCAGAATGCAGCGGATGTACCGGATGTAGATATTTCAATCACCACAAGAGAGCTTGCCAGAATGATAGAACGCGTCGGTCTTAACTTCCTGTCACTTCCCGATGAGGAATTTGATGATCCACTGGGACGTTCTACCGGAGCGGCAGTNATTTTCGGTGCAACCGGTGGTGTTATGGAGGCAGCACTGCGTACAGCCGTTGAAACACTCAGCGGTGAAGAGCTCCCTAATCCTGAATTTGTAGAGGTTAGAGGTACACAGGGAATCAAGAAGGCAACCTATCATGTGGCAGGTATGGATGTGAACGTTGCCGTAGTATCAGGACTTAATAACGCAAAAACCATTTTGGATGAAATAAAAACGGGTAAATCCAATTATCATCTGGTTGAGATAATGGGATGTCCCGGCGGATGTGTAAATGGCGGCGGACAGCCTCAGCAGCCCGCCAGCATCAGAAACAATACCGATATAAGAGCTTTGCGTGCAAAGGCTCTCTATGATCAGGATGCTTCGATGCCAATAAGAAAATCCCATGAGAATCCTTCTATTAAGATGTTGTATGATGACTTCTTAAAGGCTCCGGGAAGCCATAAGGCACACGAAATACTTCATACAACCTATGTTAAAAGAGCAATCAACCCCTTTTAAATGATTTAAATTCCCCTAAAACCTTTGCATGTTTGGTTTTAGGGGAATTTAATATTATATTGACTTTTATTATTATGTTNCTTATACTTTATATATAGTTACTAAAAGGGAAGGAGCGGATTAATATGGCATTTAAGTTGGAACACCCCTTGTTACTTCTTGATAATAGCAATATGAATACCCTCTTTAACGAAGGTGAATTCAAATGCACCAATATGACATTTGAAGAGGCAAGAGAAATCATCGGTATGTACGAAAAGGACGAAATTGTTCTATGCTTCACGCATCCTGACACCTATGATATCATATTTAACTATCTCGGAATACCAAATAAGGACTTTGAATATAAACAAATCCGCAATATGCGAGTTAATCAGGATGGTATAATATTTAAGATTTATACCACACCTTCTGAGACACAGCCGATAATCCATGCGGACGGAGTAGAGGCTAAAAAGATTCAAAACATCTATGTATACTGTGTACATATAACCAGAACCAAGTAATATCTTCGTTTAACACCCATATAGATAAGCTAAGGGAATGTTCTTAAACATTCCCTTTTTCTATGCTTACTGCATCTCTGAATTCCTATATTTAACTTGATATCCTATTTGTTACCATGTATAATATGCCTAACGGATGTTCGGGGTTATATTTTATTTGACTAATGTTAGTTATAACGTGAACACTAGTGGCTTCAATCATTCCGGCGAACTGAAAAGAATGACGATATAATAAATGTGGAGCAGGGGCATATTATTGGGGTGGTGCGAATGGCAACAGAATTTCGCTGGACCTCTACTTAAAGGGTGGCATCAATGGCGGTATCAGAGCTTTCGGAAAAGAGTACAATATCATCAGCTTTTACCTGGATGCCCACGGCACGCTGGCATCAGGAGGAGGCTTTAAGACATGGGAGCTCGGGTGCAGCTGCACGGTCGGCTATAGCCTTGATTTGTGGCTGGTCGAAATCGAGGGCTCGGTCAACGCCAGCTTTGACACAACGATAGGATAATAGTTTTACAAACCAGCCAGGTCAAGAGGAGTATTACCAGAATTATTACTATAAATCCCATACTTTTCGAAGTTTGGGATTTATTTTTTGCATAAAAATGGAGCCTCGCAATAATTACTTAAGCGACAGCTCCATTTGTATCCTAATTACATTCTTCGCATCTACCGTAGAAATACGTTGCATGTCCTTCTATTTCTCCGGGAAAATTCTTATTGGCAATATCATTAATATGGTCTATTGAGTCCATCTCCAGATCTAATATCCTCTGACAATCCTTACATAAAAAATGATAGTGCTTCTGTGTATTGCCGTCATAGTGGTCGCTTCCGTCAATACCGTTAATCCTTATGATCTCGCCCTTTTCTACCAAAAGGCTCAGGTTGCGATAGATAGTACCCAGACTTATATTCGGATAGATCTCCCTAATACGCATATATATAGTGTCTGCGGTCGGATGCTCTTTGGTATGTGATAAGTATTCTTTAATAGCTTCTCTTTGACGGCTGTATTTCAATGTAGCCATTACAATCATCTCCTTGGCTAATTCATATTATTACTAATTAGATAATAGTAATTATTATTATAAACCTCATAATATCATTAGTCAAGCGGCTACTCTTTATTGAAGTCCATCAGTCTATTATATCTCAATAGACTCTGCAACGATAAAATCTATAATCTTACGAAACAGTAAATCTTCTCTAAGTATGTCCGTCTCTGCTTCTTCTAAAAACGCCTCGTTGGACTCATAGCCATATTGCTCTGCATATTCAGATACCTTGGCTTGAAATTCCTCCTCAGTAAGCTCTATACCCTCTGCATTACTGATGGCTTTAATAAATAGCTCCCTTGTTGCCATGTTTCTGGAATATTCTTTAATATCTGCTTCAAAGGCTTCCATGGTGCCACCGGATAATACAATAAATGTCTCCAAATCCGNCTCGTAGCTGGCTGCCACATTAATATATAGGGTCCTTAGATCAGATTCATAATACTCCACTAAGTTATCAGGCAATGTTATTTCCGAATTCTTAATGATGGTATCATATAAATCATTTTCCTTTTGGCTAATCATCCTTTCTGTGTAATACGCATTAAGCTCACTACGCAGATTTTCANCATATTCTTCCTTTGAGTCAAAGCCCACTATATTATTAATATAATCATCTGTAATTTCATAGTATTGAATACCGTTGACAATAACCTTGAAGACTGCCGGCTCACCGGCTAAAGTAGCATTGCCATAATTCTCAGGAAAAACCACATTAACCTCAATTTCAGTATTAAGCTCGGCTCCTATAAGCTGATCTTCAAATCCGTCAATGAACTGACGGGAGCCGACTGTAAGGTCATATCCCTGAAATGAACCGCCACTGAAGGGTTCCCCATTATGATATCCAACAAAATCTATATTAACCGTATCACCAAGCTGTACCGCTCTGTCAGTCACAACAATAGGTGTGGCACCGTTGTCATGCATGTCCATTTGAATCGCAATTTCAAGATTCTCTTCCGTCACTGTTAACTTCTCAACCTTAACCTCAACACCTTTATATTGGCCGATTTTAATATAATCATTATAGTCGTAGTCTTCCTTAACTACAGGATTCTCTATTGGTACGAATTTATCTGTGACTTCCCCTTCATCGGTATTATCGGTATCATCGGTAGGTACAGGTGTGGGTGTTGCCTCGATGTTATTATTACTGTCGCTATCTTCGTTTGTTTTCTTGTTGCAGCCTGCAAATACAGCCATAATACTTAGACTTAATATTAATATCAATACGAATTTTTTCATTTACTTATCCCTTTCTTTTAGGTTTGCATAGGATATTTCCTTGCACTCATTCATTTATACCATATTCGGGGTAAAAAATAAAGTAAAAAGAGGGAGTTCACAATATTTAAACAATTTACCAATTAAAAGAAGAGCAGTCTTTGCTTACTGCTCTCTCTTTCATCATCTGAATGGGGATAATTAAATTTTCTCAAATCGGTCTACATCCATAACAAATATAGTCGCGCCTCCTACATTAACCACCACATTCATCGAGGTATATTCACCGCTCCCTACCGGATTTGAAATAATTTGTTTTCTAGGACCACAGGCCTTCTTTACAATGTTTATAACATCATCCACCTTATCTTCATCTGTACCAATCATTAAGGTTGTATTGCCTTCCCGTAAAAAACCTCCTGTAGATGCCAGCTTTGTCACATAGTATCCCTCTTTGTTTAATGCAGCCGTAACATCTCCGCTATCAATATTTCGTACAATTACATAGATAAGCTTCATGGAACCACCGCCTTTCTACAGTATAGTATTCACATGAATTAACGAATGCTTATTATATTCATTATATTACATGAATGGATAAAAGTAAATGAATTATAGTTTTTCTACTCCTAAGGTAACCTGCTCTCCGTTAATATTCCATTCCTTTGTATATCCCTGCAATTTGTCAAGCAATATATCGTCTGCCAGTACCTCGGATTTGATTACTTCAGTATTTCGTTCAATTATGCCCTTTATTCTGTCATTACCCTCTGAGGAAATCCTTATATGGTCCATAACTTCAAAATCCGCATCCTTACGCATGGTTTGAAGCTTACTTATTATTTCTCGAACGAAGCCCTCCTCAATCAGCTCCTCAGACAGCTTGGTATCCAAAACCACAGTAATGCCATAATCCGAATCGGATATATAGCCCTCTGCCTGGGTTGCCTCGATTAAAAGATCATCCTTCTCAATATTTATCTCGGAACCATCCAATGTGAGACTAAGCTTTCCGGTGGCATTTATCTCATCCATGGCTTCATTACCGTTAATCTCAGACAATAGCTGCCTTACCGCACCTATCTGCTTACCGAACTTAGGTCCAAGGGTCTTAAGCTGAGGCTTAAAGCTATAGGAGGTGAATTTCCTTACATCATCCGTAAATATTATTTCTTTGACATTAAGCTCATCGGCAATTATATCCATAAAGAAGTCGGAGAGCTTATCATCCGCCTTCACATACATCTTTCCGATAGGCTGACGGTTCTTGATATTTGCCGTATTCCTGCAGGCACGCCCCAGAACCACAATCTCCAGAACCTCCTCCATGTTATCCTCAAGCTCCTTGTCGATATAATTCTCGTTATGGCTGGGATAAGAGCTTAAATGGATACTTTCGGGTGCGGACTTATCCAGATTGACAACAAGATTCTGATAGATCTCCTCTGTCATAAACGGAACATACGGTGCAGCCAGCTTGCTAAGCTGAACCAATGCCGTATATAAGGTCATATATGCATTAATCTTGTCTTGTGGCATTCCCTTAGCCCAGAAGCGTTCTCTGCTTCTTCTTACATACCAGTTAGACAGCTCATCCACAAAATCGGACATCAGTCTTGCACCCTCTGTGATTTTGTAGTTATCAAGATTGCTGTCAACCAGCTTTATTAAAGTATTCAGCCTGGATAACAACCATTTATCCATAACCGACAGTTTATCATATTCCAGACTATGCTTTGTAGGATCGAATTGATCAATATTGGCATACAGCACATAGAATGCATAGGTATTCCATAACGTACCCATGAATTTTCTCTGTCCCTCCGTAACCGCACCATGGTGGAAGCGGTTGGGAAGCCATAGGGCTGAATTCACAGAGAAATACCAGCGTATTGCATCGGCACCGTGCTGAGCCAGAGCATCCATAGGCTCTATGGCATTTCCCTTGGATTTGGACATCTTCTGACCGTTCTCATCCTGTACATGGCCAAGTACAATACAGTTTTTAAAGGAAGATTCATCAAAAATTAGGGTTGAAATTGCCAGCAATGAGTAGAACCAGCCTCTTGTCTGATCTACTGCCTCACTGATAAAATCTGCCGGAAATCTTTCTTCAAAAATCTCCTTGTTCTCAAATGGATAGTGCCACTGTGCAAATGGCATGGAACCGGAATCATACCAACAGTCGATAACCGGCTTAACTCTTGTCATCTCCTTGCCACACTCAGGGCATTTAATAGTAACCGCATCGATGTATGGCCGATGAAGCTCGATATCCTCCGGACAATTGTCTGACATGGATTTGAGCTCCTCTATACTTCCGATACAATGCCTGTGTCCGTCCTCACATTCCCAGATTGGAAGAGGTGTACCCCAATAACGGTCTCTGGACAGACCCCAGTCCTGCAGATTATTAAGCCAGTCACCAAATCGACCCTGACCTATGCTCTCCGGCATCCAGTTGATTGTATTATTATTCTGAATCATTTTATCCTTTACTTCTGTCATCTTGATAAACCAGGATTCTCTTGCATAATAAATTAACGGAGTATCACATCTCCAGCAGAAAGGATAGCTATGCTCGTATTTTAGTACCTTAAATAATAAACCCTTATTATAAAGCATTTTCATAATTGGTTCGTCAGCGTCCTTACAGAACATACCTGCTATGTCTGTGGCCTCCGGTTTGAATTCTCCCTTACCGTCAACCAGCTGTACGAAGGGTAGGTCATAGACATTGCCTATACGGGAGTCATCCTCACCGAAGGCCGGAGCAATATGAACCACACCGGTACCGTCTGTTAATGTAACATAATGATCACAGGTAACATAGAAGGCTTTTTTATCTGTTTTGGCATAGTCGAATAAAGGTTCATATTCGATATACTCAAGCTCCTTACCAAGGTAGCTTTTCTCAACCTCATAATCCCCTTCAATTATATTGAGAAGCGCCTCTGCCAATATATATTTCTCTGCTTTTACGGCTTTAGGCACATCAGATTGATGCTCCTCACCATGATGGTCATGGCCGCATTCACAGCCTTTACTGCTGATTAGATTACCCTTCTCATCTACCTGAACCTTAACCTTAACATAGGTTTCATCGGGGTTAACACATAGCGCCACATTAGAAGGAAGTGTCCAGGGAGTCGTGGTCCACGCAAGAATATACTCATTTTCCGTTCCCTTTATCTTAAACTTGGCAATCAGAGATTTCTCTTTAACATCCTTATACCCTTGTGCCACCTCATGGCTTGATAAGGGAGTCTCACATCTTGGACAATAGGGAACAATCTTAAAACCTTTATAAAGCAGTCCCTTATCCCATATCTTCTTTAGTGACCACCATATTGACTCTATATAATTGTTCTCATAGGTAATATAAGGATTGTCCATGTCAACCCAATAACCCACTATTCCGGAGAACTCCTCCCACATACCCTTGTATTTCCATACGCTTTCCTTACACTTCTTGATGAAGGGCTCGAGGCCATACTCCTCAATCTGGTCTTTACCGCTGATTCCCAGTTGCTTTTCTACCTCCAGCTCAACAGGAAGCCCATGGGTATCCCAGCCTGCCTTACGAAGAACATTATAGCCTTTCATGGTACGGTATCTGGGAATGATGTCCTTAACCACACGAGTAAGCACATGNCCGATATGGGGAGTGCCGTTAGCGGTCGGCGGGCCATCATAGAATGTAAAGCTCTTTTTACCTTTACTTTCTTCAATGCTCTTTTCNAATATCTTTTTCTCATTCCAGAACTCTAAAATCTTCTTCTCTCTCTCGACAAAGTTCAAATCCGTTGACACTTTGTTATACATGCCAATCCTCCTTTAATTATTAACCTTTGCTGTTTATTTGCCTTTACTTTTCAAAAAA
>JGI24709J26583_10001186_pt1 | contig 22151 bp, 21 predicted proteins | sample BioPla2DNA1_FD_26583 | JGI IMG/M metagenome (IMG submission 26583) | reverse complement strand
TGTCGGTGATCAAGCTGCCTTTTGTTAAATTTGGTTCGGTGGAATTCCGCAATGTCACCATCGACTGGAGATAGGTCCCACCCTTTAGGTTTACCCGCCGATTGTATTCGACCTCTCTGTAAACGGTTGTTCAAAGCTTTGCCGGAGAAATTTTGCTCTTGCTGCTTTGTTCTGTCGCTGCTCTTGATTGCTCCATCAATTCGGGCTCAGCCCATCCCCGACTGGTGGAAACAACTCCATCAATACGACGAAAAGCTGGATTGGGCAGACTATATGACCTATACCCCTGCCTTTTTCGGGCCCAACGCCCTGCCGGTACCGGAACTTTACGACGGAATCATTGGCGACCGTCACCAACTGGAATTTTCGGGCAACTTGTTTTGGGGACCGGGAGAACAAACCCAAAGCCTTGCCACCCGCCTNAGTTANGTNTTTGTTCCGGGTCGCCTTTCGTTGAGCGCCTGGGGAGTGTTGGGCGAACATTATCGCACCAGCAGGGAAATTCGCGACCAGCGGGCCTCGCTCATTGAAAAGGCCGAAGAACTGATTTTTATCGGAGATTTTTACCTGGCTACACAATTTCGCATTCTGGCCGAAAATCGCTACGTACCCGAAATTTTAGGCGAAATCGTACTGAAAACGGCTTCGAGCGACAGAAGCAGAGGCGCCCGTTTTTTTGATACCCCGGGATATTACTTCGACCTGAGCCTGGCCAAAGACCTTTACCATTCGCAGGCCGGCTTGCTCAAAAACATCCGCCTGGTTGCCATGGGAGGCTTTCTGTGTTACCAGATGAACAACAACTACCAAAACGACGCTCCGATATATGTAGCCAAATTAAAACTGGATTTTGGAGCTTTGGGCTGGGAAAACGGAATGGGCGGTTACTACGGCTGGACAGGCAAGGGAGATCGCCCACTTGTGCTAAGAAGCCGTCTGGACTTCGAAACCGGCAAAAACAAAGCTTTTGTACAATATCAGGCAGGTCTGAACGATTACATTGCCCATTGTCTGCAGGCGGGCTGGGTGTTTACTTTCGGCCGATAAGAGCTACCGCCATAGCAGCCATGCCCTCTTCGCGCCCCACAAAACCCATTTTTTCGGAAGTAGTGGCCTTAATGGATATTTTCTCTTTGTCCACCTGAGCCAGACCGGCCAGACAAGCCTGCATTTGCGGAATGTAAGAATTAATTTTAGGCCTCTCAGCCAAAAGAGTAGCATCGATATTGAACACTTCCCATTGCTTCTCGGCCAACAAATCTATAGTCCTTTTAAACAAAATCTTGCTGTCGATGTTTTTGTATTCGGCGGCATTGTCGGGGAAATGGGAACCGATATCTCCCAGACCGGCGGCACCCAACAAAGCATCGCAAACGGCATGTATGAGCACATCGGCATCGGAATGCCCCATAAGGCCTTTTTCGAAAGGAATAAGAATTCCGCCCAGCCATAACTCGCGCCCGGCTACCAGACGATGTACGTCGTAACCTTGTCCGACACGCAACTGCATATTAGCGACCTAATAGATTTCTTATACCCTCTATATCAAAGCCCAGCGTAAAACGCAAGGTCTGGTCCAGCGGGCTGGTTTGAGCCTGAGAGAGCAAATAGGAAGCGTCGATACTGAACATGCTCATCTTGAATCCCGCACCAAAGGTGAAGTACTTGCGGTTACCCTTGTTTTTATCTTCGAAATGATAACCCATTCTTACAAAGAATTGTCCGTCGTAAGCGTATTCCAATCCTATACCCCAGTTGATTTCGCTCAACTCCTCGGCCAGGCCTCCGGGAGCGTCGGTAAAAGACTTGAAAATACCCACCATCGACGAAATATCGGTGGCGAAATCGGTAGAGTCCTGAGGCGTAGGAACCAACAGCTTGTTGACATCGCCGGACACCGTAATGGCATTGTAGCTGTTGAATGGATATTTCACGCTGAATCCCAAACGAAGATTGGTAGGAATGAAATAAGAAGTGTTGTTGGCGTCGTAAGATATTTTGGTACCGATGTTGGATACGTCGAAACCGAAAGCCCAGAAACCCTGCTCACGTCCGAAATACACGGGCCTGCGATAGAAACCGCTGATATCTGCGGCGAAGGCGTTCCCGGCCGGATCGTCACTACTCATCAAATCGGAATAAATATAGCGCAAGGCAACCGACATGGAATAATACTGCGAAAGCATACGGGAATAAGCCACATCCAGAGCCATCTCGTAAGGCTGTATGGCATAACCCTGATCGCCCAGGGATTGCCTTAAAATAACCTCACCCAGCGAAAAATAGCGCAACGAGGCACTCAGCGACTGCAGATCGCCAATTTTCATATAACCCGTCAGGTTGGTCAGGTTAATATCGCTCACCAATTGACTGAGCCAGGGAGTAAACGAAAGAGCAAAGCCCGCGGAGTTTTCCATTTGCGCATACTTGGAGGGATTCCAGTATTGAGAATTCACGTTGGGTTCGGTGGCGGCGCCTACATCACCCAGGCCCGTGGCATGTGCGTCGGGAGCAATGCTCAATGAGGGTACCGAAGTGACGATGGGATTGTAATCTCGTGCACTAAGATCGATTGAAAAAAACAACAATGCTGCCGTTACAACTGCCCCAACCGGGCTGACATATTTTACCATCTTGTAAACTTTGTAAGTTATTACTCTTTAACTCTGCAAGCGCCTTTTTATTGCAGGCCTACCATGATTTTTTTGGCGGTTACCGCCTGTTCGTTGTCGTCACTAACGACGAATAACCTGCAAATATACACCCCATTTTCGACTCTTCGGCCATTTTCGCCCATATAATTCCATTCCAGTTCCTGGCTGCCGTTGTCGGGGTTCATCATATTGACCTGCTTTCGCCATTGCAGCCTGCCCCAGACATCGTAGACCCTGAACTCTACCTGCATCCAGGATGCCGGACGATCGTGACGAAATACAAACCAGGCTTTTTCGCTGTTCTGATAAAAATTCAAGTCCCGCAATTGCGGGCTCAGATCGTCGACCACCAAAAAGTCGATGGAGGCCACCGAGGAATTGTTTTGCAAATCCCAGGCTCTCAGGCTAAGGCTGTGCCGGCCTGTTTCCAACTCAGGCAATTTGTATATGATACGCCCCGAGTTGCCGGAGCCCAAATCGGATTCGTAATAATTATTCAGGATATGACGATCCCTGCCGTCGATGGTTAGCACCAAGTCGTGGCCGAAATTCATGCCACTCATATTGATGCCGCTTTCATCCTGCAACAAAGCAATAAGGCTGGGTTTGGTGTTTACCTTTCCGCCGTCCACAAAGCTGGTGTCGTTCAGAAATAATCTGATCACAGGTCCTGTGCTGTCGGGCAAGACTGCGTCGTTGGTGCCGCCAAGCAGAAATTGTTTAAAAACGCCCTGAGCTTCGATGTCTCCCCGGGTATTGTAGGCGTACAAATTGATCATACCCGTTTCGTAGGAATAACTCAGGTCTTTGGGCACTATAAAGCGGAAAGTAAATCTACCTTTACTGATTTGCTCTTTGCCGGCAAACAACACCTTACTGCGGTCGTAATATTTAAAAACATCGTTGCCGCTGTTGCCCAGGGTCTCGACCAAGTCTTCGGCATCGTAAACGACGGGATAAACAAGCCCGTCGAAATCGTCGGCAAAACTTCCGTCGTAACGCAGCACACGCCCACCGAATTCGGCTGTACTCAGTGCGCTGAGCGTATCGTACACTCCTGCCTGCAATTCTCTGCCATTGACATGGGTTATTTCCAACTTGTATTCGGGATAACTCAACTTAAGGGCGGGATCGCCTATCAGGGCAAAATTCAGCTTATTTCTATCGTGTTTGAGCGACTCCGACTGCTTAGTCAGGCACATTACTTCGCCCAGGCTCAGGCGCCGGCCATTTTTGGTGGCAAATACATGGTCGATAAAACTTTTGTTGATGGTATAATTCGGTCCGGAATACACCACCCTTGAAGTAGTAAACAAAGCAATACCTCCCCCCTGTTCGTTGAGAAACACATATTCCCCGCCCGAGGTAACAGCATCGTCGTAACGGCAAAAATCGCAGGTGGCCGTTACCCAAAGAGGCAAACGCTTGTTTTGCATTCCTTTGATCTCGCCTATGGTAAACAATTGTTCACTGGCCCAGGTGGTGGTAGAACCATGACCGCTGTAGTTGAGCAGCAGCAATCCGGAACCCAGCAATTCGTTCAGTCGTTTGTTGGCGTCGGGCACCGTGGTACCGGCAGAACTTGTTTCCCGCTGATAAGCATCCACATAAATCTTGTGGGTTATAAAATTCGGATTATTGCTCTTGACAGATTCGGCCAGCTTGTCGGCGTGAGACACATGGGTATTGTTGTCTCCGTCGTCGCCGATAAAGCAAAGTTGATTTTTCCAGCTGCCTTTATCTCTGTTGTTGATGTAAGATAAGGTTTTGTCCACGACAATCCTGGCCTCAACCTTGCTGCGTACAGGGAAACGCCCTATACCGATATCCATTTTATCGTACGGAAGATTCACTCCTTCGTTGTCGTCCAGAAAGCCGAAATAATCGTCAGACACATAAGAAGATGTTCCATCGAGACTCTCTTTGGACTGGAAAGTCAGGATCTTGTTGGGACTCGAAAGCCCCGAGGAAAAGGCGGCCGTCACCAGGCGATTATCGTATACTCCGTCTCCGAACAATAAAAGAGATTGAGGAATATCCTCTGCAGTTGTTGCCCGGTCGTAAAACATTTTCAAAAAGCGGCGATAAGCCGTAGCGTCGGGAGTTCCCGATGAAAATTCGTTGTAAACCTGTTCCGTGGTAACCACTTGTACACTCATCCGGTCGTGATCGCGGTGTGCCTGAGCCAACTCCCGGGCTTCGGCAATAAAATCGGGATGAGTAATGATTACAAAATCCGGAGCCGGCAAACCGTGCAAATTCTGATTAGGAACCTGCCCCTCTACAACCGGTTTGGGAAAATTACCTTTGAGGTTCACGGCTACAAATTCCCGCAAACTGTCGGTCGTAACCTTAAATTGATATTCCGTTCCTTTAAGTTCTCCGGCCACTTGCTTCATACTGCCCGTTTTAGTTATTTCGAAAACACGGGTAAAGGCATCGGCAGACTCAAGGCAGAAACGGCAGACTTTGCCGGCACCCAGGCTCAGAGGATCTCTGAAAGCCAGAGAGGCCGAGTTTAACGCCAAGCGGCAACGCGCATTAATCGCCACGTAATTGAGATGAGCATTTTTAGGTATTACCCCATTGTTGTTGTATTGCAGTCTCACTGCGACGGTATTGCCCTGAGGCAGAAAAGTCTTGCTCAAACTGCTGCCTCGGGCATAAGTATAAGAATCGGAGGAAGAAACGGCCGAATAATTCATCGATCCCATAAAGTTGTTGTCGACGTAGAGACGAGTAGATCCCGGCGAGGTACTGCGGGCAGCCGTTTCAACTACGATACTTGCCTGCTCTCCGCTCAAGATGTCGTCAAAATGGAAGCTCAGGTTCAGGTCGGGATTACTCATCAAATCTTCGCCGTAACATTCCCTGCCGGTGCCGCCGAGACTGTAAAGATCTCTTTCGTGCAGTTTATAAGCGGTGTACGCCCTGACTTCGGAGTCAGGTTCCCTGTCCGGCACGGGCAGCTCATCTATGGGCTTGGTGCCTTCGGAGCGTTCACCTACAAAATAATAACCTTTGGTGGAATAATGGTTGTTCAAACGGGTAAACAGCCCTTTTGAAGCCTCGTAATTCCACGACAAAGGCCCCAGGCCGTAAAACAACAAGTAGCCTTGTTCCTTGTCTATGTAAAACGAAAGTTCGGGCAAATCGTCGATATAGGGTTGAGTAAAATCTTCCGGCAACAACTGTCCCCCGTAACCGTAAAGCTGCACTTTGGCCGGATCTATACCCATTTTGCGCAAGTCATCGAAACTGAGCTTATAGATGCCTGTATTTTCGACACTGATTTTGATGAATTTTCCGCTGCTCAACCTGGAGTTTTCGGCATAGCGCTGTCCCGGCGATTCTGCGCCCGGTTGCTCCTGCAACGAAGAAACGAAATGCGGAGTATCCTCTTGCCCATCCTCATTCAGCAAACCGGCAGTTGCCTCCCTGATATAGGCCCATTCAAAGGAAAGCAACCTGTAATAACGTCCGTTCTTGTGCAGGAAGGGATAAAAGTATAAATCCCAGACAGCCTCTTTACGCTGAATGCCTTTGTTGATGTGAAGTTCGAGACTGTCGGGAAACTTATCCAAAAGCGACTTATAAGCCTGTAAATCTTTGCCTTTGATTTCTTCCCATACCGGAAATCTGAGTTCCGGCCTTAGTATATCGGCTGCGGGCCGAAAAGTTTCGGAATAAAGCGGCAAGCCTCCCTCTTCGATCTGCACAGCTCCCTCGAAAGACCACAACCTTCCGCCCCGGGCAGAAAGGCTATAATACCAATCGAGGCTGTGTGCATAAGAAGCCGTAAAAATACAAGTCAGGATTAAGCTCCAAATCGCCTTATATAGTTTCATGTAGTTTCGATGCTATCCAACAGAGAGGAAACGGAAATTCGGCCACTCTATTGTCATTTTACCCTTAAATGCAACATCTTTTCACCTTCGAGCCAGGCCTCGAGATGATCTTCTTTATGTACCGGCCCCACTCCACAAGGAGTACCCGTAAAAAACAGATCGCCGGTTTTCAGGGTAAAAAAACGGCTGGCGTAGGCTATTATCCGGTCCACCCCAAACAACATTTCGGCTGTAGAGCCCTGTTGCACCGTTTTTCCGTTCAGGTCGAGCCTGAAATGTAATTGCTGTATATTTTCAAACCGGTTCTTGGGGATAAAATGCCCTACTACAGCCGACTGGTCGAATCCTTTGCTTATTTCCCAGGGCAAACCACGGGCTCTGAGGTTTCTTTGCAAATCGCGGGCTGTCAAATCCAGGCCCAGAGTGATTTCGTCGTAATAGCGATGGGCAAATTTTTCGGCTATGTTTTTGCCTAACCTGCTTATTTTTACCACCAGTTCAACTTCGTAATGAATTTCCTGCGAGAAATCGGGCAGGAAAAAAGGCTGTTTATCGGAACAGAGAGCCGAATCGGGTTTGATAAAAAGAACCGGATCTTCGGGTATTTCCGATTTTAATTCTTGAATATGAGGGAGATAATTCATCCCGACAGCAACAATCTTCATATCTTCTCAGAGCTTGGCTTCCATCCGGTTGTACATCACCGCCAAATGGGCATAAATGGAAGTATTTTGTACAACAATATCTTCGGGGACGTGAATCCTGAAAGGAGTAAAATTCCAGATGGCCCGAATACCGCCTTGAATAATTTCTTCGGCTACTTTCTGAGCTTCCCGCACGGGGACGGTCAAAATGCCGATAGAAGCATCGATCTTAGCTTGAATGCCGGGGTAATCTTTGATATGATAAACCGGAACACCTTGAATGGTAGTACCAACCACCCGGGGATTGACATCGAAGCCGGCCAGAATTTCCAGCCCGAACTGCGACAAACCCTTGTCGTGTAGCAGTGCAGCCCCCAGGTTACCCACACCAAACAAAAAAGCTTTACGTATTTTTGTAAAACCCAGGTATTCCTCCAGCACGGAAATCAACGACTGTACATCGTAACCTATTCGGGTCTTGCCGCTTATTTCGAGAAAAGAAAGATCTTTGGCAATCTGGGGAGCACTCACGTTGATGGCTCTCGATATCTGAGTAGACGATATTCGGATTTCACCCCGGGCCGCCGCCATTTTAAGAAAGGCCAGGTACCAGGGCAGACGCCTGAGTGTAGGTTCAGGGACAGTTGATCCCTTTTTTATTTCGTTCATCCTCAATACTAAATGTAGATTTGGCGCAAAAATAATAAAATAATTCTAATGGACTCACAAAATTTTGTGAGTCCATTAAGGCAGTTTACTTTTGTCCAAAGTCCGGCAGGACCATATAAATAATAACCTATTAACGATCAAACTCTATGCCCGCACAAGATTGGAAAGAGCGCCTTGCAGCCCTGGCCAAAATCTCAAAAGAACAATCAGAAAACACTGAAACACCGAGGTTTAGTTCTGCTTCTAACCCGAAACAGGAACACCAAAACCCGGCCTCTAGTCCTGCGTCGGTAAAAAAAGGACAGCTCTGCATCCGTTTCGAAAAACGCAACGGCAAACCCGCCACCATTATAAGTGAATTCAAGGGCAGCCAACAGGAACTCATGGAATTGGCCAGGCAATTGAAAAGCACATTGGGCATAGGCGGCTCAGCCAAAGACGACGAAATTTTGCTACAAGGCGATCTGCGCGACAAAATCGCGCCTTACTTACAGAAATTAGGGTATTCGCTCAAAGGCGATTATAAAAAGAATGGTTCCCGGTAGTCAAGCGGAAACCATTCTTTTATAGGATTGGAAATACTGCTCCCTGATTCAATCCAAAACTAAAGGCGGAGCAGGAAAGGCAGGCAAGCGAAATACTATTTCCNGATTCAATNCANCCGGATTCGATTACTCNTGATTCAAGGTAACACGCTTGAAATCAACGGGAACTAAATCTTCATCTACGCTCTTGAGGTACTGAGCTACCGAAATCTTACCGTCTTTAATAAAAGCTTGTTCCATTAAAGTGGATTCCTGATAAAATTTATTCAGACGACCCTGAGCGATCTTATCGAGTATATTTTCGGGTTTGCCTTCCTGGCGGGCCTTTTCACGACCGATTTCAAGTTCCTGCTCTACGATTTTGGCAGGTACGGAAGCTCTGTCGAGCGAAATCGGATTCATGGCGGCTATTTGCATGGCTACGTCGCGGGCTGCCTGATATTCGGATTCTTTGTTGAAACCTACAATGGTTGCCAGCTTATTTCCGGGATGCACGTAATGCATCACAGAAGCAGCTTTCACACATTCATAATAACCCAATTCCATTTTTTCGCCTGTAATACCGCTGCGTTCGGTAACCAGATCGGCCACTGTCCTGCCATCCATAGTGCTGTTTTGCAGAGCTTCGAGGCTTTCGGGCTTTGTTGCCAGAGCTAAATCGAGGATAGATTTGGTAAGAGCAATAAAATCCTGGTTTTTGGCCACAAAATCGGTTTCNCATTTCAGNGCTACNATGGCGGCAAATCCATCTTTGCAGTCCGCNAATACGCATCCTTCGGAAGCTTCCCTGTCACTGCGTTTTGCAGCAATTGCCTGACCTCTTTTGCGAATGATTTCTATCGCTTTTTCCATATCGTTGTTCGCTTCGGTAAGCGCATTCTTACAATCCATCATCCCGGCCCCGGTCATAGAACGGAGTTTCGAGATATCTGCCATAGTTACTGCCATAATTCTTCTTTTTTTTGTAAACAATCTTCGTCACCGGTTCCATTCCGGCATGTTCCGACTATTCGTCGTCGTCTTTCATAAACTTCGAGGTTACTCTTGCTTTCAGTGCTTCCTCGTCTTCTTTTTGAATACGTTCCCTGCGTGCTGTCTTTGGACGGCGCTCTCTGCGGCTTACGTTTTCGTTACCCTCTTCTTCTTCGGCAACGGCAGCAGCAGCGTCGGCATCGGCTTTTTCAATCTTGCGTTCTTCCAGACCTTCGGCAATGGCGGCACAAACCGTCGATACTATAATATCTATAGATTTGGTGGCGTCGTCGTTGGCGGGAATAACGAAATCGATGTTGGAAGGATCGGAATTGGTATCGACCATGGCAAAAACGGGAATACCCAGACGATTAGCCTCGTGAACGGCAATTTGTTCTTTCATAACATCGACCACAAACAAAGCCGAAGGCAATCTGTTCAAATCGGCAATACTGCCCAGGTTCTTTTCCAACTTGGCTCTTTTGCGACCAATCTGTAAACGNTCCCTTTTGGACAAATTGCTATACGTNCCGTCTGTAAACATTTTGTCGATGGTAGACATTTTCTTTACAGCTTTGCGGATGGTGGGGAAATTGGTGAGCATTCCTCCGGGCCAACGCTCTATAACATAGGGCATATTGACGGATGCAGCCCTTTCAGCAACGATTTCTTTGGCCTGTTTTTTGGTGGCAACAAAGAGTATTTTCTTTCCCGAACGGGCAAAATTTTTCATCGCCTCGGCAGCCTCGTCCAGTTTGGTAATTGTTTTGTGCAGGTCTATAATGTGGATGCCGTTACGTTCCATAAATATGTACGGAGCCATGGCGGGGTTCCATTTTCTTTTAAGGTGTCCGAAATGCACTCCGGCTTCCAGTAATTGATCAAAATTAGTTCTTGACATGATGGTTAATTAATTTCGTTTACATTCTTTTGGGGCTCATTCAATCGTCCGGTAGTTCTCGGCCTGAGCCGGAAGTCCTGACCATTTAGATACTAAACGCTACTTTTTCATTTATCGAGCAGTGGTATCAAAATATTAACGCTTGCTGAACTGGAATTTCTTCCTTGCTTTGGGACGACCCGGTTTTTTGCGTTCCACAATGCGGGAATCGCGGGTCATAAACCCTTCGGCCTTCAAAGCAGGCTTATCTTCGGGATTGATTTTAACAAGGGCGCGGGAAATGGCCAGGCGCAAAGCCTCGGCTTGTCCTTTGAAACCGCCTCCTTTAAGGCTTACGTTGATATCGTATTTCCCGTCAACTTCCAGTTTTTTTAGCGGCTGTTTAACCACATACTGAAGAATATCGGAAGGAAAATACTCCGACAGATCCTTTTTGTTGATATTAATGGTTCCGTTTCCTTCAGTAACAAATACACGGGCAATCGCTGCCTTTCTTCTTCCTATTGCATTTACTGCTTCCATAATTTATTTAAGTGAGTTTAAATCGATTGCCTTCGGCTTTTGTGCCTGATGAGGATGTTCGTTTCCTACATACACATACAAATTGTTGATAATAGCTTCACCCAAACGGTTTTTGGGAAGCATACCCCTTACCACTTTCCGGTATAGACTTAATGGATCCTTGGCCATTAACGAAGCCGGAGTAAATTTCCTTTGCCCACTCGGATATCCCGTGTGGCGCAAATAAATGCGATCATTCCATTTCGAACCGGTAAGCCTGACTTTATCCGCATTGATAATGATGACATTGTCACCACAATCCACATGGGGTGTAAAGCTTGGTTTGTACTTACCTCTCAGCAACTTGGCAACCTTCGTCCCCAAACGTCCCAATACTTGATCGGTTGCATCAACTACAACCCATTCTTTTTGAGCCGTTGCCTTGTTAACAGAAATGGTCTTGTAACTCAAACTGTCCACTGCTTTTTTTGGATTTTAATTGTTAATTAATTATCGTATAAAATAAACAAATCTCAAGGCTTTCGAGCTTAATTCCTTATGAACTAAAATCTTATTANAAAACCATAGAGAATTGGCCTGCAAAAGTACGGCGAATTTTCGTATCTCACAAAAGAATCTACGTTTTTTTTTGACTACCTTTGCGCCTGTTATTTTGAATTACGCCTATGAAACCTTTGTTTTTGATTTCGAACGATGATGGTATTCACGCTCGTGGAATACGCTGCCTTATTGATGTGTTGAGACCTTTGGGAGATATGTTGGTAGTGGCCCCCGAAACCGAACGATCCGGTATGTCTACGGCTTTTACCCTCAGAGAGCCTCTCACCTGCAAGCCGGTATCAAAAGAAGAAGGCCTGATCCAATATTCGAGCAACGGCACACCGGTAGATTGCATCAAACTGGCACTGAATCTGCTGACCGACGAGCGTAAACCCGATCTGATCATTGCCGGCATCAACCACGGTTTCAACGGCTCCATAGCCATCCATTATTCCGGGACCATGGGAGCCGTACTCGAAGGCTGCATGGCCGGCTACCCATCGATAGGCTTTTCCATAGACGACCACAGAGAGGANGCCAATTTTGAGCCTTCCCTGCCCCANATTCGCAACATTGTGCAGGCAGTGCTCGACAATGGCCTGCCTTACGGCGTCTGCCTCAACGTGAACATTCCAAAGCACGACGAAATCAAAGGAACCAAGATATGCCGCCAGGGCAAGGGACGCTGGGTCGAAGAGTTTATCCCCTGTTCGCATCCCGACAATGCCAAACGTTACTGGCTGACCGGCAAATTTCTCAACCTCGAAGAAAATGCCGGCGACAACGACCTGACATCCATGCGCCAGGGTTATATTTCGGTGGTGCCCTCATGCATCGACTTAACCAACCATTCTCTTATCGGTCAACTGCAAACCTGGGGGCTTTGAGTTATTGAGTCTTTTAGCTGATGAAGTACTATCTAATTGCCGGTGAAGCTTCGGGCGACATGCACGCCGCCAACTTGATGGCAGCCTTAGTCGAAAAAGACCCCAAGGCCGAATTTCGCTTTTTGGGAGGAGATAAAATGGCCGCCATAGGAGGAACGCCCTTGATTCATTACAAAAAGATGGCCTATATGGGCATCCTGCCGGTAATACTTCATGCACGGACTCTGCTCCGCAATATGAGAATTTGCAAAAAAGACATCCTGAGCTGGCAACCCGATGTACTCATACTGATCGATTATCCGGGCTTCAACCTGAATATTGCCGCTTACATCAAAAAAAAGCAACCCGGCCTCCCCATACACTATTATATATCGCCCAAACTCTGGGCCTGGAAAGGCTACCGCATACGCAACATCCGCCGCGACATCGACCGACTGTATTGCATACTCCCTTTCGAAAAAGCCTATTTCGACCGGAAAAATTACCGGGCCTTTTATGTGGGTAATCCNAGTCTGGACAGTATAGAAGCCTTCAAAAACAGCAAGCCCGATTTAAAGGGCTGGCGCGAAAAGCAGCAACTGACACAAAAACCCATCATTGCTCTGCTGGCAGGCAGCCGACGCCAGGAAATCAAAGCCAACCTGCCTCTGATGCTCAGGGTGGCTTCCGCCTATCCCGATCATCAACTTGTACTGGCCGGAGCTCCGGGCATAAACAAAGATTTTTACGCCCCTTACATCGAAAACTACGACTGCCGGCTGGTCTACGACGAAACTTATTCTTTGCTCGCCCAAAGCAAGGCAGCCCTGGTAGTTTCGGGCACGGCCACCCTGGAAACAGCCTTGTTCGGAGTGCCGCAAGTGGTTTGCTACGCCCTGTGGATTGGAGGTTTTTTGTACAAAATAGGACGTAAATACCTGATTCGCACTCCCTTTATTTCACTGGTCAACCTGATCGCCGAAAAAGAGGTGGTGGTGGAATTGGTGGCCAACGAATACAACTACGAGCAGCTCAAAAACGAATTGAATAAAATTTTGTACGATTCGGCCTATATCGCGGAAATGCAAGAGGCTTACGGCTTTATGCGTAAAAAACTGGGTGAACCGGGAGCTGCCGACCGAACAGCAAGCCTGATTTACAACCACTTGACCTAAAGTAAGCTAAAAGGAATCGACCTAGATTTTGTACAAAGAAAAAGACAGACACAATTATTTTTTCTATCTTTGTAACTTGAAAAAAATCTGCGTTGGTTTATGGGGAAAATTATAGCATTAGCCAATCAAAAAGGTGGTGTAGGTAAGACCACCACTGCTATCAACCTGGCGGCCTCGCTGGCTGTACAGGAAAAGAAGGTCTTGCTGGTCGATGCAGACCCGCAGGCCAACGCTTCGTCGGGACTGGGCATAGACATCAGGCAAGTCGGCGTCAGCATTTACGAATGCATGATCGACGGAGCAAATCCTGCCGATGGCATACAAAAAACCGCCATAGAATACCTGGATATTTTGCCCTCTCACATTGACCTGGTAGGAGCTGAACTGGAAATGATCAACATCGAAAACCGGGAGAAGATTTTGTCTGCTGTGTTGCAGCCTCTAAAAAGTTCCTACGATTATATTCTGATTGACTGTTCTCCCTCTCTGGGACTCATCACCGTCAACTGCCTGACGGCTGCCGACTCTGTGTTGATTCCCGTACAATGCGAATACTTCGCCTTAGAGGGTATTAGCAAGTTGCTCAACACCATCAAGATCATCAAAAGCCGGCTAAATACCGGACTGGAAATTGAAGGCTTTTTGCTGACCATGTACGACCAACGCCTGCGTTCGGCCAGACAAGTGGCCGATGAGGTCCGCCGGCATTTTCAAGGCCTGGTATTCAAAACAGTCATTCAGCGCAACGTTACCCTGAGTGTGGCCCCGAGCCACGGACAGCCGGTGATGCTCTACGATGCCGACTCCAGAGGAGCCATCGACCACATTCAACTGGCTCTGGAAATTATTCGCAAAAACAAGTAAGCCCCTTACGCTATGGCAGCAAAAAACAGACTGGGAAGAGGATTGGATGCCCTGATCAACACCGAAGACATACAAACCGTAGGCTCATCGTCCATCAGCGAGGTTGAGCTGGAACTTATCAGGCCCAATCCCGAACAACCCAGAACCGATTTTGAGCCCGAAGCCCTCGAGGAACTGGCCATTTCCATCCGGGAAATCGGTATTATCCAACCCATCACCCTGCGCAAAATGGACGATGGCTATTACCAGATCATCTCGGGAGAACGCCGCGTACGCGCTTCCAAATCCATAGGACTTACAAAAATCCCGGCCTACATCAAAACCGCCGAAGACGACTCGATGATGGAAATGGCCCTAATCGAGAATATACAGCGCGAAGACCTCAATGCCATCGAAATCGCTTTGGCTTACCAAAAACTGGCCGAAGTCTACAAGCTGACCCAGGAAAAACTCAGTGAGCGCATAGGCAAAAAAAGAACCACCATCAGCAATTACATACGTTTGCTCAAGTTGCCGGCCGAAATTCAGATGGGGCTCAAAAACAAAACCATCGATATGGGACATGCCCGGGCGCTGATCAATGTAAAAAGCCCCGCTCTGCAGCTGGCCATTTACGAAGAAATTCTGAAACAAGGCTTATCGGTGCGCAAAGTCGAAGAATTGGTTCGCGACGAAGAAAGCGGCAAATCGAAAAACTTCAAAAAGCCCCTTCCCCGCAAGACTTCCGAAGAATACCTGGACTTACAAAAACAGCTTTCACAGAAACTGGGCACCAAAGTGCGCTTCAGTATAAACGAAAAGGGCAAAGGCAGCATCAGCATTCCCTTTGACTCGGAAAAAAAGTTGGAAGAAATACTGCTCAGTCTCGACAAATTGTTTAACTAAACAAGACCTGAACCGGATCGATAAGAAGATGGGCTATTTCGCCAAAATCATACCAATACTGCTTTTTTGCTGCCTGGCCTGCCGGTCGGCAACCCAAGACAGCACGGTCCTCGTGGCGGACAGTCTTTCCTCGGTACTTGCCGACGATCTCTCCCGCGACGGAGCAGACGGATTCCTTGCTGCAGACAGCCTTTCGCCGATGCTCAACGACGATCTCTCTCGCAACGGAGCAGACGGCTTCCTTATTTCGGACAGCCTCTTTTTGAGGCCCGACATGGAAAGCTTTATGAATACCGATACTGCCGCCCGGGAACGGCAATTGTTCAAGCCCCTTCCCTCCAAAGCTCTGTGGTACGCCGCCCTTTGTCCGGGTTTGGGACAGTTTTACAACCGGAAATACTGGAAACTGCCGATTGTAGCGAGCGGAGTCGTGGGGCTTGCTTACGCCATAAGCTGGAACGGAAAATATTATGTGGCCTATACCAACGCCTACAGAGACATCAGCGACAATAACCCCGACACCAACAGTTTTTTGGACTTACTGCCGCCGGGCTATTCCTATACTGAGTCGCAATTGCGGACGGTGCTCAAAAATCGTCAACAGACCTTTCGCAGGCAACGCGATTTGAGCATCATCGGAGCCGTGGGCTTTTATTTAATTTGCATTCTGGATGCCTACGTCGATGCCGAACTGTTCGATTTTAATGTCAGTCCCGACCTGAGTATACGGCTGCAACCGGTCCGGCAGGCCCCCGGAATAGATCACGCAATGGAAGTATCCTGTTTATTCAGGTTTTAGCAACAACGAGAAAAACCGATTATGAAAAGAATCATCTATATACTGCTTATTTTAGGCTTGTCTGCGTCGCCCGCATTATCCGCGTCACCTGAATCATCTGCGTCGCCCGCATCCGGGCAATTTTTCAAAAAAATATTCACTAAAAAAGCCTCGACGGAACAAACCGAGGGTCTCCCCGGGGAAGCAGGCAATCTGCCGCAGCAAAAAAAGGTGAACGGCAAACAGACCGGCAAAAAGCTGTCGGACAGCTTGTCCAACCCGGAGACAACCGGGCAAGACAACCTGTTGGCCGAAGAGGACGCACCGGCCGTTGAAATGAATCTCGATTCAATAGAAAACAGCCTCTTCAGCGAAGGGCTGAAGATACTGATCGAAATGGATTCCAGCCATTATTTCGACGATCCCGGCCTGGATCCCTCTTTTCATTTCAATGCCAACACCGACAGCCTTATTTACGAATGGCAAAGGCAGTCCCTGCTGATTTTTGACGAAAACTGCCGACCCACTCTTACAGACAGCTCTGCCACACCCGAAACGACCTACATTCAACGGCTTATGGATTTACCCAACATCATCGAAATGCCCTACAACAGAATAGTAAGACGTTTCATCGACCTCTATCTGAACGAAAGGAGGATGCAGGTAGAAGCCATGTTGGGTGTGGGAGTCTATTATTTCCCACTGTTTGAACAGATACTCGACCAAAATGGTTTACCCATAGAACTCAAGTATTTGCCCGTCATTGAATCGGCGCTGAATCCCAAGGCTGTTTCCAGAGTCGGCGCCACCGGTTTATGGCAATTTATGTACGCCACCGGCAAGATGTACGGACTCCAGATCAACAGCCTTACCGACGAAAGGCGGGATCCTGTTAAATCGACCTATGCCGCCGTCAAATACCTGAAGAGCCTCTACTCTATGTTCGGCGACTGGAACCTGGCCATAGCAGCCTACAACTGCGGCCCGGGCAACGTGAACAAAGCCATACACCGCTCAGGCGGGAAACGCAATTTTTGGGAAATCTACTACTACCTGCCCCGGGAAACCCGCAGCTATGTGCCCCTGTTCATTGCCGCCAATTATGTGATGACCTATTATTCCGAACACGGTATTTGTCCGGCCCAAAACAATTTTCCCCCGGTGATTGATACTTTTATGATCCATCAAAACATGCACTTCCAGCAAATTGCCGAAGTCTGCCANATACCGATGCAGGAAATACAATTATTGAATCCCCATTTCAGAAACGAGATNGCTCACGGCACCGCCTCCAAGGCCGGTATACTCTACCTGCCTATGGAATATTCGCCCGTCTTTATAGAATTGCAAGACAGCATTCCCCGTTACAAAGAACAGGAATTGCTGGCTTCGAGGCTGGTTTCGGTTCAATCGGGACAAGCTGGGCCAACCGATGCCATTGTTTACAGGGTAAAACGGGGCGACAACCTCTCGGTAATTGCATCAAGGCACAATGTAAGTGTTCAAAAGCTGAAAAACTGGAATAACCTTAAGAGCAATACCTTGCAAATTGGGCAACGACTGCTTATTTATTAACGATTAAATAGTACCTTCGCATAAAACTCTGCACAGAGGCCGATTATGGATATTTTACAGGCAACAAATCCTGAAGAAGAAAAAATCTTTGAGCAATTTCAGCTTTTGCTCAACGATTACCTGAATTCAAACCATCGCAAAAAAGTGGATTTGATTACCAAGGCATTTAAGTTTGCTTACAATGCCCATAGAGGTGTCAAACGCCGCTCGGGAGAGCCTTATATAATGCATCCTCTGGCCGTAGCCCGCATCTGTTGCGCCGAAATCGGTCTGGGTTCCACCTCTATCTGTTCCGCTCTTTTGCACGACGTGATAGAAGACACTGAGTTTACCGTCGAAGACATCCGAAACAACTTCAACGACAGAATTGCCTCCATAGTGGAAGGTTTGACAAAGATCTCCGGAGGAATCTTTGGGGAGAACGCTTCCACTCAAACCGAAAATTTCAGGCGACTGCTCCTGACCATGTCCGAAGACATCCGGGTAATCCTGATAAAAATGGCCGACCGCCTGCACAACATGAGGACCCTGAGCGCCCTGTCGCCAAGCAAACAATACAAAATTGCCGGCGAAACCATGTATTTGTACGCTCCGCTTGCCCACCGTCTGGGATTGAACCGGATCAAAACCGAACTCGAGGAACTGAGTTTCAAATACGAGCATCCGGAAGCTTACGAACAAATCACACATAAACTGGCCATCACGGCCGAATCGCGAAAGGCACTATACTATTCCTTTATAGAGCCCGTTCAGCACGAACTGGATAAACTGGACTTGAAATATTATATCAGGGAAAGAGTAAAAACAGCCTATTCCATCTGGAAGAAAATGACCACCAAAAACATCCGGTTCGAAGAAATCTACGACCTTTTGGCTGTCCGTATCATTTTCGATTCGCCCGATATTGAGGACGAAAAAGAGATGCTTGCCCTCGAAAAGAAACAATGCTGGGATATTTATTCCACCATCACCAATATTTACAAGCCTCACCCCGACCGTTTGCGCGACTGGGTAAACAACCCCAAAGCCAATGGTTATCAGGCTCTGCACACCACGGTGATGGGCTTCACCGGCGATTGGATCGAAGTCCAGATCCGCAGTACCAGAATGCACAGCATTGCCGAAAGGGGTTTTGCCGCCCACTGGAAATACAAACTGGGCGAAATCGAAGAAGACAACGAGCTCAACCATTGGATACTCACCATCAAGGAGATTTTGGAAAGCCCCGAGCCCAACACCCTCGATGTGTTGGACACCATCAAGATGAACCTGTTTTCGTCCGAAATCTTCGTATTTACCCCCAAGGGAGAGATCAAAACCCTGGCTCAGGGAGCCACCGCCCTGGATTTTGCCTTCGAGGTGCACAGCGAGTTGGGCTACCGTTGCATCGGCGCCAAAGTCAACCATCAATTGGTACCCATGAGCCATGTGCTCAAAAGCGGCGACCAAGTGGAAATTCTCACCTCCGAAAACCAAACTCCCCGCTACGAATGGCTGAAGTTTGTTACCACCGGCAAGGCTCATTCCAAAATTAAAGCCCGTTTTCGCAGAGACAACCGCGAAACAATAAAAAAAGGTGAAGAACTGCTCAATGAATTTTTCAACAAGTATCACTTAACGGCCGACGCCGACAATGTCCAGGTGTTGCTGACCAACTGCAATTGCATTAATAAGGAAGAACTTTTGATGAAGCTGGGTACCGGCGAATTGACACTAAACAACGCCGAAGCCGAACTCTTCAAAAAAGACAATCAGAACCTGTTGGTTAAATACTGGAAACTCACCTTCGGATCGAAGAACAGCAAGCAGGAAAAGGAAAAAGGGAAAGAAAAAGAAAAAGAAAACAAAACCATCGACTTAAAATCGACACACCGGCTTACCGAAGAATCCGTTCAGAACGAATACCACCTGTCGGATTGCTGTCAGCCCATACCGGGAGACGCCGTACTCGGTTTCGTAGCCCAAAACGGCATTATCCACGTACATAAACGGCAATGCCCCATTGCCATGCGCCTGAAAAGCAGCTACGGCGACCGCATCGTTTCTGCCGAATGGGCCACACACAAAAAATTATCTTTCGCCGTCGAAATAGAAATTACCGGCCTCGACACAGTAGGCACGATCAATCAGATCACCCGCATCGTCTCCGACGAATTTTCGGTAAACATCAACAAACTCAACTTCGAATCCAAAGACGGCGTATTCCGAGGCTCCATGACCGTTTACGTCCACGACGTAGAAAGCCTTAATCACCTCTGCAACAAAATCTCCAAACTCAAAAACATCAAATCCGTCACCCGCGTAGAACGCCAAAATAAGTTGATGGGGGTGGAGGAGTGAGTTTTTGAAGGGGTGGTGGGAGGTTTTGGGGAGATTTTTGTGCCCCGAAATTTAAACTTAATATAAAAATAACGATATGACTCCAAAATAAGCACAGAAAAATAAAGCGCATCAAATATAAATTATTTAACTTGCGGGAAATTTAATCAAAATAATGAGATTTAAATTAAATTTAAACTTAGATCCATTACCCTACGGAAACACAATCCCTGTCAACTACCAATACGAACTGTCCGGATGGATTTATCGTACGTTGGCTAGCGGGGATCAGGCTTATTCAACCTGGCTTCACGAAAATGGTTTTACCCAGGACCGAAAGCAATTCCGGTTGTTCACTTTTTCAAATCTGCACATTCCAAAATTTCAGATAAAGGGTGATCGTCTGACTATCTTATCCGATCAGGCTTGTATATACCTGTCTTTTCTACCCGAACGCTCCACTGAAAATTTTATCAAAGGCATTTTCTCTTCCCAGTCTTTTGTACTTGGAGACCGTCTGAGCAAAATGCAATGTTTTGTGCAAAGCGTAGAACTTGTCGAACCACCGGCTTACGAACCGGTCATGACCTTTCGAACTCTTTCGCCCATGGTTCTATCGGGACATCTGGAAAACGGCAAGCCGACTTATATTTCGCCCGAAGATATGCGGGCAGCTCAATTGATCTACAACAATCTATGTGCTAAATATCAAGCCTTTTACCGGCTTCAATGAACTCTTTGCTCCATTTGTAGTACGTGGGTTGTGAGATCCCATACTTACGACACAGCTCGGCCACAGAAAGCTCAGCACGCATGCCTTCCATAACTATCAGAATCTTCTGTTCCGAGGTATAGGCTTTTGCTGTATTACGACGAATCTCTTTAATTAGTTTCTCGGTGTTCGATGCGGAATCTTTACTTGTTGTTTTCTTTGCCATAATCTTAGGTTTTGAAAGTGGATAAATAGAATACTTTTCTTTCAAAACACTTAAGCAATTAACCTATTAACTGGTAAACATTATGCTGAATATTTACAATTCAAAACAGATGCAGAAAAGGTAGAAGAATCTGCCAAAGTGATTCAAAACCATATGAAGAAACCAACAAAGGATTCAGAAGTAAAGATGGATGCGATGCGTGTAAACAAAGAACACGAAGTTTCGAAAGCGAAAAAAGGTTCAAATAATCTCGAACGCATATATTCCAATACGGATGGCTACTTCGTTGATCCCAATAAAATTGATTGGGATACATTGAAAGGTTTTGGAATATCAAGAGAGCAAATTGAAAACTCAAAAGCTTTTGAGTCCTTGCTGAGAGGATATAAATCTCCCTATACTTTTCCAATTGAAGCAAAAATGGGTAATGTGGCAATCAAAACCGATGCACGTATCTCTTTTCGTCCAAATGAAAATGGTGATGTGGTATTGGCAATTCACGGCATACGAAAACAACCGGAACTCGACCGCCCCTATTTTGGACATGTGTTTACCACAGAGGATAAAGAGAATCTCCGTAAGACCGGCAACATGGGCAGAATAGTGGATATAAAAAACTACTTTACAGGTGAAACAATTCCTTCATTTGTCAGTATAGATAAACTAACCAATGAACTGGTATCCATGCGGGCTGATAGATTTCCTTTTCCCGATGGAATAAATGGTGTTGACCTTAATGAAAAACAAAAGATCGATATGAAAGATGGTAAAGCGGTATGGGTAGAAAATATGATATCGGCAAAGAATAAACCGTTTTCTGCTTTTGTCCAAATTAATGCGGAAAAGCGTACTCTTGATTTTATCTTTCCCAACAACAGACAAAGAATAGCTCAAAATGAAAAACAGACTAACGAAGCCGGTGTGCGTATTCCAACACGACTTGCCGGTATTGAACTAACAGAAAAGCAACAAGCTGATTTGAAATCTGATAAAACCATCTATGTTCGAGGGATGAAAGACAAGGAAGGGCAAGAGTATAATGCTTACGTCAAAGTGAATCAGGAAGCCAACAAGCTGGATTTCTTCAGGTTTAATCCTGACAAGGCCAAAGCTCAGGCAAAAGAGGTAACTCCATCCGATAAGCATAAAACTCAAGTAGCTGTAAATTCGGAAGGCAAAACCAATGAAGCAACCAAGAGGATTGATGAGCCTTTAAAACAAGGGCAAAACAAACCAACAGCATCTCAAAGTGAAAAGCAGGAAAAGAAAGAAGCTAAAGAGAATAAGATTGCAGAGACATCAAAGAAAGGGAAGAGGATGAAAGTGTAGTTATTATGTTAAACCTATGCTATATTGGTACCATCCAATATTTTGTGTAAACGTCAAACTACAGGATTTAAGTTTTATACTTGAATCCTGTTTTCAAAAATAGTTATAAACTGGTTAAAAATCAACC
>JGI24709J26583_10001181_pt1 | contig 22180 bp, 24 predicted proteins | sample BioPla2DNA1_FD_26583 | JGI IMG/M metagenome (IMG submission 26583) | reverse complement strand
TTTTTTTTAATGCATATCTTTTAATTTCAAAGTAAGTAATACATTATATCACCTATACTGTAAACATAATTGGTTGATTTGTATTTCCTGCTGATACATAGGATTCTTTTAATTGGTTAACTATATCATCTCTCCTAGAAGCTTTATCTTGCAAATCAGTTAATTTCAAATCAATGTTGGCATATACAGTTTCAAGTCCATCATAATATTTTAATTCATTATATAAGTATCCAGCAACGTCAGCAATAGCTAATTCTTCAAATGTTTCCATCTTTGTAGGTGGTATAGTCATAAGATTATCAGGGTGTTTTAAAAATACTTCTATTTTAAAATCATTAATAGTTTTAGACACGTCTGCTCCTGTAGCACTTGTTATTTTTACTTTATTAGGAGCTTCAAAATCTAAAAATATTCCATTATTAAATAATGAAACCTCATCAGCTCTCATTTGAACCATAGCAATATCATCAAGTGTATAAGCACTACCATTTGCAAAGAAATCATATATACCAAAAGATTGTGTATTTGATACAGAACTTGGTCCAAATTCATCCCATTTAATATCTCTTATTCCTAATATTTTCATATCACTAGGAATTAAATCTTCATCTATTAAAAAATAATCATTCTTTCTATGTTTTTGAGTTAAAGTAATTGGAAATTTATGAGGAATATATCTACTAAATGTAGTTAGAGTCATCATACTTATTATTTTAGGCCATTGATCTTTTCTAAGATAATCAGGTAAATTAAGTTGTCTTGTACCTAGTCTTATTTCTATTTTATCCAATAATTCTGACATATTGTTTGTATAAGCCATGTATATCACTCTCCTTAATTAATTTTAAAAGCTTTTATTTCAAAATTTGAATCTAATTTATCTACTAGTTTGAAAATTTCTCCATCTATATTTAAATTATCGGTTAATACATCTAATTTAGTAAAACCTATATTTTTTATATCTTGTGCAGATTTTAGGTATATTTAATGGAATAAATGTTTAGCACTTGTAGAATAATAATTACTATTTATTGTATAATAATTATCAAACTGTTTTATAAGATATTTTATATTTTTAGGAATAATTAAATTCCATAATGATTTAACTTTTAGAGGTATATAAAGATAATTGAGGTGAATTAGTATTACCTGTACCACATTGACCATTGTTATTATTTCCTACTGATTTAACAGTACCATCATTCATTAAAAATATTGAATTAAAACTGAATTCCATAATAATAACCTCCTTTTTATTTAATGTTAATCCATGATTTGTAAAACTTTGTATTTATAATTATATATTATAATAATGAATAATAGTTATTAGTATTCTATTATTCAATAAAAAATATTAAAAACTATTTAAAGAAAGGATGTATTAAAATGAAATTAATGAAAGTAAAAGTACAATTTATGGATGAAAAGACTATGGCGTTTCAACAAGAGCAATTTAGAGAAAGAGAATTAAATATTTTTGTTACACCAACATCATTATATCAAGAATTAACTGAAAATAAATTTATAATAGTTATAAATGATGATGGTAGTAAAACATATTTAAATACTAATGTAATACGAAGTATTACACCTATTAAAGAAGAAGAATAAACTAGCATATGCTAGTTTATTTTTTCTATGTTCCTAAGTATAAGATTAACAATATAATAATTAGAATTATAATAAAGAAGGGACTGATATTAAATGGTTTATTTAGAGGATATAAGAAAACGTCAAATGTATCAGAATATCAATAGGGTATTAACGGAATGCTCTTTTGATGTATTGATAGAAAATAGTAAAAAGACAACATCTATAGATAATATAGAAACATATTTTAAAAATTGGCCATATAATAAAAATGAAAATTATTATGAATTTAATGAAGCTGTAAATATATTAGATGGATTTATTAAGCGTACTAAATATAATTCAGATAAAGTTAAGGCTATTAATTTATTTGTTGAATCAGTATTACCAAAAACATCTAATTTAAAATCTGCAAAACATATACTGGAATCTTTAAATGTTGATGTAGACACATCAACCTTAATATCTGAATGTGATAAATATATTACATGTGATCGTGTATTACATAATCATAAAAGATTAATAGATTTAGGAATTATGAATGTCTTAGAATCTGAATCTACTTTGGATCTAGATAATTATATCACTACAATATGTGAATTTATAGATAATATAAATATGGACTTTGCTGTTAAATATAATGTAACATTAGAAAATACATTATATTTATTAGACAAGCAAGGTATAAAATATGATAGAAAATCTGTATTAGAAAGTATTAATGATTATTTTTTTATTAATTTAGATGAAAACAAATTAGAAATTATGAAAACTGTATTAGAAAAGAACGAGTTATACTCAGAGCAGGATAAGGAAAATATAATACAAGAAGGTAATGATACGATAAATAAAGCAAAACAAAAATCTAAAAAAATATTAGATGAATTCAAAGCAATACCTAATAAAACTCCAGAATTATTAAAATCATTTATAAGAAAACTTTACACTAAATCTTCAGAACAGATTATAGAAGAACTTCCAAATTTCTTAACTTGGATAAGAAAATTTTTAGTATTTAGTATTACAGCAATATCACCCTACTTAGCAGTAATTGCACTTATTGCAGATCTAACTATACAAATAAAATTACAACGAGATGAGACTGCAAAAATTATTAAAACTTTTAAAAAAGAGAAAGAAAAGAGTCAAAAGAAATTAGAATCCATAAAGAGTGAATCTCAAAGAAAACGATTAGAACAATATATTAATCAATTAGATAAAAATATTAAAAAAATAGAGGATTATAATGATACATTATATCCAGAAAAAGAAAGGTATGGTGATGACATTATGGATGAATCAACATTAGATTTTGAAGATTATATTGTGGTAAATGAATATATTCAAACATATCACAATGTGGTTGTTAAACAAATGAATGAATCAAAAGCAATGTTAGAAAGATATATCAATTCAAGATATAAAAATCTTGTAAAAGAAGGGTGTATATTATTAAATAGTAATGTAGAATTCAAAACTTTTGAAAATGTAGATGAAAATACAATACTAAATTATATTAATCCTAATGACAATAGAATATATATAAATATAGGTAAATTATTTGGATTAAGATATAATAAATTAAATGAAAATACAACCATCAATACAGAAGAAGTTGTTAGTGATATATGTAGGAGTATTCAATTACATCTCAATGATGATTTTGGACTAACTTATGATGGTACAGAAGATTTATATAATATATATTTAGTATACAATAAGCCTATATTATCAGAAGATGATGAAGAACCTATGCATGAAAGCATTATTAAAACTGGTTCTATAATTATGGCATTAGATGAACAAGTATCAGAACTGTCTAAAAAGGATATGAATTATTTAATAGAAGCTNTAGATAAACATATAGAACAAATGGATATTGAAACTGTTAGAAATATATCTGAATTTAGTATGATTGCTCCTGATTTAATAAATCATAAAAAGTTATTAAAAATATTTGAAGAAAAATCAGATAACCTAAGACGACAAATAGGCGGTAATGAAAAATATATTAAACTTACAAAAATTAATGAAGGTGTATCTGTTATAAATAATACACCTATATTAGAATCTGATTATTTGAGTATATATGATACCTATGAAAATAATAAATTATTATTAGAATCTATTGATTTAATAGATCAAATATTAAATGAAGCATCACCTGTAACTATTATGAGAATGGCTCAACAAAAATTAAAAAATAAAATGAAAACCTTATCAGATAAAGAAAAACAAATATCAAGACAAATAGACTATACAGTTGAAACATTATTAAATAAATTACAAACAGCTGCAGCTAATGATAGAAGAGAAGCTGTTATTAAAGGATCTATAATACCATCAGCTTCTAAATTAATTAAAACAGCTACAGCAACAGGTGCTGTATATGCAATAAATCCAGCTTTAGCAGCTATTGGTGCATTGGGAGGTCTTGCTGCATCCAAAATGGCAACCGAAAAAGAACGTAGATATATTTTAGATGAAATAAATATTCAATTGAAAGTTGTTGAAAAGAAAATTCAAATAGCAGACAGAAATGACGATATGAAAACATTAGAGCAATTATTAAAAATTGAACAAAAATTAAAGAAAGAAAGGGCAAGAATTGAATATCATAAAAAAGATTATATGCCTATAAGAAAAGACGATTAATATTATAAAATATGTACTGGTAGATAATGTATAAAAATCTATCAGTACATANATTAAAGGGAGGTAACAGTATGGGAATATATTTTACTAAGACTTTATTAGAAGTTGAAAGAGTAGTAAATGGTAAAGTTGAAAAATTGAATGATGAAGAAGAAACTCAAGATAATGATCAAACTGAAGATACTGAAGGGGATAATCAAGAAGAAGAAGATAATACTGATAATAATGAAGATGATGTTGAAACAAATGATTATAGTCTTGATAACGATGAAGAAGATGTTGAAGATGATAATAATGATCAAGAAGATAATACTGATGATAATGAAGATGATGCTGATAATGAAGATGGTACCGAAACAAATGACTATAATTTAGAAGATGATAATGAAGATGATGCTGATAATGAAGATGGCACCGAAACAAATGACTATAATTTAGAAGATGATAATGATGAAGAAGAAACTCAAGATAACGATCAAGAAGATAATACTGATAATAATGAAGATGATACTGAAACAAATGATTATAGTCTTGATAACGATGAAGAAGATAATGATGGTAATGAAGATGAAGAAACCGATAATCAAGGTTATACCCCATCAGAATTACAAGATTTAGAAAAAGAATTATTTGTAGGGCTAACTCAAGAACAAATTAATATAAAAATAATGGAATTAAAAAATCAATATATTGAGGTATATAATACAACTATTAATATAATAAATAGATTAAATAAAACTACAAAAACTACCTCTAATATAAAAATATTAGAATTTATTATTAAAAAACTTATGCAATTAAAAGAATTAGTTTATTTTTATTTAGCAAATACATTTGATACTAAGAGTTATATAGAAAACTCTATAAATTATCAAGAGTATTTAGCTATATTAAACACAGTAAATAAAATATTAGACCAGATAAAAATGCAAAATGAAGATAAAAATGCATAATATTTCTCATTTTAGTATATTATAAATAAACTTACAAATGTTTATTTATAACAATATAATAAATTGAATAAACAATAATAAAATAAAAGTTTAAATTGAAAGGAGTTAATAATTATGCCAGTAGTAGGTAATAGAAAAGTTGCTGATATAGGCAGAGGATATATGAACGATCCTATTAGTACCTATGCAGCTACTTTTAGAGATTTAGCTAAAAATATCTTAAACGAGTCAGGAACTGACTTATTCTCAGAACCTTCCAAAGCTCTTTTATTGCAAGGTTCAAATGAAACAATGAGAAATTTCTTCGTTGAAAACTCAGCAGACCCAAAAGGAATGACTGCAGCTGAATATGAAGATCATATTACAATGATGAACGAGCAATATTTAAATGATAGGGATGCTGTATTAGAATATGCCCCAATCGGAGGATTCAACCCAGTAATTGGTATGACATTCCCAATTCATAAAAATATTCTTATGAATAATATTTTCGATAAGGGTGCAATCCAGAAGGTTGTTGCTACTAGCCCTAAATTTACAATTTCCATGGAGACAAGATTACTTATAACTCCAGATGGAGAAGAAATAGATATGTTTAAGGAACAAGACAAGATGACAGCTGCTATAGATGCAACTGTACCTGTTAAAGAAATTGAATTAACTCTTCCAGAAGTAGGAGAGACTGATATACTAACANCTATCGGTGCAGCATCAACTGATAACTTGTCAATAGAAACAAGAATATCTGCAATTAAAGTTGTTGATGAATATAATGCTGGAGATGTTCTACCAGATGGAACTACAGCTACAGCAGATACTACAGTAGATAGATGGATTCCTGTAAATCACTTGAAGTTTGCTCCAAATTATGGCGGACTTGAAAGAGTATTTGTTGAATCTGTTCATTTTGTAGATAAGGATGGACAAGAGCAAGAAGATATAATCTCTGGTGCTATGAATAAGAACAGAGTTCAGATTTCTGCTATGAAGGGTCTAGTTAAAGCTGTTAAGCTTTCTGCTAGAAAGGATGCTTCCAACGCTATGCTTCAAACTTGCAGCGTTGCATGGAGAGTAAAGACTGATATAGTTGAAATTCCATCAGCTATTCCAATAAATACACCAATTTCTCCTGAAGAAGTAAAAGATATTGGTGCTTTATATCAAGTAAATCAGTTATCCAAGATCATGAGCTTGTTTAAGACAACTCTTGAAAACTATAAGGATGACAAGATTAAGCAGCATCTTGATGAATCTTTCACAATGCTTCCAGAAAGTCAGAAGATTCAATCAACATTTGACTTTGCTCCAAGACAGGGTTATGCATTAGACCATGTTGAATGGAGACATAAAACATTCTTCGATTATTTAGATACTCATGTAACTACTATGCTACAGGTTCTAAATGATCCAAACATGACAATTACTGTATTTGGTAGACCTGACCTAATCAGAAAGATTACTCCTACTGAATACACTTATCAGACTCCATCTAATATCGGACCAGTTGAACTTGACTTCGTTAAGACAGTTGTAACTTCCGATAAGAGAACATATCAATTCATTTCATCTCAAAAGCTTAAGAGAAGTGATACTTTAATAGTAATACTATCCCCAAGAAATACTGATAGAATAATTTACAGAATTTATGACTATCAGATGTATGTAAGCAATGAAATAAGAAATGTTCAGAACTATGCTCTTCCAGCTATCCATGCATTCGAAAGATGGAAGTTTGTTGAATATCAGCCAGTTCAAGGTAGATTAACAATACTAAATCCAACTGGATTAAGGTAGTAGTTTAAATAGTCTACAGTCGTTTTGACTGTAGACTGTATTTTATAAAAAGGAGGCATAGAACGTGGATACTATCAGATATGATTTTTCAACATTAGAGCATATCATGTTTAATCTTAAACATAATCCATCTTCATCTGAATTAAGGAAACTTAAAGATGAATTAAATAAATTTTTTAAAGATTCTACATGTAGAGAAGTTATCTATACTGATAATGTTGATAAATTATTTTTCGGTATGACAATTATACCAGCTATAGATAGCAGTGAAGCAATGAAAATAATAACATCTGATGATAGAGTAAGGGTTAAAGCTTATTATTTAGAATTAGATTCTAAGTTATTTAATATAGGATTAACCTCTAAAGAATTAGTTGCAGTATTACTTCATGAAGTTGGTCATATTGTAAATAATACAGAACCTGTAGAAGATGTTAGAAAAGCTATAGATATATATCTTGATAAAAATAATACATCAATAAAATTATCTGATGCAGCTCAATATAAAGATATATTAGCTTTTGCTGTAAAAGATAGTATAAGAAAATTCTCATCATTATTTGAAATGGATGATGATGAAATTATAGCAGATGAGTTTGTTGTTAGATGTGGATATGCAAAATATCTAGAAAGTGCATATAAAAGAATTTTAAGAAATTCAGGAAAACTAAATAGAGATGTAAATAATAAGTTAATAGTTCTACAATGGACATTAAGACTTTATACTGATGTAAAGTTTAAGAGAATTAGAGCTATTCATTTATTACAAAATGCTAAAAAGATTACAGCATCTACTCTAGTTAATAGAGAATTAAATATTATGATTAGAGCATTAAATCAAATAGATGATGACATTTTAGTTCAAGAATCTTTAGATATATTCAAACAAGCAAGCAAGATGTACAAAGAGTTTAAATATAGAGGAATGAGATCATTAGAAGATGATCTTTATGAATTACAATTAAGAATCAAAAATGTTGATGTAGAAGAAGAAGCATTAGCTATTCTTAGACAAATAAATATGCGTTTAGCTATGATAGATGACTATGTAACAACTGAAAAACTTTCTGGCAGTGAGTTAGAAAGATGGTGGAACTTAAAAAATAAATATTTATTACTAAGAGAAGAACTGTCTAAAAAGACAACTTATAATTCAAAGTATTATGGATTATTTGTTCAAGTTCCATCAGTTAAATCACGTTTTGAATTATAATTTGGGGTAAATTGGGGGTTATTTTAATGAACATAAAAAACTGTATAGATTTTTTCAAAGGTAAACAATTTGGAAAATTAATTGTAGTCGATATTCTCCCAACAAAAGATAAATCTAAAAGTAATGTTTGTAAATGTGTATGTGANTGCGGTACCGAATGTGAGGTATCATTAGAATTATTAATCAATAATACAATTAAATCATGTGGTTGTAATTTATAAAAATTATTACAGTTATATATTATATATCTGATAATCCGTAGTAGTTAAAAGACTACTACGGAATTAATTTATTTCAAGATAATAATAATTAATTGAGGTGGATTATGGTTACAATAAAAGAAGGAAATTTATTAGAAGCTACTGAAAATATAATAGGACATCAATGTAATTGTTTTACTATGGGTAGTGGTATAGCTAAACAAATAGTAACAAAATATCCTATAGTGCTTTTAGAACATAAACGATTTGTAAAAAATAATGATAATGTGGGAGCTCTAGGAAGATGCCAACTTGTAAAAATTGGTACAGATAAGTATATAGCCAATTTATTTGGTCAATATAAATATGGTTTTGATAAACAATATACAAGATATGATTGTTTAGCAGAATCTTTAATTGAGCTGAAAGCTATTGCTCAATATCTAAATTATTCAATAGCACTACCATATTATATAGGTGCTGGTAGAGGAGGTGGAGATGTAAATGAAATAAATAAGATAATCAAAGATATATTCTCTGATTATAGTGTAACCCTTTATAAGCTATAAGTATTAAAATATTATAGGTATAACTATAATATAAAAAGTTATTTAAATTTAAGATTAAAAGGAGAGAGGCAAATGGCACTTGGAACTTATAATTCAAACAAATTTGAAAAGAATAATTATTCACCATCAGTATATTCAGCATATAGAATGGGAAATCCTGAATCTGAAGTTGACCCAAGTATGATGTCATTTTCATTCTGGAACAATATGTTAAAAATATCAATTTTACCAAGAAAGCAGACTAAAGATGCTAATGATATTTCATATGATACAGAAAATTCAATTTCAATTTATCTTACACATACAAAAGCTCGTATGCTTTATGACGAAATCTGCAAATTCCAAGAAAATCCAGATTTGTATCAAAATTTAGGTGTATCATCAGGTGAGGGCTTGATATATATCTGTAATGGAAAAGAGTTCAGAATAAACTGTCCATGTATAGTAATCAAAAAGATTAATGGTGAGACAGGTGAAACAATGAGTTCTTATGCATACCAATTGAAAAAAGATTATTATTACAGCATAAGAAATTTTGATTCTAATTCAAATGATTTTGATAAGATTTATCATAATAATATTGAATTGGAGGAGTTTAAAACATTATTAAGATCATACTATGAAGCAATGAGTGGTGCTATGGCTTATAGTGTAGTAGACAATCTTAAATATGATTTTTCAAGATTGAATACTAAAACAGAATTAATAGCTGATAAACTTGGGGTTGAGTTTAGAAGAAAAGGTTCTAGAAATGTTAAATCATCAACTTCAATCTTTAATACAAAAGAACCTAGAAACTTTTCATCATCAACAATAGATGATATTGAAGAACAAATAGGATAATTACTAAATAAATCAGATATATTGATGTATATCTGATTTATTTTTTGGGGTGATAGCTGATGAATTATGGAAATAATATTTTAGTCCCATTTGATATGATGTATGATATTGATATTGGTATATTTAAACTTATTAAATCAGAATATAGAAATCCAACGTTTATAGATACAGTTATGCTAGGGATGTCAAATAATAATTTTAAGTATATGATGTTAACAATGCATACATATGATCCATTAAATATATTACTAAAAGATGAATATAAAAATAATTCAATATCTATATTAAATGATATTATAACAACAGAATATAATAAGGTTGTTAAATTATCAGAACCGACAGAGATATTAAAATTACTAATGGTATATATGAAAACATCATTAGTAAAGATAAATATATTATGTAAAACAGAAGCAGAAAAGGAGATTATACTAAATGATAGAATATTAAAAAATGCTTCTATAATAATGAATGATGATTATTCTAGGATAGATATTTCAAAATACGATTCTATATTTATTAAAAATTATAGAGATCTTGTAAAATTTAGAGATTTAGAGGGTAAATCTATATTTGTTGGTAGATATAGATTTAATCAAGAGGAAGAATCTAATGAAGAAAAACAGATAATTCCTTTAAAAGAGATAACAGTATTGGTAGGAGATGTAAATAGAATATATTTCATAGATGTATATACCATTGATGATTCCTATCCTATATATGGATAAAATAAATATATTTTCAGAAAAGGAGAGATAAAACATGATAGTATCAAACGTAGTACCAAAGGAAAAATTAAGAAAGGTTCAATCAGAAACCTTACAATATTTAAAGGAGTTTATATCAACTTCTTTTGGACCGATGGCTTCTAATTCAATAATTACCAAAGGAATTTCAGATGGTAGTGTTGTAACCCAATATTCAAAAGATGGACATACTATCTTAAAGAATATCTTATTCAATGGTATAATTGAAAGATCTGTTAGATCTGACCTAGAAGATTTAACAAGACATATTGTAAAAACTGTAGGAGATGGAACAACTTCGGCAGTTGTATTATCTTCATTAATATTTGATGAATTAGTTAAACTAGAAACTTCTGATTCACCTTATGAAATAATGAGACAATTTAAAGAAGCAACAAAAGCTATTAAAGAAAAAATTAAGAGCAGAGCCAGAAAATTTACTCCAGAGACTGCTTATGATATTACTTTAATATCTACAAATGGAAATAAAGAAGTTGCTGCTAATATTCGTAATATATATGAACAATTCGGAAATGATGTATTTATAGATGTATCAACATCAACTACAACCGAAAGTTACCTAAAAACTTATGATGGTATGACTCTAGAAACAGGTTATGGTGATACTGCATTTATAAATAATAGTAAGAAGGGTGTAGCATCTATAAGAAATCCAAGAATATATGCATTTGAAGATCCTGTAGATACTCCTGAAATGATAGCTCTATTCAATGCTATTATAGAGAAGAATATAGTAAAACCATATCAAACAGGTTCTCAGCCAACCCCAACAGTTATATTGGCTCCTATTGTATCAAGAGATTTAACTTCCTATATGGATCAATTAATTAATTTTATGTATCAATTTAAGAATGAAGCTGATAAACCGCCATTCTTGCTTATATCAAACATATATCAAAAAGAACAGTTTGTTGATATATGTAGATTATGTGGATGCAAACCAATAAAGAAGTATATCAATCCAGATCAACAAAAGGTTGATATTGAAAAAGGATTAGCACCTACAATAGAAACAGTAACTGAGTTCTGTGGAAAAGCTGATATAATCGAATCCGATATTAGTAAAACTAAATTTATTAATCCTGCTTTAATGCATAATGAAGTTGGTACATTATCAGATACTTTTAATACATTAATAAAATTCTTAGAAGCTGAATTAACTAAAGCTTATGAAGCTGGTGAAGATAATAATGTAACTGGTACTTTAAAGAGAAGAATAAACTCATTAAAGGCTAATATGGTTGAATATCTAGTAGGAGGAGTATCAGCTACAGATAGAGATGCTGTAAGAGACTTAGTTGAAGATGCGGTTCTAAACTGTAGATCTGCAGCTAGAAATGGGGTAGGTTATGGTGCAAACTTTGAAGGTCTTATTACATCATTGCAACTTGCAGATGCATTACCAGAAAATAAATTATATAAGGTCATTTCAGATGCTTATTTAAATATCTTAACCACATTATATAAATCAAAATATAATGAGGAAAAAGCTAAAGAATTAGTACAAGAAAGTATAGAGCGAGGAATGCCTATAAATCTTAGAACTGATGAATTTGATGATAAAGTATTATGTTCTATTGATACTGATATTGTTATATTAGAAACAATATCTAAGATAGTAACCTTGATGTTTACATCAAATCAATTTATATGTCCAACACCTGCTGATAATCAATATATAACTCTAAATACTAAATAATTTTCAAAAGATTATGAGAAGAGCTAGAAATTGCTCTTCTCATACTTTTTCGTAAATGTATGATATTTTATGTTATATAATACTTTAAAATATATTTTTATAAAACTAATAACATTTAAATGGGATGATATTATATTATAATAGTAATATAGGGGGTTTATTTTTATGGAGATGACATTCGACCAATATATAGCTAACCCTATGGGTATCAAAAATTCAGTATATTCAAACAAAGAAATGTATAGACAATTATACACTGAAAAGCTAGATAAAATATTATTAAGAGAGGTTGGGAATGTAAAGTATCATCTTTACTACGATAAAGATAATTATTATGTCTTTATGAAGATCCCATCTGAAGTTGTAGAAAACTTCTATTATGATACTGTCATAATGTTCTATACAAATGATGAAACTGTTAAAATGAAGAAAACTTTAAAAGAATATAATGTAAAGTTTTATTCAAATGATCCATCATTTGTGTATACATTTGCTCATGCTATGTTAGAAAATGATTTATTTATACGTGATTTAGTTCCAAGGATGTCTAAAGAAGCTATAAAGAAAGTGGCATCTGAAAAGAACCCAAAAAATGAAATAGGTTATGTAAAGTCAATATATTTTACATATTTATTAATGAATAATTACGGACTCTTCCAAAAAATAAAATTTGAATCTGAAGGGGAGAAATATGATAAAAAAAGACTTTTATCATTAATAACCCATGCAGATGATAAGATAAAGGACAGACAAATTAAAGGAAAAGAAGTTGCTGATAAGAAAAGAGCAGAAAAATTAAAAGAAAATAGAAAGAAAGTGTATGATGATAACAATAATAGGATTTTGAGTAATCCTGTTAATAGATCACATCATATATCTACTGTTAAGAAAACATCATTAGTTAAGAAAACTAATAGTGTTTCAAAAACATCTAGGATAAAGAATAAATAATCATATATTATATATAAGAGAGAAATTAGTAATAATTTTTTGGAAGGGGATGCAGGTTAGATGAAAGTTATTAAATTTATAGAAAGAGAATTCGTTGCAGTAGATGATTGGGTTCCAGAGCCTGAAGATAAAATATTTAGACATACCAAGGATTTTATAATAGTTCCAATATCAAAATATTACAATGTTGATGATGCTATTGATTATTTTAATATTTCTAAGAAGAGATGTTATAATAATCATAGGATGAGAGAACATATAACACGTTATATAAATTATTTTCTAAAATTTTACGACACAAATCATGAGCTATATTATATATATGCAAATTTAAAGTATCTAATGAGCTTAGATGAATATGATAAAAAAGCATTCTTTTACGATATTAAAAAATATGTATTCTCATTATCTATGAGAATAAAAATAAATGCTATGAATAGGGATAATTATTCATTGTCTCTTAAATATAAAAATAAGAAAGACCCCGCTTTACAATATACAAATAAACACGGATACTTAATGATGGAAATGAGTCTTATGATGAATCTAATAATTCCATTATTAACTCATTTTATCTATGTAAAGAAAATAAATGATACAAATAAATTCTTATTAGAGGCTTTTGATATTATCATTAGCCAGTTTAATATGGATTTATATAGTAAATTATATGAAACTTCGCTTACAAATATTAATAAAAATAGAGATAACAATCCTATTTGGAGTAAACAAGATATCAGAGGAATAAATACAACAACTCATGCAATGGATTCAGTAGAAAATATAATTCTACAGATAATGCCAAAGTATGAATATAGTCAAAATATTATAGTATTTAACTATCAAGCTATAAAAAATAATATTGGTTACAGGGTAACCACAAGTGGCTATGAATATACATTTGTACCTCTATCTTCATCTAAAAGAGACGAAGATATGAATTCTGAATTTGATAAATTCGAGAATTATTTGGTAAAAGCAGATGAAAGTTTATATTTACAAAATAAGGTTAATTGTCAAGAAACAATGAAGCAAATAACTCAACATTTTGGTCCTTTTGATCAAGATGAAATAAACTTCTATATGAAACAATTAACTCAAGATGGTAAGACAGTAATCAATCAATTTCAAAAGGATTTAATCTTTAATCTATTTTATAAATACTTTGGAGATGTAGTTAGCATTAAGGCTATTAATAAGGAAGATTATGTAAAGTTAATGATAACAGCTAAGAAGATTCTGTTATCACATAACATGATAATCTTACCTTATATTATAAGTGGTAAAGTAAATAGGCTTCCTCAACGTAAGAATATTAATAAGAAGGAGCTTAACAAAATTCAAAATTCGCCATTTTTCAAACATATCTTAGCAAAGTATAATAATCCTAAAATTGAGAAGTATATTTTCTCACTAATAGCAACAATATTAGTGGCAGACTTCCAAATAATAGATTATTCTGACCCAGAATTGAATGGGAAACATATAGAAATGATACCAGATATAGTTTGTGAAGAGATATTAATGTATATTCTTTTAATATAAAAAAGGATCAGGATATATACATCCTGATTCTTATATTTGGTTTTAAAAATGGGGTAAATATATGAAAAAATTTTTAATAATATTTATATTATTAATTTGTGTTTTCCTAGCAGGATATATAGGATATTTTCAATATGAAAAACAAATAGAACGTTCTTGTAATATTAAAATAATAGATATATCAGCACAAATAATTGATAGAGAAAGTCCTGATAAAATTGTATTAAAATATGAAAACACTACAACCACAATAAGAAATAAAGAATTATATAATTATAATAAAAAATTTGTAGTGAGAGCTAAACTAAAAATTTATATTAAATCAAACAATCAAATATATAAAAAAGAAATAATATTAGAATAGGAGATGATTTGTTATGAAAAAAATAATAACTTTTGATGATAATAATATTAAAATCAATAAAGCAATAGAATTATCTGTGAAAAATAAAGAAGAATTAATATCTAATATTTCTGCAGCTATTATGGAGGAATATTTATCCCATGATTGTGAATTACATGACTTATTAGATTCTATATATGTAAGCGATATATCGATATCAGATGCTGTTAGGATTTATGCTAATCTATACAATACTATAGAAGGTGATAATACCTCTAGGTTCGTGATAATACCTTTAGGTTCTTTGCTGAAGGAGGATATCTAGATTTATCTACTAATAAACAATATATATAGGTGGTTTTAATATGATAGCAGAAAAATTAAAAACATTATTATTGCAAATACCATCAGCTAGATTAGTTAGTGGTGGAAAAGAAATAATATTAGAATAGGAGATGATTTGTTATGAAAAAAATAATAACTTTTGATGATAATAATATTAGATATGAAATAGAATTATCTGTGAAAAATAAAGAAAAATTAATATCTAATATTTCTGCAGCTATTATGGAGGAATATTTATCCCATGATTGTGAATTACATGACTTATTAGATTCTATACATGTAAGCGATATATCGATATCAGATGCTGTTAGGATTTATGCTAATCTATACAATACTATAGAAGGTGATAATACCTTTAGGTTCTTTGCTGAAGGAGGATATCTAGATTTATCTACTAATAAACAATATATATAGGTGGTTTTAATATGATAGTAGAAAAATTAAAAACATTATTATTGCAAATACCATCAGCTAGATTAGTTAGTGGTGGAAAAGAAATTGCAATGAGATGCCCATATTGTGGAGATTCAAAAAGAGATAGAAATGCAGCTCATTTTTATGTGAGCATACCACAAGATGATAATGTATCACTATTTCATTGTTTTAGAGCATCATGTTTAGCAAGCGGTGTTACTACTTCTGAAAAATTAATAGAATGGAACATATTTGATCCTGATACAGCTATTGAATTAACTAAATATAATAAACAAGTTTTATCATTAGATAAAAATAAAAAGTTTAAACAGAGTGAGGTATATATATTAAATAATAATTATATATCTCCCTCTAAATTATCTGAAGTTAAGCTAAAATATATCAACAATAGATTGGGAACAAATCTTACATATACCGATTTATTAAACCAGAAAATTGTATTAAATTTGGGTGATTTATTATTAACAAATAATATAACAACTTATACACGAGATCCTAGAATTATAAAAGAATTAGATGAATCATTTTTGGGATTCATATCACAGGATAATGCTTTTGTTAATATGAGAAATCTAAGAGAGGGCAAAGTATCAAAATCAATAGATAAAAAGTATGTAAATTATAGTATCTTTAATAAATTAGACAACACTCAAAAATATTATACATTGCCCACAACTATAGATTTAACAAATCCAAATAGAATACAAATAAATATAGCAGAAGGACCTTTCGACATATTATCTGTATATTATAACATGAATACTAATCATAATCATTCGATATTTTCTGCTATATTAGGCGGAGGATATCTTGGTATTTGTAAACATTTTATTCATACTATGAAATTAATAAATTTAGAATTTCATGTTTATATAGATAATGATGTTGACGATTATATGATATATGATGTAAGAGATTATTTAAAAGTATATCGTATACCATTGTATATTCATAGAAATGTAGCACCAAATGAAAAAGACTTCGGAGTAAATAAATCAAGAATACAAGAAAGAGTATATNTATTGAGGTGAATATACNATGAAGAAAGTAATACTGNGGTACAAATGTAATTGTTGTAATAATTATATATCTATTTATGANGATGACGTATCAAAAAATAGATAATTTCTTAAATGTCGTAAAGTTATGTGATATGTGCAAAAATCTTATAAACTTTAAAATACACTGGGTTTGTAATTAACCCAGTATATTATTTTTTGTACATATATTGTTAACAATTATATAAGGAGGTGATTATATGAGTAAGTTTATCAATACTCAAAAGAAAGATACTATAAACTCATTAGTCGATAGTGCAAAGAAAAGATTAAACAATCCATATTATCATAATATAGATCAAAAACCTACTATAACAACCTATTATAATCAAGATATAAAAAAATCTACATTAGATGAAGGAGCAAAAATAACATATGCTCATTTAGGAGACAATAGCTCTATTAAGTATAATAAAATAAATAATTTTTTCATATATGGATTAGATAGAATAAACGTAAATTTAGAAGTTAATGATTTTGGGTTAGAATCAGATTCTATTGAAGGGGAAGCNGTTATACTTCCAGATACCATTACACCATATCCAAATGATTATTTTTCAATAAAATATACTGATAAAGACATATTATTTAAAATAGTATCAGTATCATTTGATACTATAGAAAATGGTTCTAATTTATATAAAGTTCAATATAAATTAGACCAAACTAAAGATGATAAAATACAAAGTCAAATATCAGAAGAATTTGAATTCTTAGTAAATAATACAGGAACTGTGTTTAATCCAATTATACGTTCTTCAGATTATAAAACAATAGAAGATCTTGAAATTATTGTAGAAAGATTGATAAAATATTATAAATCTTTATTTTTTAATTCAAGAGTACAAGCTTTTACATTCTATCATAATGGGAATTATTTCTATGATCCTTATTTAGTAGAATTCCTTATACGAAATAAAGTACTTGATAAAGATGATGATTTCTTATATATAACTCATCAAACAGTTATACCAGCTACGTTTTCGATAGATTATGATACTACATTCTTTAGATATGTAGAAATAAATGATAGAAATAAGTTCACCCCTAAATTATCATCACAAGCTAAATTAATAGATAATCCATTATCTATATTATCTTCTAGATTAGAAGATTATTTTGAAATAATGTACAATTATCCTCCTAATACATTAAGGACAACTTTAAATAATTTTGAACTTGAATTATATAATAGAATAAAATTAAACAAAAAATATGACACAATGAATAATAATGCATATCTAAATATAATGATAAAATATTTTGCAAATGAAGATATAACCAGAGATGATATTAATCTATTAGATAGAATAGATTATAATTCTAATATACATTTATTCTATAATGTACCAATTATAATATACATTATTAATAAACAAATAGAAAAGTTAATATTAAAAAATCAAGACATTGACTGATATTATGTTAATTTAGGTAATTATTTGATTTTTAAATAATTAACAAGTATATAATAATCAATTAAAGGAGGTAAATAAATGATACTTGATTTAGATACCATGTTATGTTTAGAAACAGCAGCTGAACTGTTGGAAGAAGCTGAACACGCTGATTTTGATTTTGTCGACCCTTTATTACCTGATGAATATTGTTGCAATTACGACACTAAAGATGCTGACTTTGAATTTAATTTTGAAGAAGATGAAGATGATGAGGAGGAAAGCCCATATGTTTAAAAAAGTAAATATCAAACCACAAGGACCAATTTATTCTTTAAGAGTACCAATAACTGCACCTATGATGGGTGTTCAAATGAGTGTTGGAGATATCGCAAGATGTCTACATGCTAGAGCATTAGTTACTGAGGTATTACCTAATGGTATGGAGGTTAAATTAAACCTTTCAAACTATGATAAAGATAATACTGTAGGACTTGCTAAAGAAGAAGTTAAAGAAGTAAAAGTTGAAATTATGGATAAGGTTGATGCTGAAGCTCCTGCACAGCAAGTAGAAGTTCCTAAAACTTCTAAAACTAAAGTTGAAGAAGGGGCAGAAATAGTTGATGCGGCTACAACTGAAACTGCAGTAGTTAGCAGAGTTGAAGAGGAACCTGTTAAGGAAGAACCAGTAAAGACTATGAAAAGAGATCCAAAATATTTCCAAGAAATAAAAAAACAACATAAAAAAATAAAAAATAATAAATAATTTAAAATTAGAGGATAGTGTGACTATCCTCTAATTATTTTTTCATCTACCTCAAAAATAATTTTCATCCCTCTATAACAACAAAACAAGCAATCATAAAATTGTTATAATATAACGTTATATCACATAATTTAGATTTAAATTAAAAACCACTATTCGTCATCTTCGGTTCCGTATGTTAAATTATCATCCATCCATATCACCACCTTTCTAGCGGTGATATAAAGTTATATTATAGCCTAAAGGCTATAATATGAGGATGACTTGGTTTCCCTATGTATATTTCTCACTTGTAAAAATCTATATTATATACATACACCTTATCATTAGTCATATTATAGCCTTTCCCCAATGTTAAATTATAATTTAAAATTATAATTTTAGGCTATAATATAACTTTTTGATGTATAAGAATTTTCTAACCCATTATCATTAAACAGTATTATTATTCTAGAATCAATAATACTTTTCTCAACCCTACCATTTTCAAAAACAGACTTAGTTTCTTCAATATAGACTGCACATGTATTATCTATACTTAATGGCATCTTTTTTGTTTCTTTAAAACCATCGAAACTTGTTATTTGCTCTATACCATAGTTTATATTTCCAAGTATAGGAAATACTTCCTTTTCTATTATTGTGTGGCTCCTTGTTGACTCAAACCTATAAATTTCTACATCATCAGCAAAACATGTTATATCTTTTTCTATTGATATTGGACAGTCTATATCGTCCAATATCATTCTTGCAAATTTAATTTTTTCTTCTGTAATTGCACCTCCTTTGATAATCTCTTTTAACTTTTCAAAACTCGCTTTTCTCATGTTACATTCTCCTTTGCATCTTATTTATTTTTAATATTATTTGTCATTATTATAATATACAATTAAAAATTTGCAGTTTTACAAATTGACTTTATGTAGTTCCAATCTATNCTATCTTTAAAGTCATTTATAAACTTTTCTGATACTGANTGTGCTATAATAGCATCATCGATATTTATTTTGTCTATAACTTCTGCTCTTCTAAGTAACCCTTCAGGTATTCTTTGTGAGAATATCAATTCATTCCAATCTAATATATTTCTATACTTAAACATGAATCGAACTGATAATTCTTGATTAGCACATATAATAGGAATTAAGTCTTTTCTAAATAAGTATTGTTCTATAAAAGTCTCAGGTAATTGTTGATACTTAAATAGAACCCTTAAAGATATTCTGTTTAAATTTTTCTTAATAATCCTGTAAGGGATAATATATTCCTTACAAAGTTTATTCCAGTTAATAATAGATGGGTCTTCTTTGATTAACTGTAGTTGCTTATTGCTTAATTCTCTCATTTGTAATCATCCCCCTAAAAATTAAATATTAATCATGTATGTATAATATTATACATACATGATTATAATATATAATTAAAAAACTGGATCTGTGCATTTGGTCTCTGGAAGTACTAAAGTCATATTATATATAGCTTGTATAGCTTCATTAGAAGAAGTTCTAACATTTACTCCATCTAATGATATAAAATGAGCTTTAGAATCCATATGTTTCTGTAACTCCTTATTAGCTTCTATAGAATAAGCAGCTTTTACGGTAACTTGGTCACCATCATAATCTCCACCAATAGCTCCAAGATATAAATTACATATATTTAGAGTATCTATAAACTTATTACTTGTATCTTGACCAATATCTTCTTTTCTTATCTTAGGATAATGTTTATAGAATTTATTATCATACCAAATAGGTTCAGTATCTTTAGTAGATGCTACTATTATTTTAGATGGGAACTGATTAAAATAACTGTCCATTGGATATCTTGTTATAAGTATAGATTTATCAGCAGAACAGTCTACACATGCCATATAAATTAAATCACACCATGTTAATCTTCTTCCTACTAATGGTGTTTTTAATATTTCTTCTTGTGTAGCATTTTCAGCATTTAATTGTCTACCTTTAAATACCATATATATTTTTCTATTTTCTTCATTTGGAACTTCTATAGGAATAAATCTATTAGAATAACCATGAATAAATCTGTCTAATTCTTTTTTTATTCTATTATCAGAGAATTCTATTAACGGATCTTTTACTTTAACATAATGAATCTGACCATCATCTTTACTAAGATAAGGATACATAGCACTACCAGAAAATTCGTTTTCGAAGAATCTTCTTATCCAAAATANTACATATGGATATAGATTTGTACATAAAGATGCTAATGGGACTGCACTATGATCTAAATCTACCATTAAATCTTCTAATTTTTCTACTCTTAAATTAGGAGCTGATAAAACTAATCTTGAAGCATAGTCTGCAGTTTTAGACATAACTGCTCTTTTAATTATACCTTTTTTTCCATATATATTTGGTTCTTTACTTAACCAATTATATATATCTAATAATAATTCTTGAACTCTTCCTTTAGCTGCAGAAGACATTGATAATCCATAATCAGCAGTTTCTTTTAAAGAACGAACTGCTATAATTAATAAATTATATAATCTATTTAATTCTCCAACTTCAATATGGTTGGCTTCTGTATTTACATCTCTATAATATGCAGGAATTACTATCCATTTTTTAATAAATATTTTATCTTTATTATCCATTATAAATTTTATATTAGTATCTCTTGTATAAGATTCGCTTCTTTTTATTTTTATTTTATCTATATTATCCTTTAAAAACTTAACTCCATTACTTCCGTTTTCTTCATCTTCAATAAAATCTCCTGCTGAATTTATGGAAAATTTCTTTGTTCCGTGAACAATTTCACGAATTCTATTATCCATTCTAACCCATAATTTATATATTAATGGATGTAAAAACCATTCAGTTAAATCTATATATGCATATTTATTAGCACGTTCTTCTGTTGTTATTCCGAATATAGTATTTGATAATAATCCATCATCTGTTGGTACACCTTTTCTAACAAAATAAACAGGGTTTGTAACTTCTTGAACATCATTAGCTTTTATAAATTTCTCTGGATCGAGTATATCTAATTTAAAATTATCCATATATTATACCTCCTTTT
>JGI24709J26583_10001180_pt1 | contig 22183 bp, 22 predicted proteins | sample BioPla2DNA1_FD_26583 | JGI IMG/M metagenome (IMG submission 26583) | reverse complement strand
CTTCGCTTAATTGCACATCCATAACTTCCCTATCCCCCGCCATGCCTACATTTAGCGGAGCCGCAAGGGATAATAATATATGCGGATTATAGCCCGATGAATAGGCAACGGGAATTCCGCTTCGCCTAAGCGCTCTATGCATAAGGCGCATAAGGTCAAGATGCCCTACGTGGCGAAGTCTTTTTGATACCGAATACACTGCGCGCATTTTCATACGCAAACGCCCTCTATATTTTGAAGCCCGCAACCCATGCAGCCCTGCCTGCAATCCCTAGTGGTTTGAGCTTTTTTTGCCCTCTCGTTTTCCCGCATTAAATAATCTCTGCTTACGCCTATATCTATAATATCCCAAGGGAGTATTTCATCATATTCCCTCTCCCTGCTGGAATAAAAATCCATATTGATATTATTATCTAAAAAAGCTTTTTTCCATATGTCGTAAGAGAAATGCTCTCTCCACGAATCCAGCATGGCTCCATTTTTATAGGCGCCGTATATTACCCTGCCCATATTCCTGTCGCCCCTTGCTATCGCCGCTTCAAGCACGCTAAGTTCCGCCTCATGCCAGTTATATTGAACGCCCTTTATGCGAAGGCTGTTTCTTAAATATTCCTGCTTTTTAAGTATGGTTTCTAAATCGTCCTGCTTAGCCCACTGGAAAGGGGTAAATGGCTTCGGCACAAATGTAGATGTGCTTACTGTTATCCTTAGCCCCTTAGGTCTTTTGTGGAGAGAGTAATAATACTCGCTTATACACTTGGCAATATTTACTATACCATCTAAATCCTCATAGGTTTCAGTTGGAAGCCCCATCATAAAATACAGTTTTATATTGCTATAGCCTATTTCAAAAGCTTCCTTTACCCTTTGCATTATATCATAATTAGTTATGCGCTTATTTATAACATCTCTAAGCCTTTGGGTACCGGCTTCAGGCGCAAGCGTAAGCCCGCTTTTTTTAACCTTTGACGCTTCCTCAAGCGCTCCTTTAATTTGGCTATCAAGGCGCAAGCTGGGCAAGGATACCGATACCCTTTTCTTGGAAAATTCCGCTATAAGTTTTTCAACAAGCTCATCTATATGGCTATAATCCCCGCTGGATAGCGATGATAGCGATATCTCTTCATAGCCCGTAGCCTTTTCCTGCGCCCTAGCATATTCCATAAGGCTTTCTACGCTGCGCTCTCTAACGGGTCTATACAGCATACCCGCTTGGCAGAACCTACAGCCCTGCGTGCAGCCGCGCATAATTTCAAGCACCATTCTATCATGCACAGCTTGGGTGAATGGCACTATGGGCTTTTTGGGGAAAGGCAAATCCTCTATGGATTTTTCTATTCTCCTGCGTGGATTTTGGGGTACGCTATCAATATTTGGTACAACCTCTTTTATAGTGCCATCATTATTATAGTTTACAGAATAGAACTCAGGCACATATATACCTTGAATTTGTGATAGTAATAGCAGTGTTTCACGGCGCCCAAACCCCTTTTGCTTTGCGCTCCTTATACATTCGCATATTTCAATATTTCCTCTTTCGCCATCTCCCATAAAAAATGCATCTATAAAGCTGCTCATAGGCTCAGGGTTGCAACATGAAGGTCCGCCTGCAATTACTATAGGAGAATTATCTTTCCTATCTCGGCTTAATATTTCCACACCGCCAAGTTCAAGCATAGCAAGCACATTTGTAAAATTCATCTCATACTGGAATGTAAAGCCTACTATATCAAACTCATTTAAAGGGGTTCTGTTTTCAAGTGAAAATAATGGTATATTATTTTCCTTTAAAAGCACATACATGTCTTTCCATGGCATACATACTCTTTCGCATATTACACCCGGAGTATCGTTTAATATTTCGTATAATATCTTCATGCCAAGGTGGCTCATGGCAAGTTCATATGTATCAGGGAAACAAAAGGCAAAGCTGATATCCCCCTCATTTTTCTGCCTGTTTACAGCACCAAGCTCCCCGCCTATATAGCGGGCAGGTCTATCTACCTTATCTAATATGCTTTCTATAAGTCTTTCATCTATGCCGCTCAAATTATTCACCTTTAAGGCTTGCCTCAAGTTTTTTCATAGCTATTGCCCTATGGCTTATTGCGTTTTTTTCGCTTGAATTTATCTGCGCCATTGTTTTGCCATCAGGTAATACAAAAAGCGGATCATAGCCAAAGCCGTTTTCTCCTGCGGGAGCTAAACCTATTTCTCCAAATACTTCGCCTGTAAACACCTTTGTTTCTTCCTGCGGGAAAGAAAGCGCAGCCGCACACACGAATTTAGCACGCCTATTTTCTATCCCTTGCATGTCTTGAAGCAGCTTAATATTATTTTTTCCATCATCGTGCATATCTCCCGCATATCTTGCGCTGTATACACCGGGAGCGCCGTTTAGCGCATGTACCATAAGCCCGCTATCATCGCCTATTGAGGGGTAACCAGTTTTTCTGCATAGCGTTTCAGCTTTTATAACAGCATTTTCGCTGAATGTGCTGCCGTCCTCTACTATTTCCTTATTAAAGCCTATTTCATCGGGAGATATTATATTATAGTTTTTGCCTAGAATATTCTTAAGCTCCCGCTTTTTATTCGCGTTGCTGCTTGCTATTACTATGCTGGGCTTTATATTAAGCTGAGCAAGCTTGTCTTTTAGCGCAAGCTGCTGCCTTGATTGAACTACCCTTACGCCAAACTCGGCAGCGTCAAGAAGCATAGTAAGCTCTTTTCTTGAAAAAGGCTCTCTCTCGCCTGTTGCCTGCACCTCTATAATATTGCCTAAATTATCTCCAACTATATTCGCGTCCGTATAGGCGTTGCTATCTAGGAAGTAGTCTAAATCAAGAACAATTTTCCCATCTACTATACCGCAGCTTATTGCCGCAACCTGCCTTAATATAGGAGAAGCAGATATTATCCCCTCTTCCATCATGCGGCTAACACAAAGGCACAGCGCTACAAAGCCGCCAGAAATTGATGCTGTTCTCGTACCGCCGTCAGCTTGAAGCACATCGCAGTCTATAGTTATAGTGTTTTCGCCTATGGCATATAAATCTATCGCCTGCCTTAGCGACCTGCCTATAAGCCTGCTTATTTCAACGCTTCGGCTATCCCTTTTTACTCCGTCCCTCTTTTTTCTTGAAGATGTGCTGCCGGGCAGCATGGCATATTCAGCAGTAAGCCAACCCTTGCCGCTGCCCTGTAAAAAGGGCGGCGAGCCTTTTTCAAACGAGGCGGTGCATATAACCTTAGTACTGCCAAAGGATATAAGGCAGCTGCCATATGCGTTTGACGCTATATTGTTTATTATATTTACCTGTCTTAAATTATAGATAAAAATTCCTCCATTTAAAAAGCGCTTGCCGTATGAACAAGCGCTCTAATCGCCATTTATATCAGACGATAATATCGCCCTCGTTTTCAACGGTAATCTCTTCAACGCTGCGTATTGCCCAGCGAGCTATTACCATAGGCGTGTTTTCGTTGCCTACGATTAGATTTACCGTATCGTCACGTATGCCGGAAACCGTACCGTATATACCGCCTATAGTGCAAATCCTGTCGCCGACCTTTATACTATCGAGCATTTCCTTAATTTTTTTGTCCTTCTTGCGCTGCGGGCGTATTAACATGAAGTAAAACACCACAAATATAAGCAGCATAGGGAGCATACTTGTAAGAAGCGCTAGGATTGAGTTAGGCTCCCCGGTGGCTTCGCCTGCGGCGTCCGCTGCACCTGCAGCTGCCGGTGCAGCTTCCTCAGCAAATGCTGAAATAATACCGAATAGTTTATCAAGCATAGAATAAATACCTGCCTTTCAGAAAATCCCCCATATTATAGCAATAATGCGCCTTCCTTGCAACATGAATACTCTGTTGCTTTTAGAATAGCGATTTTATTGTAGCGGTTTTTTCGGTTTGGTAAAGCTTCGTTAAGGAGGCATAGCGGGTCCTATGGGAACTTCACAAGGCAAAAGCGGAAAAGACGCACAAGAAAACGCTGGATTAAAGGCAACAGAGTATTTTATACCCCGCCAGTGGCAATTTTTATAAACACACCTAAATTTGTAAAGTAAGGCAGCAGTGTACTGGTTTCTAAATAGGCTTCAAACGCGTTTTGAGGTATTACCGTATCAAGAAGCGGTATGAGCAGCGTTAAAAGCGCTACTATCGCCCCGCCGCGAAGCAGCCCAAAAGCGCCGCCTATAAGTGTATCCAGTTGGCGCAGCACGGGGAATTTGAACACCTGCCTTATTATGCTAAGCACTATTGATATAACTGCATACGAAAGCGCAAAGGCAATTATAAAGCCAAGTATCTCAAACGAAACCGACACTATGGTTTTTGAAACATAGTCGTTTACTGTGAGTATACCCTCACCCGCAAAACTCCTGCTGTTTAGGTTGTTACGCAAAATATCGCTTATGCCGTCAGGTAGTTTAACCGACTGTATTACTGTTTCCGTAATGCCCTCGGTTAAACTTGTAACTTGGGTATTGGCTAAATCCCAGTCGCCCACCCTTGCAAATGCGTCTGTAACACTGGCAAGGCTCTCGCTTATGGTTGTATTGCCCATGGCGAGTGATGCGACTATCGGTCCCAGCCAAAAGGCTAGCAAAACGGATACTACTACCGCCACAAGCGAACCTACCGTCTGCACAAAGCCGTAGTAAAGACCGTATATTAGGCTCATGCCGATTACGAACAGTATGGCTATGTCTATTTCATTCATATATCCTCCTAACTAAGGCAGCACAAGGGCAAATATTTCATTGCCCGAACTTAAAAGCACAGTGCCGTTTGTAAGTTTCCCTAAGAAGCCCGTAACGGGGCTTTCTATCTGCGATGGGAGCTTAAGCGCGGTAAAGCGCTGCGCCCCCATATCCGCCTGATACAGGCTGTCGTTTGAAAAGGCGCATATGGTAGTACCTCTAAGACAGGCGCCAACGCAGGCATCAGGCAGTGTAAAGCGTTTATTAACCCTGCCTTGAAGTACCCTAAGCTCTGAAATTTGCCCAAGGTCTGCAATCTGGAACACGGGAGCAAATAGCATTCTAGCATCAAAATTGCCGGTTTCCCAGTCTACAAGCTGCCAGCCGTACACAAGACGCCTAATATTTGCATTTTCCTCAAGCCCTCTATAGGTATACTGCTGCACTTCCCTTGTGTTTATTACATTAAGCAGCCCCCCCGAAAAAAGCACCTTGTATGTAATATCTTCACCAAGCTCCACCGTGCCCGTATTCATGGCGCCCACCTGATATATATTCATAACTGTGGAAGCCACAACGCCTGACACATCAAGGCGGGTAACCCATAGAAACTCACCCGCGTCAAAAAAGTCAAGGTCAAGTATCATAAGCCCCTTAAAGGGGGTGATTTCACCGCTTGTTGCGCTCCTGCTCCTTGAGCTCTCCTTATAGGGGGCAGCTTCGTTATCAACAGAAAGGCCTGAAAAATCTTTAACTATTATATAGGAGCCCACACTCGGACCTATTACGGCAGCTACGTATTTATCTCCCACCCTTGCAAACTGTATGTTTTCAGACAGGCTGTCGTTGTAGGTTGACCTGCCGTTCCTATCTATAATATGCAGATTAGCGCCCACCCATGCAGCCACATGGCTGTTTGACGCATGGAAGCCCGCGCCGCTGCCGAGAGGATATTTCCACAGCTCCGCCCCCTGAGAGGATAGGCAGAAAAGCGTATCGCCATCGTAGTATAGCACCTTATCGCCAAAGGGCGTAACTCTTTGGCTCGTAACGCACCTTAATTTTTTTGCCGACATCTGCCTTGATCTGGCGCCAAATAGCCCGGTTAAGTACAGTATCATAACCAGCGTTACTGCTATCGCCAAAAGGACGAGTATAAGCTTTTTCCTGTCCTTTTTTTCTACGCCCTGCATATTCCCTCCGCTCAATTTGGTAAAAGGAATTATACATCAGCTAAAGCCGGCTAGTCAAACAAGTGTACAAGCCGGCTTAACATTATATCTTAATTAATCAGCCTTTTACAGCGCCCGCAGTAAGCCCTGATACAAACTGCCTGCTCATAAGCAGGTATAGTATAAGCACAGGCATTGCGGATAGCGTAAGCAGCGCAAAAATCTTAGTCCACTGAGTGGTATATTGCCCCTGCAAATCGCTAACGGCAAATAGTATGGTCTGCTGTCCTTCCGCCCTGCCTACAAGTATAAGCGGGAACCATAAATCATTCCATATGGGTACTAAGTTATATATAGCAACCGTAGCCATTGCAGGTTTTATTAAAGGCAGTACTATTCCAGTATATATATACGAGCGCTTTGCCCCGTCCATATAGGCGGCTTCGTATAAATCCACAGGTAATCCTCTTATAAATTCCGTAAGCACGAACACCGCTATAGGCAGCCCCATGGCTATATATACAGGGAATAAGCTCGCAAGCTTTCCTATTAAACCCAGCGCTTTCATAATTTCCAGCAGGCGTATACTGGCGATTTTTATAGGCAGCATCATACCTATTATAAAAAAGAAGTATATACCGCTTGAAAACTTGCTGCGCGTCCACTGCGCAAGCGCAAATGAAGCTAGCGAGCCTAAAAACAGTATGCCAAGAAGCGAACCTACAACCACAATTATGGAGTTTCTAAAATACACGAAGAAATCGCCGTCCTGCGTTACCGCCTTATAGTTATCAAGTATAAAGGGCGACGGAAAGCTGAATAGGTTTTCAAACAAACCCCTTGTATTTTTAAACGAATTTATTATAAGCAGATATATAGGAGCAAGCACTATGAAGCACCATATTATCATCACTATATGCGATGGTATATGCATATTCATTATTTTAAGGCTGCGCGTTTTTTTCTTCTCCATGGCTTACTCCTTTGTCTGCGTGACTTTGAGCGTTGGTATTACGCCAAGCAGCAGCATGAAAAATGTAGATGTAGATATGGCTGCACCTATGCCCGGCTCCGGCGGGGTTACATTTACCCCCACGACGCCCACCCTGTAAAACAGCGTACCTATAAGATCTGTCGCGTAGTTAGGGGGCCCTGTTGGACCTTCCATAGCGTATACTATATCAAAGGCGTTAAAGTTATTAACAAATGTTAAAATCGCTATCATACCCACCACCGGCAGTATAAGCGGGTATTTTATATACCAGAACGCCTGCCAAGAGTTGCAGCCCTCTATTTCGGCAGCTTCCAGTACATCTTCAGATACATTTTGAAGCGCAGCAAAGAACATCATGGCGGGTATGCCGACCCACTGCCATACTGATACCAAACTTACTATGGCAAGTGCGGTCTTTTCATCGCCCAACCAATGATACACAAGACAATCAAGCCCGACAGACTTAAACGCGGGCCCTGAGAGCACTGGGCTTAATATCATACGGAAAAGGTAGCCCGTTACGGTAACCGCAAATGTGCAGGGTAAAAACACTATGGTGTGGTAGAACCTTTTTCCCCGCATAGTGCGGTTTGTAAGTATTACCGCAAACAGCATTCCCAGCACATTTTGGAATGCCATATGAAAGAAAAAGAACACCCAAGTGTTTTTAAAAGCCCCCCAAAACCTTGTAGAATGTGTTTTATCGGTAAATAAGTCTATATAGTTCTGCAAGCCTACAAATTCCCTCGGCACAACGTTTGAATTGTAAAGACTAAGCCTTATAGAATCCAGCATGGGGTATGCCATAAAGAATATATATACGGCAAGTGCCGGCAATATGTACATCATCCAGTAGCTGCCGCCGGGATGTAGACCATTTCTGCGCCTTTTCTTTGTTGTCAAAGCTGCTTTCCTCTCTAGCTTAAGTTTGGGAGCCGTTGCCGGCTCCCTTATAAAATTATTTTGCTACTATCTCTTCCTGTAGCTTGGTGAGCGCATCTGCCGCTTTCTCTACTGTTATTGTGCCGTTTGCTATGCCGTTTAGATTGTCTACAAGCGGTGTATACAGCTCAAACAGTGTGTTCCACATGAACCTTGAGTCCCTTATAGCGTCATCGCTTAAAGCTTTTAGACCTGCGGTCTTTTCGTCCGCAAGCTTAACATCGGAGCTTATCATCGGGAAAAAGCCCTTGGGGAGACAGTCGGTAACTATCTGTGCGCCTTCGGGGCTTGCTAGCCACTCAAGGAAGCCCTTTACTTCTTCAGGGTGCTTGGTTGCGTTGTTGCCTGTAATAGCCATGTCAGAGTGGTGGCATATTGCCTGTGCGTTGCCCTCGGGTGCGGGTATAGCAAAGGCACCCCAGTTGAAGTCCGGGAAATCTACATCCCATGCGCCGGAGCGCCATGAGCCGTCTATGAACATTACTGCCCTGCCAAGCCCTAATAGCATGGGACCGTCCGCATTGGCTACTGACTGGAAACCCTCGGGGAAGTATTTGGTAAGCTTTTCAAAGTCAGAAAGTGCGCGCAGGAAGTATTCATCGTTAAGTTTGCGCTCGCCGCTTTCATACAGCTCTCTGTTTTCAAAGCCGCCTATGTAGTTGGGTATCATGCCGCAGAATACGCACTCTAAAATATCCCAGTTCTCTGCAAGACCGTTTGCAAATGGAGTTTCGCCGTTTTCCTTTAGAGTTTCGCATACTTTAAGCAGCTCTTCAAATGTGGTGGGAACTTCAAGATCGTATTTTGCAAATACGTCCTTGTCGTAGTATACAACATGGTTTACAGCCGCAAAGGGTACTGCAAATACCTTGCCATCGTAAGCCGTCCATGCATGGCGGGCGGTATCATCGAAATTTTCCATAACGCCGGGTATGTCAGTTACATCCATGGCGTAGCCGTCTTCATACAGTTTACGGCCTACAGTATAGCTCCTAGAATAGAACAGGTCAGGTCCTGTGCCTCCTTCAAGCTGAAGGCGCAGATTCGCGTTATACTCGGTATTGCGAGTAGGCTCAAAGCGTATGCTGACCCCGCTTATTTCCTTATACTTGTCCAGCATCTGCTGTACGGGCTCGGCGTCTTCGTTGCGCCATGAACCCATGGTGAGAGTAACTTCCTCCGCAGCTACAAAAGACGCAAGAGAAAGTACAATGCTTGCAATAATTAGCAATGCAATGTGTTTTTTCATTGAGTAATGCCTCCTTTTTATTTATGTAACCTAATTATAGCATATTGCCAAAATACAAACAAGTAACAAACGGACAATAACTTAACAGATAGTATTAATAATTCGCTTTTACTTATTTTAATGGTATAAAAAAAGGACTTTATGGATAATATCTCGGCGGCTATTTATATCCACCTAATACTAATCTCAGCCTAAATTAGCTTTATATTGCGCACCTTTTCCGATTTGTCTTTTCTTTGCTCAGTCAATATAGCGCCGCTATGTTTCCTTCGCAAAGCTTTGCCAAATCAAAAAATTCGCTGCAATCTATGCGCTAATTTAAGCTGAGATTAGTATAAAAAATAGTACAACATAAATTATTCGGATTATTTTAAAAAGCTTTGTTAGAATATTAATTGATTATGTATAAGCCTAAACTGATAATACAAAAAGCTACCGCCACTTTTAAGTGGCGGCTGATTTTTATTCTATACGATATAAATATTATATAGTATTAATTGAAATAATCTACCTGCCTATCCTAGCTCTATTTACAAATCCGCGGGCGGGCTCACCTTCAAGGGTTGTTTCTATATATGCCCAGCGCTCCCCAAAGAAGCCCAGCAATGATACAGTCGTACCCTTGCTTATTACACCTATTTTAGACGGGCTTAGTATAGGGTCGTCATTGAAATTGGCATCCTGCACTATGGTTACAGGCTCATACATAAAGTTAAGCTGGCTTAAGCTTACCCCGCTTGGTACGCCTGAAGACTGTATATAGCCTATGCGGTAGTCGTCTTGGTACTGGTAGCCCATCATAGCCCAATCGCCATCCAACCCGTAGAACCTGCACCTGCCGCCTTTAACATTCGCCCTGCCGTTTGCGGCTCTATAGTATTCCGTGCCGGGGCCAGAGTACACAGCATATTCAGATGATATAGACCCTGTCTTATGGGCTGGTATATTATAATCCTTCCCCGACGGCGCGGGCGGGTTTGTTATTATAGGCGCTACGGTTTCAGGCGGCATAGTAGGCACTACATAGGGCTTAGGGGTATCTGTAGGCGTCGGGGGCTTGGGAGCTTCCGTTATTGCGCCTTGCGGGGCATACACAAACACTAAACCTGAAGGGCTGACATTGCCGTTTGCATCTACATATACGCTTGCGCTGTCTGCGCTTATACGAGTGTAGCCCTTGGGCACCATGCTTGAATTTGCGTATATGGTATGGCTGCCTATGCCTACTGTTACAATCTGGGAATTTAAATAATTGCCCACATTATCCTGATAGATTACGCTTACACTTGCATTTACAGGCAGCGCATATGTAAACACCACGCTGGAAGGGCTTGCCGTGCCGTTATAGGATATATACACAGGCACGCTGCGCTGGCTTTGCAGCACATAGCCGCTTGGAACCTTATTGTTGTTTGCATATATAGTGTTGTTACCCTGCTTGCAGGATACATAGTCCACAGCCAAGGTTTCGCCCGAGGCGCTGCGGTAGTACACAGGTACCGACACTACCATCTCCTGCGCTGCTTTAGGCTGATATTGGAACGTTACGGAACTTGGCGTAGGTTTGCCGTAGTTATCCACATATACGCTTATTGAGGAGCTTGAGTACCTGCTGTACCCCTCCGGCACAAGGCTGTCGTTGGCATATACTATGTTATAACCCGATGAGAGGTTTACATATTCGGTATTAAGCCATACTCCGTTTGTTGTCTGATAGTTTACTATTACCTGAGGCACATTTGATGGCACAGTCGGTACATAGCCGGCGCCTGATGCTGTAAATATAATAGTTGACGGGTTTGCTACAAGCTGCGCTGATACGCTTACCACCCTGTCCTTAGCCCCTATAATCTGGTAGCCGCTGGGAAGTCCGTTTGTATTAGCATATAAAAGATGGCTGCCGGCGCGCAGGTATACGGTGCTGGTTTTTAGTAGATTGCCGTAGTTATCCACATAGCGTATTTCAACCGCGGCATGGTTTAAGGGCGCCGTTGTCGGGGCTGCACCCCCTGCGCTATACAGGAAAAGCACAGCTGCGGGCACTGCGTTGCCGCTGGAATCCACGCTTACACTTACCTTACCCAACCCTTGCAGCTGATAGCCGCTTGGCACAAGCGATGCATTTGCATATATCTCATTTACGCCTACCCTACCCCTAACATAGTCTGTATATAGAAGTCTGCCGTCCACAGTACGGTAATATACAGGTATAGTGCCGCCGGGCGGCTGATAACCCGCAGTAAAATCCACAAGGTTGTTTGATACATAACCCGTTCTGCCGTCAGGCAGCAGTATCTCATACCAGCCGCTTTGCGCGATAGAAAGCACGGGATAGCTTGAGCCCGTTGGAATGGTTGTAATCCTCGCATATGAGGTGGAACCGCCCTCCCTTACATTAAGGTAGTTATTTGCGGTAACAGTAACCGTACCTATTATAGGCATACCATCGGCAATTGCCGCAGGTAATGTCGATAACACAAGCAATACTGCAAGTATAACACTAAAGCCCTTTCTTAAAATTCTTTTCACTAGATCACCTCATAAAAATTCTCCGGAATAGTTATTAACCATTCTACTATATATAACGCATTAAAATCCAATTTCCTTGCACATTTATTGAAATTTTTCTGCTCCGGGTATACAATCACCTAGGGAGGTATTATGAAAACCAACTACGATAAAATTATGCAGGAGAGTATTTCCCGCCTTGATAAAAGAGAGAGGCTGCTGCTGCACGCCTGCTGCGCGCCCTGCTCCTCTGCGGTGCTTGAAAGGTTAAGCCCCCATTTTGATATTACTCTGTTTTTCTATAACCCCAATATGGACAGCGAAGAAGAATACAGCAAAAGAGCTTCCGAGCTTATGCGCTTTGTGCGTGAAACGGCTAGCGCCGACGATGTTATTATACCACCTTTTGCTCCCTTAGAATACCAGTGCATAGTAAAAGGGCTTGAAAAAGAAAAAGAGGGCGGCATAAGATGCCACGCCTGCTACCGCCTGCGCCTTAAAAAAACTGCGGAATATGCAAAGGAACAAGGCTTTGACCGTTTTACTACAACGCTTTCCGTAAGCCCGCACAAGAATGCAGATGTTATAAACAGTACAGGGCTTGTGCTTGAAAAAGAAATAGGCATACCCTTTTTAGTTGCGGACTTTAAAAAACGCGGAGGCTTTCAAAGGTCTATAAAGGTATCCAAACAGTACGGGCTTTACAGACAAAACTACTGCGGCTGCGTATATTCAAAAAACGCAAGAGTTAAAAGCATTTAAGCTCCGCTTAACACATTTCAGCATTTAAAATTTAAAAACTCGTTTTTTCGAGTTTAACGCCGAAAAAAAGCAAAAAACCTATATTGCGTTGGTTTATCAACGTTATGATAGGTTTCTTGTTGCTTTTGGCGTTAAAATCAATAAAAATAACCATTGACAAAACAAGTAATAATGATATACTGGTAATACCAAATCAGAGCATAATATAATATTTAGGAGGTCGAATCATGAATTTCTATGGATTCCCACGTCCGGACGGACAAGTAGGTGCCCGCAACTTTGTTGCTTTAATACCAACAACTGGCTGCGTGAACACCGTTGCTTTGCAAATTGAAAAACTAATAGAAAACACAAGGGCTTTCTGCCATACTCAAGGCTGCCTGCATCCCCCCGCTGACACACAAAGGGTTACGAATACATTAATTAATCTAGCGAAAAACCCCAACGTCGGCGGTGTTTTACTTATTGGTTTAGGTTGCGAGATGGTAAAGTTTGATGAAGTCTTTGAAGGCTGCAAACAATCCGGAAAACCAATCCGTGGTGTTGAATTGCACAAACTCGGGGGGCATTTAACAACAGTATTTGAAGGTGCGAAACTAGCTGCAGAGTTGGTACTTGAAGTCAGCAAAAACCGTCGGGAAAAATTCGGACTGGAAAAACTGTGCTTTTGCACGAAGTGCGGATCTTCTGATACCACTTCAGGTTTGTCCGCAAATTTAGTGGTTGGCGAAGTGTGCAAACAAATGACTGCCGCCGGTGGAACCTTTATACAAGGTGAGATTTGTGACATAATGGGCGGAGAGTATGCTTTGAAAGAACTATGCGTAAATCCTGCTGATGGAGATAAAATCGTAAAGTATGTAAAAGATCTTTATAACCATGGTTTGGCAGTAGGTGCAGATGTTCGCGGCGATCAGGTTACCGCAGGAAACCGTGATGGCGGTTTGACAACACTTACTGAAAAAGCTCTGGGCGCTAACGCAAAAGGCGCTGACTGTCCAATTGTAGGCACCATTGATTACGGTAACAGGCCAAGTTGCTGGGGTGGGCGCCATATTGTTTCAACGCCCGGTCATGGTTTTGAAAACTTGACGGGAGGCGCAGCAGCCGGTGCACAACTTATTCTGTTTACTACAGGGCGTGGAGCACCAAACGGTCATCCCTGCATTCCGGCAGTAAAAGTCTGCGGAAACAGTAAAACAATAGATTTCCTCAGTGAACATATCGATATTGCTGTCGATTCAGTTATTAATGAAACAGAAACTCTGCAACATGCAGGTGAACGGTTATTTGAGTTCGCTGTTGATGTTGCTAATGGAACATTAACCAAAGCGGAAATTCTGCGTTTTACCGGAATGGAAATCTTGATTGATGGTCCTACGCTTTAACAAGATTACAAAAGCAGAAAAGGAGGGTATAAGTATGAAAAAGTTAGCCAAACAAATTTCCGAGAAAGACAATGTAGCAACATGTGTTGCTGACTTAAAAAAAGGAGAAACCGTTACTGTACGTTTGCACGGACAAGAATCACAATATGTTGCGGCAGAGGATATACCATTTGGTCATAAAATCGCGCTTGAACAGATTAATGCCGGGGACAGTATTGTTAAGTATGGGACAGTAATTGGCGAAGCAAGTCAGCAAATTATGAAGGGAGAATGGGTACACNGCCATAACTGTTTAGACACTTACGAGGTTAAATAGCGGAAGGAGAAAAACATGAAGCTTACTCAGTACGAAGCAGATATGGCTGCAGGTAAATTCGGTCCAGGACTGCAGAAGGCAATTAATTTACTCATTCGATATGGTGACGCCTGCGGCGCTGAAGAGTTTGTTGAGATAACATCGGGTCACGTTATGCCCAAGGAGCCACCAGAGCTTTTAGAACAATTCATAGAAGGCGTTGAAAAACTCCCAGTTATGACAACTTTGCATCCTCTGATGTCTGCATTTAGCCCGGAAAAATGGGAAGAAATGGGAATATCAAAAGAATATGCTGAAGTTGAATTGCAAGACTATTATAAACGTTCAGAAATGCATACAAAATTAGGGTTTCTGAAGACATACAGTTGTTTACCCATGAATATGGGTAACCTTCCTCGTATTGGTGATTATATTTCTTGGATTGGTTCCTGTGCACAAATACTGGCAAATTCCATGCTCGGTGCGCGAACAAACAAAGATGGTACAGTTGTTAGTTTATGTGCGGCATTAACAGGAAGAACGCCAAAAACGGGTTTGCTCTTAGATGAAAACAGATTTGCGACAGTACTTGTAACTATGGAGGATGGCTTAAAGTTGAACGACGACTCTGATTACGGAGCAATGGGTTATTTTATTGGTATGCAAGTTGCCAATAAAAGTATTGCTGTAGAGGGTCTTCCGCGTACAGTAACATTCGATCAGCTAAAGTACTTAATAGCACCGGCTGCTGCCAGCGGATCAATTCATGTTTTTCATGTTATTGGAGTAACGCCTGAAGCGCTTACTAAACAAGCAGCGTTTGGCGGAAAAGAACCCCAGAGTATAATTAAAGTTAGCAGGAAAGACATCGAAGCAACAAAGAGAATCTTTGCTTTTAATAAAAACAAAGAGGTTGATTTGCTTCTGCTTGGGTGCCCTCATATTACCATTCAAGAGGCTGGAACTATATCAGATTTCCTTAAAAACAGAAAACTGAAACAAGGAAAAAGATTATGGCTGGCGATGGGAAAACCAGTATACACATTAGCCAAAACCATGGGATTTGCAGATAATATCGAAGCTGCCGGAGGAGTTATAAGCGATACTTGTTTGGCAACCATCCCGGATTCACCGATTCCAAAGGATGTCAAAGTTGTATTAACAAACTCCTTTAAATGTGCACATTATGTGCGTTCTCTGCAAAAAGACCAGGTTGAGGTAATGGTTGCCGGTTTGCATGATTGCTTAGAGAGTATAACTGAGAAAGTCGGTGAGGTACAATGAAAAGCTTCAAAGGTAGAGTGCTTAACCCGGGGCGGGCCAAAGGCGAGGCGCTGGTTTTTAATCTTCCGTTTTCCTTTATTGGAGACATGAGTCCGAAAACCGGCGAAATAACCATGGTTGGGCACCCAAATTTTGGTATGAGCGTAAAAAACAAGGTTCTTGTCTTTCAAACAGGCCGTGGCGGAACTATCGCACCATATATGCTTTATGAGGCAGTTAAAAACAACGTCGGACCATGTGCAATTCTTTGCGATAATGCGGACATGTTAACACTGGAATGTGCGCTTACAGTTGACATTCCGATATATGACGCATTTGGAGAAAAAATTACAGAGGTGCTTAAAAACGGCGATATGGTTGAATTAGAACCTGATGGAACCTGTTATGTCAGGTGAAGGAAAGAAGGAATAATATGGAAAAAAAGAAAGATCTTGGCTATTACGTAGATAAGGTATTTTGGTACATAGCAGCACTGGCAATTGTATGTATGGCGGTAGGGAGCTCAATAGATATTATTCGCCGATGGATAGTCGGAATGTCTTTCCCTTGGATGCCTTCGTTTTGTGAAACATGTATGGCAGTAATGGTGTGGGCGTGCATTATGCCTACCCAGCGCCTTAAAGGGCATGTAAACGTTACGATACTTACAAGTAAATTGAGCCCGAAAGCGCAAAAGGTTCTTAATGTGCTGGCAGCATTTATTGGAATGGCATTCTTTGTTATTGTGTTTATCCAAGCCGGAAAACAAGGTTTATGGGCATATAGTCGTAAAATGTACCGTGCTGGTGATTATACGAGATTCCCAATTTGGTGGGCTTACATGTTTGTACCGATTGGTGCATTAGCGATGTTCTTTCAGCTGCTGATAGAAGCAATACAAGGTATAATTTATATCGTTAAAGGCGAAGATAAACAAGCCCTGCAAAAAAGCGGTAACATTTCTGATAATTTGCCTATAGATGAAACAAGTGAAAGGGGGAAAGATAAATGAGTCCGGTATTGGTTGTTTGCATTGCATTAATAATGTTGTTGTTTCTTATTGCATTAGGTGTCCCGATTTATTTATGCTTAGGTATGACGGGATTTGTAGGAACGTGGATGCTTACAGACCTGGGAACAGCCTTGTCTTTTTGGAAGACATTCCCGTACAACCGAGCAGCTGACTATACTCAGATGGTAATTCCCATGTTTATTCTGATGGGTTATTTTGCCTATGCAGCGGGGCTAAGTAAAGAGGCATATGGTGTAGCAAACAAGTGGCTTGGGCGATTCCCTGCCGGTATAGCTATGGCAACCATTGGCGCCAGTGCGCTATTTGGCGCTTGCTGCGGATCCTCAGTTGCATGCTCTGCAACCATGGGCAGAGTTGCCATACCCGAGATGAAATCCCGGGGTTATAATGACAAGGTAGCTGCCGGAGTAGTTGCAGCCGGCGGTCTTCTTGGCATTATGATTCCCCCCAGCACTATTCTGGTATTCTATGCATCGCTTGCAGAATGCTCTGTTGGCGACATGCTGCTTGCCGGAATTCTTCCGGGTATTCTGACGGCTGCTATCTTTTGTGTCGGTTTGCGTATATGGGCAAATTACGACAAAACCTTATGCCCTGATACAGTAAAATACCCTTTAATTGAAATGATAAAATCATTACGGCATCTGTGGGGAATTGCCGTGATGTTTCTGGTTTTAATGGGAGGTATTTACGGCGGTATATCTACACCGTCAGAAGCTGCTTCTCTAGGCGCGGTTGCAATATTTCTCATGATGTTCATTAAGATTCCTAAAAGCAATTGGAAAGAAGAGATTCCAAAACAAATCGCAGAAGCATTGAAAGAAACTATAAAGACGGTTGGTATGATATTCACCATTCTAATCTGTTCTGCGATGTTCAGTGTATTTATGACAAAAGCGCAGGTTCCAGCGATGATTAATACTTGGGCAATGTCATTGCCGTTACCCCCTTTGGCAATTGTCAGCATGTTCCTGTTAATCCTTATCCCGATGGGCATGTTTATGGATCCATTTTCTTCACTTGTAATAATTGTTCCATTAACATATCGTGTTGTCACCCAAACGTTCGGATATAGCGTTATCTGGTATGGTATCCTTATGACATTAATGATACAAGTTGGTCTTCTTACCCCGCCTGTAGGACTTAACGTATATGTGATGAAAGGGTCTTGTCCGGATCTTCCGCTTGAGGATATTTTCAGAGGAAGCGCGCCATTTGTAATAATGACTGTGGTTGTTGTTTTGATTCTTCTATTTGTTCCTGAGATAGCGACCGTTCTTCTTTAATATGGTTTCAATAAACAAACATAAATAAAAATGTAGGAGGTAATTAACGTGAAAAAGGTAACATCTAAAAACAAAATGCTTAAGTTTGCTGTCCTTATCTTAACAGTAATTCTTGCCGTGCCATTGTTTGGCACATCAGTTTACGCAGCTAACCCGGAGTGGACGCTTACGTACGACTATTATTCTACTGAGTTTTCTGAGCCCGCTTACATTGACAAGTGGTACTTGAATGAAGTTGCCGCTCGTAGTGACGGCCGTATTGCGATCGAATACTATTGGTCTGGTTCTCTTCATAAAACCGGCGAGCATTATCAAGCTATTCAAGATGGAAGTTGTGATATTACCTTCTTGAATTATGGCTACTATTCTACTGAACTTCCAATTAGCCGCGGTGTGGAATGGAAATTCCGCGATAGTTGTACCCAAGCGGGAGCGGATGGTTTCTTTAGAGCGATTAATGAACTGTATGATGAGAACGAAGTATGGCAGTCTGAATACGAAGATTATAATATGAAAATACTGTATATGAGCAATTGGGGCAATGAAGGTTGCTTGTTTAAAGAGCCGCTGAAAAATCATCATGAGATGAAAAACTTGAAGCTTCGCTCATATGGTATAGAAGGCGACGTGTTAGCAGCGTTTGGTGCAATACCAATGTCAATTGCCAACAACGATACATACACATCAATTGAAACAGGCGTTATTGATGGAATTACTAGTTTCGGTCTCCGCACAGCAGCCACTATGGGTTTACACGAGCAAGCCCCCTTCGTTGTGGACATAGGCAGTGGTATTCAAGGCCCATCTGCAGTGGTTATCCGCAAGGACTTGTGGGATTCTTTCCCTGATGATATAAAAGATCTTTTTCTTGAAGTAAAACAGGAGCTCCTTGACGGTAAATTTGGGGAGATAATGAATCAAACAGCAACAGATGCGGTGAAACTAATGGTAGATGCAGGCACTTCATTTTCCAGTTGGTCTGATGAAGCAGTTGAAGAAGCAGCAAAGCTGGCAGTACCTACCCTTGAAGCAAACTGGATAAATGACATGGTAGCAATGAATTTCATGACAGAAGACGAATGTAAAGCATTCATGGCAAGATTGGACGAATTGTGCTACAAGTATGCTGACGAGAAAAAATGCGTAAGCTTTACGGAAATATATCAAAGCCAAAAGTAAAACAGCAGAATCTCTAGCACTTGGTTCAGATTAGAACTCTATTGAAAATATAGGTCCGTTGGTATACACCTACTGACGGATCTGTATTTTTCTAACAAATGATTGTTGTTTTGAATGAAAGTTTTATGAAAATTAGGCGTTATGCTATAATCTATATATTGGAATATACGTAAATTCCAAACAAATTAAGGAGCAGTCAATAAATTACATGAAAAAAATCACCTTTAAAAAACTAGATAAAATGCGCTTGTCCGATCAAATTGTGGATGAGATTTGCAAGATGATTGCGAACAACGAACTAAAAATGGGAGACCAACTTCCGCCTGAAAGAGATTTGGCAGAAATGCTAGGCGTTAGCCGGCTTCCTTTGCGAGAAGCACTTAAAGCATTAGAAGCGACTAGTGTTATAGACAGCAGAATGGGTGGAGGTTATTATGTGCGTGGGCTTGATATCGCACATTTGGTTAATGCGTTGAATATGAATGTATCTAAATCTGAGGAGGTTGAATTACTTCGGGAGATGAAAGAAGCGCGCCGGCTGTTAGAGATTGGTGCTATAGAATTGGCCTGTCAAAGACGAAATCAGGAAGATATAGCTGAAATGGAGATAGCAATCAAGCGAATGGAGTTTGCGCTTGATAAAGGTGATATTACCTCAATTATGAGTACATCTATAGAATTTCATGCGTGTATGGTGAAGGCAGCTCACAACACCTTATTGGATAATATGATGGCATGTTTATATAATAGTATTGTTGCCGACAGAATTAATACATATGAGAAACAGCCGGAAAGATATTCTTTCGCCCCAGAAGATCATCGAAATTTGCTTCAAAAAATTATTGAACGTGATATTATAACAGCAAAAGAACTGCTTAAAGAGCATTTGCGCGACGCACATTAGTATTTATAAGAAAGGATAATAGGCATGGTTATTAGAAAAGAAGATATAGCTTGTGAAAATGTGAATGATGATTTTTGCCGTCTGCATTACATTGATAAAGCAACCGGCGCAGGAAGTGTATCGCTTGGAATGGTAACTTTACAGCCAGGATATGAACTTGAACCACATTTCCATCTTGTTGAAGATGCTATGCTTGTAATTAGTGGTAGTGGGGAATTTATACTGGATAATGAGGTGAGTGCAATATCAGCCGGGTGTGCTTTGCTTGCGCCTGCAGGCTCAATACACTATTTAAGGAATACCGGTTCCGAACCTCTTACGGTTGTTTATACTTGGCCATCGGTTAATGTGGAAAAATTTAATGCGAAAGACTGAATTACAAAATAGAATAGAATAAACAGACAGAGTACATTAAAATTGCAAATTTTAATGTACTCTATTAAGTTTAAGAAATAAAGAATTAATCTTACTATTCCGTTATTAAAACTATACTCTTACCGTTGACTTTTTGAATCGGGTAGGGGAGATTCCCTCTCCCCTGCGCCTAACGATATAAACCTTGAGAGTCGTTTTGGGGTTCGCCTAACACTGCGCCTCACGCGGATTTCCACCGCAGACTGACAATATGCCTATCTTATGAATAATTAAGGCGGGATTACTCCCGCCTTAATGCTTTAATTTTAAATAAACAGATTTTACTCTATGTTTATTGTCTTTACAGTTTCTACCTGAGTTAGCTTGGGTACTGTTACAGCCAGCACGCCGTTCTCAAGCTTTGCGGATATATTATCTACATCGGCATCGCTTAAATATATCTTGCGGCTCATAGAGCAGGAGCGGCGCTCCTTATGCAAGTAGTTGCGCTCCTTGTCTTCTTCTTGGGTTTCTTCGTTTACATTTACTGCTATGGTAAGGCAATCCGCCTCCATGGATATGCTTACATTTTCCTTATCCACGCCGGGAAGTTCCGCTTCTATTAGGAAGTCATTTTCCCTATCCTGAATATCCAGCTTGAAGGTATCCCTAGCTAAGCTCCTTGAAGGATAGCTGTTTGAGAAGAAATCGTCCAGCATATCGTGTATGCTTGTCATGCTGCTCACCAAATTATCTGATCTACGGTTAAATGGAATTAATCTTGTCATATTTACTCTCTCCTTTGTTGATAATCTTTTTTTGTTAGCACTCTCGCTCGTTGAGTGCTAATATATTTATAACATATATTTTCCCGGCTGTCAAGCACCGCACTAAAGGCACAGGTAAATAATTTGTGAACAATATGTAAACGCGGAAAAACAAGCAGCATAAAGGCTTGCTTAGGGTTATTAAGAGTTTAGTATTTGCCTTAAGCCTTGTCATTTTTCAATCATTGTACTCAAATTTATAGCGGTTTTCTACGTCACCCACTGGCGTCTTTACGTATGAAATGCGCCATTTCTTGAAAACCAATCTACCAAAATGTTTTTGTATTAAGTTAAGTGTTAGTTGCAGCTATTTTTCTTACACTAGTTTATAGTTACAAAATATACAGAGCCGGGCGTAAAATCATAAGCAATATCTATGGTTCTAGAAATTTATTTTTTCTTGATACAGGATCATTGTTACACCCGACAAGCTGGAATTTATTCATTTACATAGGGTCTTACATCCTTGTAATAAACAAGGTGTCCTTCATTATGTTTTAATCCAATTGATTTATATACTTCTTCTTCCATACCTTCAACAATATACGCTGTCGTAAATGTATTGCCTAACTTTTCAAGTTCAGCAATTAACATTTTTCCCATATTTCCAGCAATTTCGTACTGGTCTTTCTCAATAACTGAACCATTATTTAACTCTAAATCTTCTCCTTGTAGTTCACATTCCAAACAAAACTCCATGATACAAGCACTTAATCCATCAAACAATGCTCTTATTATTCCAACTAATTTTTCTTCAGAAAATACAGCAACAATATATGGGTTGTGCTTTAGTGGTAATAAAGCAACATCTTTACCATATCCAACTTCACAGATGTTATTTCTCACATAAAAATCCCAAAGTTGTTCTTCAGTAATATTTGGCTGAAATTCATAACGTAAATTCTTTACCATTTTGCCTCCCTTTCAAAGTCAAATTTATCTATCATTTAAACTTCTTTTTGCTCTATTATAGTCACAATTAACTATAAAAACCATGCCAATCCATTTTTCATTTCTCTAGTAGAGAGCTCAAACCCAGTCCTCATCGTTACTATTTGCCGTTGTAATAATTATGACACGAGACCCTGTGGCGGAGTCAAGCAAAAAAACGCTGTTTTTGGTTGTTTTTGCAGTCATAAAACCCATTGAAATCAAGCTTTTCCAAGTGTAGCATTTGTTTGACATCAGGGATTTTCTTAAGTTCAGGTGCGACAGATCGGTATTTTTCTGTCCGACAAACTGGGATTTGTTTGTACCTTACACATTATTCTATTGCTGAAAAATATTCTTTATCCAAGCTACACGTCTNTTT
>JGI24709J26583_10001179_pt1 | contig 22196 bp, 18 predicted proteins | sample BioPla2DNA1_FD_26583 | JGI IMG/M metagenome (IMG submission 26583) | reverse complement strand
CCGCGCTGAAAGGGTATTTTTACGGAAAACAGGAAATGATGCCGAACGCGATATCACAGGTTGTTGAACAAGCAGTTAAGCTTGTTGTAATATACGTGATANCGGATCAGTTTATATACGGGGATTTTGAAAGNAAATGCCTTTTTGCCACATTAGGTCTTGTTGCCGGAGAAATTGCTAATGTATTGGTTGTGTATGCGGCCTTCCTTTCGCGAAGGATGAAAAAATCTGCAGATACCGGAATGAAGCTGATGCGCAAGAGGGATATTGGAAAATCCATTTTGAAAATATCGCTTCCCATCACTGCTAACAGATTGATACTNTCATTTATGGGAACGGTCGAGTTTTTATTGATTCCTCAGCGTCTTGAAATTTTTGGCCTGACCTCAAAGGAAGCGTTAGTTGAGTACGGTAAATTAACAGGAATGGCATCCCCGATTATATCGTTTCCGTCGATGCTTACAGCCGCGCTGGCGATNGCTCTTGTACCGGCCATTGCGGAATCTGTAACAAGAAAAAGAATATTTGCGGCAAACAGGCAGATTTCACGTTCAATACGCGTAACGCTCGTTCTTGGTTTTTTGTTTACAAGCCTTTTTATATCATATTGCAATGAAATATCAAATATAGTGTATCCTGGTCAGAACGTAGGACGTATGCTGTACCTTCTTTCATTTACCGGAGTTTTTTTCTATCTGCAGCAAACGCTCTTAGGAATTCTGAACGGCCTGGGAAAGGAAACCGAAACGTTAAAACATTCAATGCTGAGCAGTGTTATAAGGCTGAGTTTTGTGTGGTTNGCAATTCCAATATTCGGCCTTGAAGCTTATATTGCCGCAATTGTAATAAGCAATTTTGCCAGCGCTGCATTGAATATACGTACAACAGTAAAAACAACGGGAATGGCAATTGAAATAGGCGATTGGCTGATAAAACCACTTATCGCGTGCGTTTCAGGTATTATCATAGCACCTGCGGTAAAAATGCTGACTTTATCGGTAGTTGTGTCACCTGTCCCGGTTCTTTTTATTTCAGCGGGTATTACAGGAATGCTGATGATTGTGATGCTTATACTTCTGGGAGTTTTCGATCTAAAGGATATACGCCATATGCTGCCTTTACATATTGATAAATTCCGAAAACTATAATTTAACACTAATCCTGATAGTTTCACAAAAAGGTTCTCTGTGATAATATGTTTTTTAGAGGTGGTGAGTATATGTGTGATACTTTGTGTGCTTTTTCGCCATATGCTGAACAGGGTACTGTCCTTTTTGCAAAAAACAGTGATCGAAGCCCAAATGAACCGCATTTGGTAATACATGTTCCGGAAAAAGAGCATATAGCCGGCAGCCCGTTAAAACTCACATACATAACTATTCCACAAGTTAAATATACATATGCGGCAGTACTGTGCAAGCCTTCATGGATATGGGGCGCTGAGATGGGTGTAAACTCAGCCTCTGTAGCAATAGGAAACGAAGCGGTTTTTACGAAAGTTAAACGCGGCCCGGAGGCTTTAATCGGCATGGATTTGGTCCGTTTGGCCCTTGAAAGATGTGAAACCGCGGAAAAAGCGGTCGAACTGATTACTTCCCTGCTTGAGAAATACGGACAGGGCGGAAACTGTGGATTTGATCATGAATTCTTCTATGATAACAGTTTTTTAATTGTCGATCCGAAGGAAGGGTATGTTATAGAAACAGCAGGCAAACGCTGGGCAGTTGTAAAAGTTTCCGGAAAACATGCAATATCCAACCGGTTGAGTATACGCAAAGAGCATATTTACCGGGGCGGAGTGGATGAAGATTTCGATTTTGCAGGAAAACTAACGAATAGATTATATACTTATTTCTCGGGCTCAAAAAAAAGGCTTGAGTCTTCGTATTTATCAATTAAAGAAAATATTGACGCATCAATGATGATGAAGGCATTGAGAAAACATTATCCCAAAGATGATTCAACTGTATTTAAGCGCGGAAGCGTACGAAGTGTATGCATGCATGCAGGAGGGCTAATCGGNGACCATACCACCGGAAGCCTTGTTGCAGTGCTGCGTGATAATAAACCTTCAACGCTTTGGGTAACAGGTTCTTCTACTCCATGCATCTCCTGTTTTAAGCCTGTTTTTGTAGAAATTGATTCCGGTGCCCCGGTTTTTTATGACGAATGCGAGTCTAAAAACTACTGGCTGAAGCGCGAAGCTATACACAGAAGTGTCCTAACCGGTGTTATCAACCCGGATATTCTACGAAGTAAGTTGCAGGAACTTGAAAAAGACTTCATATCACGGGAGAAAGAATTATTTAGTAATTCAAATCCGGATCTTCAGGAGCTTAAACAGTTTTCCATTGAAGCAGCCGAAAAAGAGGAAAAGGCAATTTCCTGTTTTTTAACCGAAAAAGAGTGGAGTATGCCTTCAAAGAACCGCTTCAACCGTTATTGGAACAAAAAGAATAAAGAATTGGCCAATGCCTGTTTAAGGTAATACTCTTTGCATATTTATTAAGAAAGGATAACGGGATAAGGTTTTCACACATAAAATATAAAGTACAACGAAATTTGAAGAGATTGGAAGGAATCAGGAGTTATTTTGCCATAATGAAGTATAATCACTAACAATAGTCAAAGAAAGTCAAAAACAAAACTTGAATTTAATTTTAAATGCTATTAAAATATAAACAGAAGGTCAAAGATAGTCAAAGTTAATAGAATATTTAATGGAGGTGTTATTAATGTTCGGATTGGTACCCTATATCAGAAGAAACACAGGTTTGACAAAAAGAGGTGACATCTGGGGCATAGACAGATTGTTTGACGATTTTTTCAACGATTCATTCTTTGGCAGATGGGTAAATACACCGGTAAGGGCAGACATCCGTGAAACTGAAAATGAATGGCTCATAGANGCNGAACTGCCGGGAGTGGATAAGAATGATATTCAAATCGACTTAAACGATGGCCTGCTCACAATTTCTGTAGAGCAGAAGAAGGAAGTAAACGAAGAAAACGAAAATTATATACGTCGTGAAAGAGCTTACGGAAACTACAAAAGAAGTTTTTATGTGGAAGACGTTAAGGAAGAAGACATTAAAGCCGTNTACAAGGATGGCATACTGTCCTTAGTGCTTCCAAAAGAAAAGCCGGACAAAAAGAAGAAAGTAAAAATCGATGTACAATAGAAATAGAAACAGTAGAGAGAAATGATTAAATAACTTGATATGACAGAAATAAAAACTGGGAACAGGTTAAAACACTCAAATACATGTCCAAGGAATCGGGCGGGATGCTTATCGAATAATGACAGGCATCCCGTTTTTGATATCAATTAATCATACATTATTTTTCTTATTCCGCTTATGGTTTTTGTTGAAATTCAGCAATGAACCCCGGACAATATACTCACTGCCGTATTTTTCTCTAATCCTGTCGATACTTTCATTAAGTTTTGCTCCTTCTTTTTTTCCGGGAGAAACTGCTTCAAACATGTCAATCTGGAGAGAGGGTTCCTTTTCCAACTGAGATGTAGCAACGCCAATCAACCGGATGGGCTCGCGTTTCCATACCTGATCAAACAGGGAAGCCGCTGTGGAAAAAATTATATTAGTGTCTTGCGTCGGCCTGTTCAGCTTTTTTTGACGTGAATATGACTTAAAACTGCTGTTTTTAATATGAACAGCCACTACACCTGCATACAGCCCCGCTTTTCTCAACCGTGTTCCCACCGTTTCACTTAAGGATAAAATATATAAACGTGCTGTCTCCCTGTCGGTAATGTCAAAGCTGACAGTGGTTTCATTGCTTAAGTCCTTTGCTTCAGATTCCGATGATTTAACCGGCGAATCATCAATTCCGTTTGCATATTCCCAGATCATCCGTCCGTATTTCTTAAGCTGCTGTTCCAATATATCCGCTCTTGTGTTTGCCAGATCACCAATGGTCTTAATCCCCATCATATTTAATTTTGCTAAGGAAGCTTTTCCTACCATATAAAGCTTAGAGACGGGCAGCGGCCACATCTTCTCCCTGATTTCGTCCTGAAACAGCGTATGAACTTTGTCCGGCTTTTCAAAATCGGAAGCCATTTTAGCTAACAGCTTGTTTTCCGAAATGCCTACATTAACGGTAAATCCCAGTTCATCGCGTATATTATTTTTTATCTTATGGGCGAGGCGAATTGAATCGCTGCCATATATAAGCTTTAAGCCTGTTATATCAATAAAACATTCGTCAATACTGAATTTTTCAATATCGGGTGTGTATCGAAGCANCAGGTCGGTCATAGCCTGTGACTGCCTTGCGTAAACATCATGACTTGGAGGAACCATAACCAGATCGGGACATTTTTTTATTGCCTGAAAAACCGGCTCGCCGGTAACTATACCGTATTTTTTGGCGGGAATTGATTTTGCCAGTACGATTCCGTGCCTTTTGGACGGATCACCTGCAACAATGGAAGGAACTGTACGAAGGTCAACAGTATTTCCTTTCTTTAAACACTCAAGCGCTTCCCAGCTTAAATAGGCTGAATTCACATCAATATGAAATATTGTCCGCTCTTTCAAATTCATATACACTCCAAAGAACAATTGAATATTTGATTTAATCGTATCATAAAAAAGCCCGTTTTTCTCGTTAAATATTCCCGTTTTGTCTGCTTTAAAACACCAATCAGATTTTAAGCTTTTTATTTTTGATCCAATATTGGAAAACATCACGGCCCTCCCGCTAATTATCAAGTATCTTTATAATTTCAAAATCAATACCTGAAGGAAGTGAAAATAAATGTGCACATCTTTGTTTTTTATGTAACATTTGATAGAATTGTATTACTGCTGTTCAGGTGCGCAATTATTATGAAAAATTCCTGTACCGAAACATGGAGCTATGACGGATCNTGCCTTTGAGATATATGGCCGCAGCGGNGATAAGCAANTATTTGTTAAAATAGAGTACATAATTTAACTTTAAATATTTAAGGAGTACTGAAATGAATGTAAATGACAAGATTAAATTGCTGCGTGAGCATATGAAAAAAAATGGACTTGATGCATACATTATTCCAAGCTCTGATCCGCATTTAAGTGAATATGTTGCCGATCACTGGAAAGCAAGAGCGTGGATATCCGGGTTTACCGGTTCGGCGGGCACATTTGTTGCTGCAATGGATGAAAGCGGCCTGTGGACTGACGGCAGGTATTTCATTCAGGCGGAAAAGCAGCTGACAGGCTCTGAAATTAAATTATTTAAAATGGGTAATCCCGGTGTTCCGTCATATACGGAGTGGATTGCTGAAAAATTGAAAAACGGAGATTGCGTCGGTTTTAATGGTAGAACAATCTCGGTTTTTGACTACAGGGAAATGGAGAGAAAATTATCCGCAAAAGGAATACGGATCGATAAAAGCCATGATCTTGTCGGGAGCATATGGGATAACAGGCCGCAAATCCCTTCCGATATGATTTTTTGCCATGATATAAAATATACCGGTATGTCTGCAAAAGAGAAAATTGAAAAAGTAAGAGAGGAAATGAAGAAGGTTAATGCGGAAAATTATCTTATCAGCAGCCTTGATGACATAGCGTGGTTGTTTAATATCCGAGGCGGCGATGTTCCTTACATTTGTGTAACAATAGCCTATGCGCTGATTTCAATGGATAGGGCATATTTGTTTATCAACCCGGCGAAGGTTGCGGATGATGTAATGAAAACACTTAACGATAATAAAGTTGAAGTCTTGGATTATGACGCTGTAAGAGAAAAGATTGAGAAATTGGATAATAAACAAAGCATAGCTTTTGATATTAAGAGAACCAACTGCTGGCTGTATGACGCTATACCTTCCGGATGCGCGAAGGTTGAGGTTGATGAAATAACCGCGGCATTAAAAGCCGTTAAAAATGAAACAGAGATTGAGAACATAAAAAGATGCCAGATTAGCGACGGAGTGGCAATGGTTAAATTCCTTCTTTGGCTTGATAAAAATATCGGCAGACGGGAAATAAGCGAAATTACGGTTTCCGACAAACTTAAACAGTTAAGGTTTCAGCAGCCCGATAATATCGGCTCAAGTTTTGAAACGATAGCAGGGTATAAAGACCACGGGGCAATTATGCATTATTCCGCTGCGGAAGACAGTAAATATATGCTGGAAGACAAGGGTATGATGGTACTTGACTCCGGAGGGCAGTATCTGAATGGCACAACGGATATTACAAGGACAATTGTTTTCAATGAAATCAGCGAAGAAGAAAAAACTGATTTCACGCTGGTTCTTAAAGCACATATAGCGCTTGCCTCGGCAAAATTCTTATATGGTGCGACCGGCTCCAATCTTGATGTACTGGCACGAAAGCCATTATGGGAACTGGGTCTGGATTATAAATGCGGAACCGGTCATGGAGTAGGCTATTGCCTTAGCGTGCATGAAGGCCCGCAGTCATTTAGTCCCAGACCAAATAAGGCGAAGCTTGAAAAAGGAATGATAATTACTATTGAACCGGGAATTTACAGGGAGGGCAAACATGGTGTAAGAACTGAAAATATGGTTCTTGTTGTTGAGGATGAAAAAACCGAATTCGGACAGTTTATGAGGTTTGAACCACTTACTCTTTGTCCTGTCAGCCTGAAGGGCATAAACCCGGATATGCTTACAGAACAGGAAAAGGAATGGCTTAACACATACCATAAAAAAGTTCTTGAAACCCTNTCTCCTTATCTGAATGCTGAGGAAAAAGCCTGGCTTGAAGAAAATACCCGCAAAATTTGATAAGCGGGTTTTAATTCATTTATCATAGATATGGTAACAAACTGGTATGTATAGTATAATAAAAACATAAAAGATGCCGTGCGAATTATCGCCACAAAGAGTTCTTGAAAGCCCGAAAACGGCAGGTATAAAATGGTGATAAAAAATGGGGAATAATGTGGAAGACAGGCAAAACGATATTATGGAGTCGTTTCAATCGCTTTTTGGAAAAGAAGAGCTATTTGCCAGGGTCATCGAGTGCTTTCCCTATCCGATCCAGATTTTTTCCCTTGACGGAACTGCGAGGATGGTTAACAAAGCGGCGCTGGAAGTAATCGGCATACGAAATGTGGAAGATCACATAGGGAAATACAATGTTTTTNAGGATCCTATCGTGCGCAATCTTGGTGTTGTGGATCAGGTGAGGCAGGTATTGAAAGGTAAAACCGTACATCTGACCGATTTCAATGCGCCATACCCTGANATGATTCGGTATTTTAATGTGATGGACAGGGATGTTCAGAGCATAAGCTCAGACATCACCTGTTTTCCTTTAGTAAACGATGGTGGTAAGGTAGAATGCTTTGCCGCCGTTTTTATCATTAAAAACATATACAGAGGAAAAGAAGAAATAGCACGGGCCAAACAATACATAGAAACTCATTGGCAGGAACCCTTTAACCTGGACGAAACGGCAAAAGCNGCATGCCTAAGCAAAACCCATTTCGCAAAGTTGTTTAAGAAGAATACCGGTATAACCGCCCATGAGTATTATATCAATTATAAAATCAGCAAAGTGAAGGAAAAGCTGCTGGACACCAATCTTTCCATTGCCGAGGCTTTCGCTGCCTGCAATATGGATTACAACGGCTATTACGCCAGGATATTTAAAGAGAAAACGGGCGTTTCCCCTTCCGCTTACCGGAAAAGTCTTTAACGGAAATACCTATTTTTTGGAGGGTTTAAAGAATCCGTTTTCGATATTTTCAGGAATTACGGAGCAAAGTTCGGAGGTACCTGATCGTTACAATAGGAGTGTGATTTTTCCTGTTCCGATAGACGATGACAAAATTACCCACGGCGTTATTGTCTTTATGCCGTGACCAANCAGGACACGAATAGCATGAATAACCCTGTACNGACATGGTATCTGAAGNATTTAGGCAGCGTATTTGGATGNTGTGATGTAAAATATATTCTATCCGGCTTCGGAGTATGCGATATGTCATCCGTTACGCAAATATATAGAAGCGCATTGTAATAACGATAAAAAACCCTTGCATTGCGAGGGTTTTTGAATAAACTTGTGGCGGAGGAGGTGGGATTCGAACCCACGTGCCCGGTTAAGGACAACTCGATTTCGAGTCGAGCTCGTTATGACCACTTCGATACTCCTCCATATTTGTTTAAAACAAAACGGGATAGGCTGCTGCTCCACTTCTTGCAGGTAACCAGTTTTGCTGCATCCAATAGACGCTTATACATTTTAACCTACGATGCATTCAAAGTCAATAACAGATGCAGCCTATATATCTCCTTACCATATACTTCATTTGCCTGTTCTTTTTAACCGGAAAAATTCTTTCAAAAGCTCGGCGCATTCGTCCTCCATAATGCCGCCGTATACGGTAACTCGATGATTTAATTCATTTAAAATAAAAACATCGGTTACCGATCCGCAGGCGCCGGCCTTCGGGTCGTAAGCGCCGAAGTACAGGTTTCGTATTCTTGCGTTTATAATTGCGCCCGCACACATTATACATGGCTCAAGAGTAACGTATATATCACAGCCATCCAGATGCCAGGTTTGCAAAAGCCGGCATGCAGCCTCAATTGCGATAATTTCAGCATGGGCTGTGGCTGATTTCATTGTCTCTCTCAGGTTGAATCCGGCCGAAATCACTTTATTGTTCTTAACAATTACGGCTCCGACCGGAACTTCATCCTTATCAAAGGCTTTACGGGCTTCTTCAATTGCAGCGCGCATATAAGGATTCATTAAAATATATTTCCTCCTTAATTTTCCGGTTAGTAATCCATTTCAATTTAATGCAGGCATAAAACTAAAATAAAAAACTGTTTTACAATAACGGAAACTTTATCGGAATACAGCGCTTTTTTCCGTCATTGTACAATAGCTCAATAAGCAAAGTCAAAACGGCAAATAATCCGCACCATATATGCTATTTCGTACGAAACAAATTATATCATTAGTACTTTAATCATGCTATAATTTTCTTAATCAATTTCTTCTCGTTTATAACATACGAGGATTAAAAACAATGGAGAAACCGAATGATTTAAATCAAAACAGTCTGAATATGATTCAGATGTCACTTAATAATTCCCTTAGCAAGGGGGAGTTATTCTATAACATTATTGACTTTTTTCCATACCCGATCGAGGTATATGCGCGGGATGGGACGATGATAATGGTTAACCGCGCAATGCTCCGGGAGTTTGATGTTCCAGGTAAAGATATCGTAATAGGAAAATACAATATATTCAAAGATCCGGAAATGGAAAAAGCAGGACTAAGCGCTTTGGTCAGGGATATATTCGACGAAAAGACCAATACGGTGACGGATATAAAAGTGCCTTTTAAATCGATACGCAGATCCTATAAATCAGGAAGATCCGATATCTACGCCAAGTATCAGGATGCAATAACTTTTCCTATACTGGATAAGGCAGGCGGCGTATCGAATGTGGGAGTTCTTTTTATTACCAGAAGAGTATATAAGGGAAATCCCGGAATCGCAAGAGCGTTGGAATATTTGGAAGATAACTGGAACAAAGCATATAACCTGAAAGAAGTGGCAAAAGCCGCAAATTTAAGCCCCTATCATTTCTCACGTGTTTTTAAAAACGATACCGGGTTAACGCCGTACAGCTATTATATGAAAATAAAGCTTGAAAACCTGACAAAAATGCTCTGCGATGAAAACTATACAATCAGAGAGGTGTTCAATGTGTGCGGTATGCCATATTCCGGCCATTCTTTCAGTGTTTTTAAAAAATATGCAGGTGTAACTCCCAAACAGTATCGCAAAAAAAAATGAGATAAAAAGATAGCAATATTCCGATATTTTTTCAAGTGATATGTCATATATAATTTGCAATGTTTTCTATATTCTAATATTAACCTGCGGTTCGCTTTATTTGGCTGCCGTCATTTCGACTCGTTAAAACAATGATAGTGGTAAATTAAATGTCAATATATTTAAAATCGAGGAGGGTTTTTTATGGGTAAAAAGATATTTGCTGTTTTATTAATTCTGACTATTGCCTTTTCTATGGCAGCATGCGGAAAAAAGAAAAAAAGTAATGATAAATCCACGCAGTCAGGCAGCAAGCAGACTGTCGAACAGGTCAGCAATGGAAAAGAGGAAGTTGATGAAACATCGCAGGCTACTGAAGTGAACGAAGCTGAAGCCGGCGAAGATAAAGCGCAGCAGGACAATGGTTCATCAAGCGGGATTAATTATGTGTCCGGGGAAGAACTGTTAGCATTCTACACAGCGTTTGATGATGCTATTAGTAAGTTTGAACAGCCTATAAACGAATACGCAACCGAAGATTTTTCATTGATCGATGTTGGTATGGATCCCCTGGCTCCGCTCACTCCGATACTTAACATGGGCATGTATGACAGCCTTGAAGTATTCGGCACTGATGAAGGACAATACAGGGAAAAAAGCGGAGGCGTTATTAAGTTTGGCAAGGAATTTACGCGCGAGGAAGACGGGTTCGACCCGAAAAATAAAAAAGGTGATGTTGTAAAAGAAGAAGGACAACTTGATACCTCTGCAAATACATTAACATATGAGTATACTGTCAAACGGTCCGGCGAATTGATAGAAAGGGTAGTTGAAGAAGTGGTTATGCTGCCCGACGGCACCTTCATTGCACAGGTTTTTTCAAAGTATATTCCCCGGGACGAAAGAATTCAAGATAAGGGTAATGCTTATTTTATTCGCTGCGGTAAGGATGAACTAGTAATTATCAAAGCCAGCTTTGAACCTGATGTAAATTTCACGTACAACTCAATTGTGGGAAAAGGAGATATTTCACCTGAGGATATGGCACAGGGCTATGCAAAATTAAGGAAAACAACGGTGCGGGACGGTAAAACAACCGTTGAAAAATATTGATATTACACCATACCGCTTAAAATAATGGATATCTATTATCCCTGCCTTATTGTGAAGCAGGCTGGTCTTTCCGCTTAGCTGCGTTGCAGCCTATGCAGCATGGCGTGTTAAAATTGTAAGGTAGTTTTTACCTTAATTTATAGTATACAAGGCTGTGTTATTAAAAATAATAAAGCCCAAGGCTTTTGTTTCTAAAAAGCCCTGGGCTTTTTAGATTGTTTTGGATAATGACCATAGCAAATCAAAACCGGAATTTAGCGTAGAGCATGTGCATATATTTTCATAGAAGGGAGGCATGCTTTTTGTTAAAAGTGAAATATAAGATAATTTTGCTTATTGTATGCCTGCTAATTTTTATTTTACTATCAAAAACGTTATATAATAAAAAGGAAGAGCCCGAAAAATTTGTGAAGCCTTATACCGATCTTGAAGTAATTGTTTATAACACAAGAGAGCAAGTCATAAGGTATATGAATTTGGAAGAATACATTGTAGGAGTTGTCGCTGCTGAAATGCAGGCAAGCTTTTCAATTGAAGCGTTGAAAGCACAGGCGGTAGCGGCACGTACATATACGCTTGGCAGAGCAATTGGGAAATACGGGACTGCATGGGAAAACCATTTCGGATCTCATGTCTGTACCAATCCGGCGCACTGCCAAGCCTATATACCTAAGGAACTGTACAGTACATGGTATCCTAAAGCCGATGTGGAAAAGAGCTGGCAGAAAGTAGAACAGGCTGTATACGAAACGGCAGGCCTTATACTGACTTATGAAGGTGAAATAATAAATCCGCTGTACCATGCTAACAGCGGCGGTATAACCGAGGATGTACAGGAAGTATGGAGCTCGGTCAGCCAAATTCCATATCTGAGCAGAGTCTATAGTGAGGGTGAAGATGGTTATTCAAGCTATGAAAAAAAGGTTGTGTTCAGCGGCGACGAATTTAGAAAAATACTTAAAAAAACATACCCTGATATCGTATTTTCAGGTGAGCTCTCCGAAGATATTGAAGTAATTCAGTATACAAGCAGTAACAGGGCTAAGGAAATAGTGATTGGAAACACTGTGGTACCGGGAACGAAATTCCGTGAAATGTTCTCCCTTGCGTCAACACAGATAGAGATTTATTTTCCCGGCGATGATACCATTGAAATCATAACATTCGGTTTCGGGCATGGTGTAGGGATGAGTCAATGCGGAGCGAATGAACTGGCGGAAAAAGGGAAAGATTATGAGTATATACTTCAGTATTATTATACGGGAGTAGAAATAGAACCTATTCCTGAGGAAATTGCCACCGATTTAAAAAAGAAATAGCCCCAGTATTTAAAGTAATTTCAATTTTTCTGTTCCATATTCTACGACAATACCAAAAAAATTCCTCACATGTATAATTCCACTTCCGGTGGAAATAATATTTTCTGGAGGTGGACATTGTGAATAACAAAGGTTTCTATAATAACAATAAAGAGTGGGCTGAAAAAATAAAAAGTTTTTTCAGAGAAAGCGGCTTTTATATCATGATTGTCCTGGGATTGTGCATTCTTGCGGTGGGAGCGGTATATTTCACAACAAATCATTTAATCTCCTCGCCGGAAAAATATGACGATGATTTGGTACCTAATGAAATTCAAACCGAGATTGATGATGATAAGGAATACGTAATTGTAGATGATAACACAAGACAGGACGACGGCATAGCAGTCGGGGAAACTGAAGACCCTGATGTACAGGAGGATTTTCCGTTCGATTTCGGTTTGGAGGATGACGACGACGATTATTTGGTTGCCGAGGATTCGGATGATTTAGAAGAAGAGGATGAGTCAGGTATTGAAACCGCGGCTAAACCGACTGCAGCTCCTACCATAGAGCCAAAGCCGACGAAAGCACCTGATAAACCGGCTGAAAATGCCCAAAACGATGAATCAGAGGAAGTAATTAAGCTGTTTGGTTCAAAACCTGTTTTCGTTATGCCGGTTAAAGGGAAAATTCAGATGGACTATGCTATGGACAGGTTGCTGTATTCAAAAACTCTTGATGAATGGCGGACCCACAGCGGAATTGATATATCGGCGCCGAGAGGAGATGTTGTAAAAGCCGCGGCGGATGGTTATATCAAAGAGATTAAGAACGATCCCTGCTACGGAATAACCATTACGATTGATCATGAAAACGGTTATAAGACGATATATTCAAACCTTGCCAGCAGCAGCATGGTCAGCACAAACCAGAAAGTTAAGGCGGGAGATGCAATAAGCAGCGTCGGAAACACGGCTATATTTGAATGCATGGATCCTCCGCATCTTCATTTTGAAGTATACCGGAACGATAAACTGATTGATCCGAAAACAGTACTTCCTGAATTGGGTGAATAAGATGTCACTGTATTGGTACCGGAACGAACGCCATAGAAGCCTTATTTACTTCTAAAACATAACCAGGTGGTAATGTGCATATAAATATTAACAGAAACACCTCAAGCCAGGCAGGTTCTGATGCTGTAGGAGGGAATCGGTTTTGAAACAATATATTGAAGAAAGGGCGCTGGAGCTGGGAGCATTCATTATTGAAAACAGGACTACCGTTAGGGCAGCCGCCCAAATGTTTGGGATTAGTAAGAGTACCGTGCACAAGGATGTTACCGAAAGGCTTAAAAAGCTAAATCCATCCATGGCAAAACAAGTTAGAAGAATTCTGGAAGAAAATAAAGCGGAAAGACACATACGAGGTGGAGAAGCCACACGGATAAAATACAAAAAGGATGAAAGAAGGGCCGGATAAAATCCGGTCTTTTTTTTGTAATGTATGTTACTGTGCCGTTAGCTATAAAAAAACAAAACTTTCTTCAATATGGTATGTAATGGTACTATCACATAAAGAATCATTTCAATGAAGCTTTGTAATCTGATACCGGCTTATACCGAAGAACTGCGTCTTTCAAATGCATTAAACATGATTCGCGGGGGGTGTACCTCCATTAATGCTATAGCTTTAAAGAATGGCTATAAAAATGCAGGATATTTTAGCAAATGTTTCAAGGGGAAATATGGAATCAACCCTTCTGAATTAATAAAGAATGATTAAGGTAACGGAAGAGAGGCGGCTTGCCAACCCTAAATTTTTCTTGCATTTCATAAAGAATATGTTAATATAAAAATAGACAAAAAACGGCATGGAATGGAACATCCGTGTTCCGCTCCAAATCTTTTTGTACGGGGAATAATGTCTGTTATCGGTTTTCGATGGACATAATACAAATATTCCTTATTTTTTCAAATAAAATGGGTTCAATACGGAAAAGGGGATGTCACGATTGGGTCTTGGTCTTGATATAGGAATTGATTTGGGAACTGCGACTATATTGGTCTATATAAAAGGCAAGGGTATTATTTTAAGAGAACCTTCGGTAGTCGCACTTGACAAAAACACAAACAAAATGCTCGCTGTAGGAGAAGAAGCAAGGAAAATGCTCGGAAGAACACCCGGAAATATAGTGGCTATAAGGCCACTTCGTGAGGGTGTTATTTCTGATTACCAGGTAACGGAAAGGATGCTGAAACATTTTATCAACAAGGTCTGCAGCAGAAGCTTGTTTAAGCTGTTTAAGCCGAGGGTGATGATTTGTGTTCCAAGCGGTGTAACCGAAGTGGAAAAACGTGCTGTTGAGGATGCCGCAATTCAGGCGGGGGCCAGAAGGACATATCTTATAGAAGAACCTATCGCGGCCGCGATAGGTGCGGGAATAGACATAACAAAGGCNTGCGGCAGTATGGTCGTTGATATTGGAGGAGGAACAACCGATATAGCGGTTATTTCTCTTGGAGGAACAGTAGTNAGTTCTTCAACAAAAATTGCCGGTGATAAGCTTGACGAAGCAATTGTGCGTTATATGCGCAAAAAGCATAATATTATGATTGGCGAGCGCACTGCGGAGGAAATGAAAGTACAGATCGGGACAGTTTTCCCAAGACCTCAGGAGGTTTCAATGGATGTAAGGGGCAGAAACCTTGTTTCAGGCCTCCCAAAAACAATACGAATAACATCAACGGAGATTATGGAAGCTATGGAGGAGCCTGTATCGAGCATAACCGAGGCGGTACATTCGGTGTTGGAGAGAACGCCGCCAGAGCTTGCCGCGGATATCAGCGACAGGGGAATTGTAATGACCGGCGGGGGTAGTCTTGTGTATGGCCTTGATAAGCTTCTGCAGCACAGGACCGGAATCAATGTTGTTATTGCCGAGGACGCCGTATCATGCGTAGCCCTTGGAACGGGAAAAGTTCTTGATAATATTGAAATTTTGCATAACGCCAGCATGGAGAAATCAAACTACCGCAGATAAAACCTTAAATCGATAAGGAAGCCGCAGCCGGAACGCTGCGGTTTTTTNTTTATTCTGTTATGTTAAACTCTATTGTTTCCGATAAAACATATGAATAAATAATTTTGTTCACAAAATTCGGTTGTGCGTTTGAAATCGGTTATGGGACAAAAATCAATTATATTCCATAAAGGAAGGATAATATGATTCGCGGGCTGTATACTTCAGGCTGGAGCATGCTGGTTCTGAACAAAAAGATGGATGTGCTGTCGAATAATCTTGCAAATGTATCGACAAACGGATACAAGAAGGATACTGTCGTTCTTGAGGGGTTTCCGGAGCTTCTTGCGTCAAGGCTTTATGACAATAAATACGGGATTGCGGCTGGCGTACCGGTTGGAGATCTTTCATTCAGCAACGATATAGGCGAAATACATACAGATTTTCGGCAGGGAAATCTTATACATACGGAAAGCCTGCTTGACATGAGCATAAAAGACGACGGCAGAGCCTTTTTTTCCGTTGCCGTTCCCTCTGACGAAGGGTATAGAGAATTCTACACCCGTGACGGAGGGTTTTCATTAAATACAAACGGTCAGCTTGTGACAAAACAGGGCTATTATGTTTTAGGACAAAATGGTGTTATCCGGCTGAATGGAGACCAATTCACAGTTGAAAGCGACGGAACAATTATTCAAAACGGACAAACTATTGACAGGCTTCAAATAAGGCAGTTCTCAAACCCGGACACTCTTCGGAAAAATGGGGAGAATCTGTTAAGTCCGACTGAAGAAACAGCCGAAGAAAATTTTACGGGTCAGGTTGTACAATGTTATATTGAGCAGTCAAATGTTGATTCTATCCGTGAAATGGTTGATATGATTTCCCTTCTTCGAAGTTATGAAGCCAACCAGCGCATAATAACGGCAATGGATGGTACCCTTGAAAAAGCCGTTAATGAAGTGGGAAGAGTGTAAACAGAAGTTATTGATGGCTGAATGCTTGAGAATTATATATAGTTTATTGGTAAAGTTACAGGCTAAGGTTGAAAGGATGATAAAGTATGATGAGAGCGCTTTGGACGGCCGGCTCCGGGATGAAGGCAATGCAGTTCAATGTGGATACTATTTCAAATAATCTTGCGAATGTTAATACAACCGCTTACAAAAAAGAAAGGGCTGAATTTGAGGATTTACTGTATGTCACGATTGAGCGTGCATATATGATGGAAGAACAAGGACGGCCGGTGAATCTTCAGGTTGGGCACGGAGCGGTTGCACGTTCAATTTCGAGGGATTTCACATGGGGCAGTTTGCAGCAGACTGAAAACCAGCTGGATTTTGCGATTGTCGGTGATGGATTTTTCAGTATCAGGTATGCCGACGGCAATATCTACTATACCAGGGACGGAAGTTTTAAACTGTCTGTTACCGAAGATGGAAACATGCTCACCACGGCAAGGGGATATCCTGTTCTTGATGAAAACGGGGAGCCTGTGTATTTTGATTATCCGCTTGAACAGATGGTAGTTTCGGAGCAGGGGGAAGTATCGTACAGGGACGAGGAAGGCTTTATAATCCCGACCGGACAGAGGATTGGCGTGTTTAAATTTAATAATCCGCAAGGCCTTGAATCTATCGGTGGAAATATGTATTCTGAAAACAGCGCCTCAGGTTATGCCGTGTTTGATGAAGAACTTGGGGAGCCCAGCATAATCCGCCAGGGATATCTGGAAGCTTCGAATGTTCAGGTTATTGAGGAAATGGTTAANCTGATCATTTCCCAGAGGGCCTATGAATTGAATTCAAAGGCCATAACATCGGCTGATGAAATGATGGGAATAGCAAATAACCTTAAAAGATAAATCATCTAAAAAGGAGTAACATCGCATAATGAAAATCGACNGAATCGGTTCTGTTGATATAACGGCCGGTATCGAAAGAAAACAGGTAACTGAAGAGCAGAAATTTGAACAGTATTTAAGAAAAGCATACTCCGATGGAGATAAGCAACAGCTTAAAAACGCATGCAAGGAGTTTGAGGTGCTTTTCATGCAAATGATGTACAAGCAGATGAAAAGGACNGTACCAAAAAGCAGCCTCCTGCCCGAAAGCACGGGAAGACGGATATTTGAAGAAATGCTTGATGAAGAGCTTATAAATAACGCAAAGGAAAGAGGAGTGGGGATAGCGGATATCCTATACCGGCAGTTAAGCCTGAATATGGATAAGATGTTTACGGTAAGTCATGAAGAGAAAACAAAATAACAGTGTGCGCATAACTGTTTTTATATTAATTTTGCTTGTTATTATTAGCATAGACCCATCAATAAAACATTTGGATGGGTCTTATTCATATGAAGATGAACCTTCTGAAATAACACCGGTGATAACGGAAAAAGCCGACAAAGTCGAACCGGTTATTTATATAAAAGAGGAGNTGGAAATAAACGGGAAACCNCAGGTTGTTTATTTCCTAACACTTGACTTAAGTGATTCCGAGCTTTCGGTATTTCCCGTCCTGGCCAAGGACAGAATATTTGGATTTGAGCTGTTAAGCGAAATGGATAAAAGATACGAAGCTCTGGCATCGGTAAATGCCGGCTTTAATTTTTCATACGGCCAGCCTTCCGGGTTCCTGGTAAGTAATGGAAGGATATTGACAGGAAGCCTCGGATACGGCAGGATATTATTAATAAAGGATAAAAAAGCGTGGTTTGTTGATGCTCCTGCTGAGGTTTGGATAGAATGCGACGGAGAGAAGATCCCCGTCGACTGGGTAAACCCGTATCCTGCGGAACAGGGAATAATCATATATACACCCGAATATGGACCGACCGACAGGATTGATAAAAGGCATTCGGTATGCGTTGTAAAAAACGGCAAAGTGGTTTCGTCNGGTATTTNCGATACTGAAGCGGAAATACCNGATGACGGTTATTTGATAGTGGACCTGGAAATAGAAAAATCCGTTATTTCCCGGTTTTATGCCGGACAGGAAGTGATGATCCGGTGGGTGGATCAAGCGGAGCAAGGATACCAGTGTTCCGGTTCCCTTGTTGAAAACGGGGTAAATGTTGCAAAAGACACAGACCCCTGGGCAGGCAGCATGGAAATACCAACACCGCGCACAGCGGTCGGAATCAGGGACGATTCGACACTTGTGTTTGTGGTTGTCGACGGAAGGCAGCCGGGCTACAGTATCGGAGTTACCGGAAAGCAGCTTGCGGATATTCTTATATCGGCGGGAGTGACAGAAGCCGCCTTGCTTGACGGGGGAGCTTCAAGTCAGATGATTGTGGACGGCAGGATAGTAAACAAACCGTCCACTGGAAAAGAGCGCCTGATAGCCTCGGCTTTTATAACAAGGCATAAGATGTCTACCACCTCTATAGATGGCGAGCACCTGCTACCAAGACCAGACAGTGAGTAAAAATCTCCCGCCCCGCTAAAACTGAGCTGATCGTTCCGCTCTGCTGTACTGCTCACCCATGCGGCTTGGTGTGTTGAAATTGCTAAGCAGTTTCTCCCGTTGTTTTAAAGTAGGGCGGGAAACTGTCCTTTGCCTCAATAAAACGAAAAGGAAGTGTGTTTACATATGAAAAAGGTTAAAACCCTGGTTACTGTTCTGTTAACTATTGTTTTGCTTGCCCAAAGCACTTTAGTTTTCGGNTTTTCAGAGCATGAGCGAATCGATCTTCTCTTTCCTGAGAACTTAAGGACAGTCACATATTTTCAAGGTGTAATCACACCCGATATACTGTTACAGCTTAAAACACTTCCACCGGCTGACGCCCTTAATACTCTTAATGTGTTAAGGGGTGATGGTACCGGAAATCTGATGCTTGACGAAACAGCAACCCGCGCGGAAGGCGCTGCAATGCTTGTAAGGCTTTTGGGAGCCGAAGACAAAGCTTTTGAGCGAAATCACCTTCACCCGTTTACAGACGTACCGGATTGGGCGGATCCATATGTCGGCTATTTATATCAAAATGGCCTGACAATAGGTATAGGCAATAACTTATACGGTTCAAGCGCACCGATCGACGAAAAATCATATATAGTATTCCTTTTAAGAGCGCTTGGATACCGGGACGGAAACGGAGAGGATTTCACATGGAATACCGTCGAACAGGCAGCGGTTGACGCAGGGCTGCTGGTGAAGGGAGAGGCTTTGGCAGATGGTTATGATTTTAAACGAAGCCGGCTCGCGCAATTATCATGGAGGGNAATGTTTCTAAATCACAAACGGGAATATAAAAGCTTGATATCATTTCTATACGACAATGGGATGGTTTCGTATTCAAGCCTGGAAAAACTTCTAATTCCGGTAAACGTACCGGTTATAAACAAGTGGTTGGAATGCCTTCCGGAATTAGAGAACGCGTTTATTAACCATATCGAAAAAATAGAATTATCAATTGATGAAACAATGGCAAAAACGAACTGGCAAAAGTATCTTTCTCATGTAATGGAACGCGCTGTAATCTCAACAGGTGTTTTCTACAGGGGCTATTTGTCGGAATTATGGCAGGAGGAGGAAGGCTATAAGCTGTACATTACGCCGCGGTATGTAAATACGTTGAAGCAGGATCAAATACTATTTTCGATGCTGGATGATATAACAAGGATTGTAATTAAACCGGGAATAACTGATTATGAAAAGGAATTGGCGTTTCATGATTTAATAATTAAAATTATAGAATATGATACCAGTTTTGAAATATATGATGATATTCCAAAGTCATCTTCACATGCGCTTGGTGCCCTTGAAACAGGGGCAGCGGTTTGCGAGGGCTACTCCCAGTTAATGATGCTGCTTCTAAACCGGGCAGGCATACCATGCCGTATGGTAACAGGAGTAGCGGATGGAGAGCCTCATGCATGGAATATGGTTTTATTAAACGGCGATACTTACCATGTGGATGTAACATGGGACGATCCGGTTCCGGTTGAAGGAAATACGGAAAGAAACCTGGTCCATTATGATTATTTTAATATAACCGATGCGGAGATTGGGAAAAGCCATACCTGGATAACGGCGGATTATCCCGCTTGCGTTAAAACTGCGGAAAACTATTTTGTTAAAAACAACATACTTATAGATGGTGTAGATAGTTTAATAAGCGCATTGGAAGAGGCTGTTAAAAGCGGTAAAGCCGAGTGTATGTTCAAGTTGAAAAATATCGAATTGAAAACCGTTGATATAGGAAATATCATAAACGATATTAACCGCGATTCAGATTACATACTGGCGGCTTTTTCATACAGCTATAGTCCGGAATCACAAGTAATAAGTTTCATGATGGAATACAAATAAATAAAGGGGTCAGGCTTGAATTATTTACTTATTCCTTGCCATGCTCATCACAAAGATAACCAATCATTAAAAGCAAATAATTCAAGCAAACCCCATCAACAATCAATTAAATTACTTCTTCCAAAAGAATTTGAGCTATTTCCGGGCATATCAGGTGAAGGCTTTTAACTTCGCCTTCCGCTTCCTGGCTGTTTATTGTGGCTACAATGTTCGTTTCGGAACCATAACTGGTCATTTCAATAGAAGCACCGCCTATAAGACCGATGGTAAGCTTATTGCCCGTTATCATCATGATATAAAATGAATCATCAACCCTGGCATTGTTAAACGCTTCGACAATCAATGGATACTCTTCCGGGGCATATGTTTTAACTGTTTCTCCCATCAGGTTGTATAAGGTTATATCGGTGATATCATCGGGGAAAATGGCTGCACCGACAGTTGGTACGGTCTTCTCTTCCAGTATATTCCGTATACCATCGTTAATAGTACCATCAACGACCCAAACTTCCTCGTCCTCAATTTCTATAAGAATATATGGATATGTCAGCGCCTGGGTAACCATCATGTCCGGCGGCGGACTGATAACCTGTGCTGTAAGGTAAATGCTTCCGGGAGCAACCATCGTTACGCTTTCAAGATTTATTGAGTATCCTCCGGTAGGCTTTTCACCCGCGCAGATTTGTATATAGGTTTTATTATCAACATTCTTAAACCGGATTCCCGGGGTCTTCCTGTTTGCTTCAACCCATTTAGCCAAATCATCTGGAATGTCCTGAAGATTTACTTCTTCATACTCCACGGGGACTTCAACAGGTATAATGTCCTGGTCTGAATTTGTTGTAATAAGAACCGATTTGTTAAGCCCATCCCAGTCAACCTGCGCACCCAGGCCTTCGACTGCAAACCGGAGCGGGATATATACATTGCCGTTTTCAATAAACGGCGCAACATCCATTTCTATCGTCTCCGGTATTCCGGTAAAATCAAATTTCCTGTGTATGAATGCGACCGGTTCGCTAATAGTTAGCTCAACTGTTGAATATTCATTATCTATCCAGATTTTTTCCAAATCCTCATTATAGTTAGCTTTAGCGCCAAGTTGTTCAAACAGTCCACAATCGATGGTGACCATTGTTCTGTTAGCTATGAATGTATGTTGTGTAGCAAGTTCGAACTTTTCTCCATTAAGCATTATGTTAAACTCATTTTCAGCCAAAACCGTCTGGCAGAAACAAAAAGAAAATAATAACATAATAACTGAAAATAATATTGTTTTTCGCATAATATCAACTCCTTTTAATCTTCCTTGTTCCATAAGCTGCTTATGTAATGATTTTATTGCTTGCATTTATATAGACTGAATTACATAAATTTAGTTCGCTTTTTTTATAAATGTAATATTATTGTAATTGTTTACGTGATTAAAAAAATCCAATAATCCTGGCATGGAAATTATGGCCTGACCCTGTAAACCAAGCTGTCAACTGCTAAGCCTGTTCCTGTCAAATCCTCTTAACTGACCCAATTAACTCCCAATCAACTCATTAGCTGTAAAAAAAATTATTCCATTGCAAAACCTGATGATATGTTGTAAAATAGATAACGCAGTTTCTGTCGGGGTGTAGCGCAGTTGGGTAGCGCACGTGGTT
>JGI24709J26583_10001178_pt1 | contig 22199 bp, 21 predicted proteins | sample BioPla2DNA1_FD_26583 | JGI IMG/M metagenome (IMG submission 26583) | reverse complement strand
TGCCTCACCGGCGCACATACGGTAGGCGGCGATGAAGGACATACCGATCTGCATCGCAGACCACCGGGAGGTCGTTCCACCGTCACAGGTCCGGGAGACCGCGGTCGGGATGTGGATAGCCTGGTACATTCCCTTGCCGACCTCTGCCTTGAGCTCCTCGGCCTGCTTTGCGGGGAAGAGCTTCTCGATGTCGAGCAGGAACTGGGGTTCGATATCGTCCGCAACTTCCTGGTCGCCGGTGAAGACCTTGACGTAACAGTCATCGACGAGGCCGGGGTGGGTCTCGACCATGTGCTCCTGGACGACGGCTGCACCGGGCATGGCGTGGTTCAGGATGTGGAGGTACTCGTTGATCGTCTCAGGGGTAACTTCCTTTCCGAGACGCTTCTGCAGGGTCTGGTGAGCGAGATCCATGCCGACGATGACCGTCCTCCGGATATCGTCCCAGAACTGCTGCATGGCAGAGTTGTTGACGAAGTGCAGGTCGTCACCCTCGACGTAGACACCGGTGCCGGAGACCTCGTAGGTCATCAGCTGGCGCTGGCCCATCGGGATACCGCCGAGGTGGCAGCGCTCGGGGTCATACATGGCGATGCCACGGTCCATCTCGATGGCACGGCTCGCCTTCATGAACTCCATCTTACGGGGGGACTGGCGGACACCACCGAACTTATAGAACTCGGCGGTCTCGGACTCGACATCCTGCCCCCGGAACTTCTCCTTAAGGGATTTCAGGAATAACTTCTGGGTTCTCTCAATCTTTGCCATTCTGATCACTCCTCTTTTGGCATGAAGCCGTATTTCGTCCGGAGCGAGTGGATGCGCTGGACGTACTCGATGTACTCGGCGTCGTCACGGTAGGATGTCCCGGCGAGCGAGTGGAAGATCGTCGTGTGAGCCTTGAGCCACTTCTCGTCCATGGGCTTGCCGACGGCAACGGCACGGTCGAGGGGCTCGCCGATCTGGTTCTTGATGTACTTGACGACACCGTCCTCGTCGAGGAGACAGCGCTGGAGCATATCGAACATCATGCCGTCTTCAGCGAGACGGAGCGAGTGGCCGTGCACGGTCGCACCACGGATACCGACACGGGCCGGGTCGAACATCTCGGTCTCGATGAGTTCCTTTGCGTACTTCTCGAGGTCACGCTCACGGCACTCGACGATCTGACGGCCGGAGAGCGTTCCGGGGTCGATACCACGGAAGCGGTACATCTCGGAGTAGGTCCGCTGGTAGGGCTGCGAGGGCGCGACGAACATCGAGTCTGCGAACTGGATGTAGCGGACGCGGTCGCCTGCCTTTGCACCCTCGGTGGGCTTGACGATCCGGCGCATGGGGCAGTCGGGCTCCTGCTGCTCGGCGAGCGGGGGGTGGGCGGTCGGGTATGCTGAGCCGGGAGCACGGTGGCCGAGGATCAGCACGATATCCTCATCAGTTACGGAACGAACCTTCTCAAGCTTCTGGCCGGGATTCATCTGTTTGCGCCGGTTTTCGGCGACAATCGATGTTCCGGGACCATACTGGGGCTTGTATGCCATTGTCTTATTCACCTCAAAGTGATTGTTATCTTATCCATTTTCAATTCTGAATGACACTGCGCCATATCTCCAGCGTCACCGCTGCGCCCTGATCACCACCGGACCTTCCCCGGAACGGGGGTCCGCAAGGCCGATGAGTGCTGTGTCGGCATCGGGGCCGAACTTTGCGTAATCCACGATCGTCGGAGCGGTCTTCATGAACCTGCCTTCCTGGAGCTGGTAGGAGAACTCTGTGAAGAAATCGTCGCAGAGCGACCGGATCTCCTCGATAACCGGAGCATCCTCGACCTCCAGGATGACCTCACCTACCTGGACACGGAGAGCGACCCCGGCATCGCCGACCTGGATCGCTCTTCTGCCGGAGTGTGGATTCGGGCTTCCCCGCGCCGGTCCGTATGGGACAGTAGCCGGCAGACCGGGACCGTGGATAATCATCCGGCGGATGCCGGCGATCTCTGTGAGTGTATTGAGCAGGCGCTCTGCCGTCTCCGGCTTGAGCATCCGCATGGGCACGATTCTGACCTGGGGAAATGCAGCCTGAGTCATTCGAATCTCTGTTTGCTCAGGCTCCGTTTGCGATCTGGTCGATCGGCTTGTTGAACACATCGATCTTGCCGTAGGTGTCGGCGAAGATCTTCGAGGTGCTCTCGGGCGAGAACATCTGGGTTCCAGCATCGAGTGCCGCCGCGGCGACCACACACGGGATTGCCACACCGTTTGCGTGACGGGTCACGACGTGGTTGCCGTTGAAGATACCGGGACCACCGCCACCGTAGATCGAGTGGCTGAAGAACGAGAACCCGACAGCGGTACCCATGACACGGCCAAAGTCACAGCCGGGGAGACCGGTCTCGTGCTCAAGCAGGTCGTTGAAGTACAGGAGCGTCGAGGAGACCGCCTGGGCGAACCGGCCGGCACCACAGTTGACGATCGTGGCTGCCATGGTTCCTGCAGCGGCGTATGCGTTCCAGAGCATGGGGTCCTTCGTGTCGTAGAACTGGAAGTAACCGCCCTTCTTGCCGGGGGTGATGACCTTGTCCTCGATGGCACGCTCGACGAGGCTCTGGACGACAGTACCGACGGTACCGGTCTCGCCGTTTGCCTTTACGAGGTCGTAGACCATGTTGTTTGCGTTCAGGCCCTGGTAGGCGTAGGCGAGCAGCATGGCACGCTCAAAGGGTCCGATTGCAGATCCCATCTCGAAGATACCGGCGGCCTCAAGCGTGGATGAGAGAGCAGCGCCCTGCAGGGCGTTCCTGTTGGTCATCATCACGACGTGGTTGACCGGGATGTTCCGGAGTGCGTAGCCGAGACCTTCGTTGTTCTGGGGGATGTTCAGGATCGACGTGACGAGTGCACCGTTCATGTCCTGCGTGTGCGGGTAGCCGCCCCAGCAGGCCGCCTTGACGGTGGATGCGTTGAAGGCGTCGATGTTGAACTGGTCGACGATCGCGTAGGTGGCCGCTGCTGCGACCGATGTGATCGCGGCATCGTAGGTGGCTGCGTTGAGCAGGCGCTTCGACGGGACCTGGACCAGCAGGAGTTTCCCACCGTTGAACTCCAGGATCTCGGTGTCATCGCCTTCTTCGACCTGGATCATATCCCTGATCCTGGCGACGATGGCGTCCTTGTTCTCCATGATGGGGAGATTCAGTTCTCTTCCCTTGATCTTGCCCTTTCCAAGACTTCCGGTCTTGAGCGCATTCTCGATGCCCCCAAGGTTGACGTTGATAGTCCTCTTGGTCAGGTCGATGATCTTACTTGTGGCCGGGTTTACCAGCGGGCTGATTCTGTCGAGGGCGACGCCGCTTTTCAGCAACTTCCCGTCATCAGAATAGAGATCGATTGTTTCCGAGTATTTAGCCATAGTATTTCATCCTTTTACCCTTGTTCAATGCATTCCGTTCATGTGAGAGACCGGGCATTCACCTGCTCCGGTTCCCTGAAGGCCGCTACTGCACGTCCCAAAAGGGACTATAAGAGTTGAAGGAGAGCTATTAATAAAATTTACGAAATTAGACTGGAAATTAACATAAATTATAATAATTAATCAGGTTATATTCTGAACACGTTATTTTAAAAGAAGGCGCTTATAGCTCTAATGGTTGATCGTTGTACTTAAAAAGGATTTCGAAGACCTCCCACAGTGACCACCACGGCCAGGAGAGGCATACGGATAGCTGTATATTAAATAATAAAAAGAACAAAAGTAATTGCATAAAGTGCTATTATCTACACCATAAAAGATCCAGAAGTACCTGATCATATGCATTGCACTCAGGGATATATAATACTACTCAAAATGACCGGGGTTTCCCGAAACCCGGATCATCGGGCGCTTATTTTGCAAACCCTCCTTACTGCGGTCGATAGTATACTGGATGTGATTATATATCCCGGCTAAAGCTATGGCGTTGATTGCACGCAGGTACTCGCATTTCCCGAGATCCTCCTCTATAATACGCTATTCTGGCAATGGAGTCCATACTACCTGGAGGGTCCTGCCGCTGGATCCGACCCCTGTCAGGCCGCCCGGGAGGGAGGGCTGTTGTCGGGCGGCATGAGAGGGCAAAACTCCGACAGGCAGATCTTCCTGCCCGAACACTCCATCGGGCGCCGGGGCGGGCAACAACGCCCCCCGCCGATGAGAGGCAGTGCAGGGAGAAGAGTATCTATACGGTGGGCGCAGGGGCTTTCGGGGGGATCGGGCCGCCCACACCCTGCCGGGTCTCTGTTCCCCTCTGCGGTCTCGCCTGACCATCATGCACCCGGACTCAAACGGGCGGTCTCGCCTATCAACCACGGCACCGTCACCACCCTCCAGGACCCTGGGGGGAGCAAGACCTCCACCACCCCCACATGCCCACACACTGGTGTGCCGCCCACCCGGAGCACCCCCGGTCCACCTCACGAAAAAGTGCGCGAAGATTACAGGAGACATACCCGGCCAGGATCTCCCCGCCGGGATCGCCTCTCCCATCCGTGTATCCGGGGGACCCCGGAGAAAGGAATGATATAATTCATGATCTGCGCCTTCCGGGCACTACAGGGGTCATGAGATCGGACACCTCTGCCAGTCCGGGCGATCCGCACGTAACTGAGTTAACCAGATCCTGAACCAGAAGCATGGAGGCGCCCGGTAAGATCCCTGCGAATTTCACGTCTTTCCGGTGACGCGACCACAATTATTATCCTGAGAAGTAAAGTTTACTGAATTAACTATTAAAATTAAATTTAGTCGCTTGATCCACCTTACAAATACGGAATGGTTAAATAGAAATCGTTACAAGTTATGATAAAACGATCTATCCGGTGCTCCGCCAGGGGAGTTTCAGTCTATCCCGATATGGACAGTCCCGCCCTGTGTATTCCCCGGTTTCTGGCAGTGCTCCAGCAAACCTGCGCAGCAAACCTTCTCCGTGCAAGAAGGTCTGACATACCAGATATGGGACGTTCCGGGAGACACTCTCGCAGACACAAGTTGAATGGCCCGGATGCGGGCCAGACTCAGAGCACCACTCACCGGGATCGATTCACCTGGAGGTAGGAGAGTCGGTTCCGTCAATCACATTGAGGCAAAACCATGGCGAAGAAGATTACGTTGAACATGATCACCCAGCGCTCTGTAGATGAAGGCGTTGGGATAGTATCGGGCAAAATGTCCCCGGAGTACTTCGAGGCCTGCTCTATCATCGAGATGCATGACGATGACGTCAAAGCTCTCGGTCTGGTCCCGAACCAGCTCGTCAGGGTGACGAGCGAATGCGGAAGTGTGGTCGTCAAGAGCGTCAGGGGTCGTCAGGCGCTCTATCCCGGCCTTGCATTCATCCCGCAGGGCGTCTATGCAAACCAGATCGTCCCGCCGAGGACCCAGGCAACCGGGGAACCCCAGTATAGCGGATTTCCTGTGACAGTCGAACCCGTCCCCGTGGGCGAGAGGCGCAAGAGCACGCTCGAACTCGTCCAGGGCGCTGTAGGGATGTGGAAAGGTGATCAGTAATGGCAAAAAAGATTGAGAACGTCGGATGCCCGTTCTGTGGCGTCTGCTGCGATGACCTCGTCGTCACGGTCTCTGACGACGGGAAGAAGATCCTTGAGGTTGAGAACTCCTGCATCATCGGCAGCACGGTCTTCCACCGTGCCATGTCGGAGCGGCACACACTGCCCCGCCTCCGCCAGCCGGACGGAACCTTCAAAGAGATCTCCTACGATGAGGCGATCGACTACACGGCAAAGGTCCTCCACAACGCGAAGAAACCCCTGATCTACGGGTTCGGGTCGACCAACTGTGAAGGTATGGCCGCCGCTGCCAAGGTCGCCGAGCAGGCGGGCGCCGTGCTCGATAACTGTGCATCCATATGTCACGGGAGCTCGTTCCTCGCTATATTCGATAACGGCTACCCGAGCTGCACCCTCGGCGAGGTGAAGAACCGGGCTGACGTCATCGTCTACTGGGGCGCAAACCCGGCTCACGCCCACCCGAGGCACATGTCCCGCTACTCGATCTTCCCCCGTGGGTTCTTCACCGGCAAGGGCCACAAGGGCCGCAAGATCATCGTCATCGACCCCCGGCACACCGACACCGCCCAGGTCGCTGACATCCACCTGCAGGTGCAGCAGGGACACGACTACGACCTCTTCGACGCATTCCGGACGGTCGTCAGGGGCCACGACATACCCGACGTCGTCGCGGGCGTCAAGAAGGAGCAGATCATCGAGGCCGTCGATATCATGAAGAAGGCGCGGTTCGGCACCATCTTCTACGGCATGGGTCTCTGCCACTCCGATGGCCGGAACCACAACGTGGATATCGCGATCAGCCTGACCCGTGACTTAAACGACTTCACCAAGTGGACGATCATGGCGATGCGGGGCCACTACAACATCACCGGTCCCGGCGCGGTCTGGTCATGGCAATACGGGTTCCCCTACTGTCTGGACCTGACCAAGCGCGACATCGCTCACATGAACCCGGGCGAGACGAGCTCCGTCGACCTCGCCATGCGGGAGGAGGTGGACGCCTTCATCAACATAGGAACCGATGCCGCCGCTCACTTCCCGATCGAACCGGTCAAACGCCTCCGGAAACACCCCTGGATCACCATCGACCCCCACCCGAACATGGCGACCGAGATCTCGGATCTCCACATCCCGGTAGGGATCGTCGGGGTTGAGGTTCCGGGCATCGTCTATCGGATGGACAACGTCCCGATCCAGTACCGCAACGTCATCGAACCGCCTGAGGGTGTCCCGAGTGATGAGGAACTCTTCGAGCGGATCTATGAGAGACTCTGCGAGCTGGAGGCAGAGGATGCCGCAAGGGAGCCTGCAAAGGCCGCGCCTGAAGGTGCCCGGGCGGGGGAGTAAACCATGGGTGAACTGATAATCAAGAACGGCTTTGTTTTTGACCCCCTGCAGGAGATCAAGGGCGACCGGATGGATATCGGGATCAAGGATGGCAGGATCGTCGAGACGAGCGCCCTCTCCAGCCCGAAAACCATCGACGCAGCAGGCATGGCCGTTATGGCGGGCGGTGTGGACGTCCACTCCCACGTCGTCGGTCCGAAGGTGAACGTCGGCCGGCTCTTCCGGCCCGAGGATAAACTCTTCAAGAGCCCCCTCAAGCGGTGCGACCGTATGGAGATGGGCTTCTCGGTCCCCTCCACGTTCAAGACCGGCTACGACTACGCCAGGATGGGCTACGTCTTCGTCAACGAAGCGGCGATGCCGCCGCTCCACTCCCCGCACGTTCATGAGGAGATCCGGGATACCCCGATCATCGACAACGCAGCGATGCCGGTCTTCGGGAACAACTGGTTCACGCTCGAGTACCTCAAGAACAACGAGATCGAGAACAACGCCGCGTACACCGCCTGGCTCCTGCGGGCAACCCGTGGGTTCGCCATCAAGGTCGTCAACCCCGGCGGCACGGAAGCCTGGGGCTGGGGTCTGAACTGCGAGAGCATCCACGATCCGGTTCCCTACTTCGATATCACCCCGGCAAAGATCATAACGGGCCTCATCGAGACGAACGAGTTCCTGGGTCTCCCCCACTCGATGCACCTGCACTGCAACAACCTCGGAAACCCGGGTAACTACGTCGACGCCCTTGATTCGTTCAAGCTCGCTGAGGGGTACACCGCGAAGAACACCTTCGGCCGGGACCAGGTCCTGCACATGACACACGTCCAGTTCTCCTCATACGGCGGTGACTCCTGGAGGAACATCGACTCACAGACGAAGGAGATCATGGACTACGTGAACGCTCACGACAACATCACCATCGATATCGGACAGGTGACCCTCGACGAGACCACGACCATGACCGCCGATGGGCCGTTCGAGCACCACCTCCGGAGCCTCAACAACCTGAAATGGGCAAACACCGACGTCGAGCTCGAGACCGCTGCGGGTATCGTCCCCTACATCTACAGCCCGAACGTCAAGGTCTCGACCATCCAGTGGGCAATCGGCCTTGAACTTGCGCTCTACTCCAATGACCTTATGCGGACGTTCATCACCACCGACCACCCGAACGCCGGACCGTTCATCCGCTACCCGCGCGTCATCAAGTGGCTGATGAGCAGGGCTGCGCGTGACGAGACCATGAAGACGTTCAAGTGGCTCGACCGGACGATCGAATCCACCACAATAGACAGCATCGACCGCGAACTCACGCTCTACGAGATCGCGCAGATGACCAGAGCCGGGCCGGCAAAGGCGCTCGGTATAAGCAACATCTACGGTGGGCTTGCCCCCGGCATGGATGCCAACGTCGCGATCTACGCCCTCAACCCCGAGGATATGCCCTCTGATCCGGATATGATCGAGAACGCATTCTCGCGGTGCGCATACCTCGTCAAGGACGGTATCGTGACCGTCAGGGACGGCGAAGTCGTCGCGGAGCCCGCGAAGCGGACCGTCTGGGTCGACGTGAAGGTCCCGGAGAACGCACAGGTGCAGAGAGACATCTACGAGCACTTCCTCAGGCACTACAGCGTGGGAGTCGAGAACTACCAGCTCTTCGAGGCGAACCTCCACAACCCGAGGGTTATCGAGGTCGATTCGACACAGTAAGGTGATGAGAAGCATGAAGACAGTAACTATCACCCTGGCAAACCCCCCCGAACTCTATCTTGAGGGGCAGAATATCACTCCGGATAACTTTGCAGGCAAGAAGGCTGCCGAGATAGCCACACTCGATGTCTGGGAGGGCAAACTGAAGAGCCCGCTCGGGAAGTACTTCACCGTCGAGGGTGAAGGCGGAGCGACGGCGGCCGATACGAAGATCGTCCTCCGTGGAGACTGCACCCGCGTGAAGAGGATAGGCCAGCAGATGACCGCAGGCGAGATCGTCGTCGAGGGCAACGCCGATATGTACATCGGTGGCTGGATGAAGGGCGGAAAGATCCACGTGAAAGGAAACGTCGACTCGTTCTGCGGTATCGGGATGGAGGGCGGCGAACTGATCATCGACGGGAACGCCGGGCACCACCTGGGCTCATCACCCCGTGGCGAGTGGCGCGGCATGCAGGGCGGCCTGATCCGGGTCGCCGGGGATGCCGGCAACGATACGGCCACGTTCATCAACGGCGGGACCATCATCATAGGCGGCAACGCTGACATCCACGTCTCCACTCACGGCGAGGGCGGCACCGTCATCATCAAGGGCGACGCCAAGGGCCGCGTCGGCGGACAGATGGTGAAAGGCGATATCTTCGTCTACGGTACGATCGAGTACCCGCTCCCCGGGTTCCAGCTCGTCGGCGAGGTTGAGCAGGAGGTCGATGGTGCGACAGCCCGCTTCGCTCACTATATCGGGGATCTCGGTGAACGCCACCCGGTCTCCAGGGGTAAGACGGTGTATGCAAACATCTACACCCGGCTCTAACTTTTTTTATTCCTGGTCATGGGCCGGGAGAGATACATGTGATACACCGGGCAGGGTGCCCGGTCAGGTGTTATGATATGACAGGATTTTTTCGTCTTATACCGGTGATCGAGGCCATCCACATCATCAACCGGATCTCTCAGGTCGTCGAGACTGAATATCTGCCCCTCACCGGGGTGTATGGCCGGGTTCTCGCCGAAGATGTCCATGCTGATACCGATATACCCGGTTTTGACCGCTCGGTCAAGGACGGGTTTGCAGTACACTCAGCCGATACCGTCCGGGCATCGGAAGCCGCCCCGATACCGTTCACAAAGGTAGGTCGGGTCGTCATGGGCCGGGGAGGAAGCGGTCTTTCGATCAGCCCCGGCGAGTGCACCTACATACCGACCGGTGCTGTCCTCCCCGGAGGGGCTGATTCGGTCGTTATGCTTGAGTACTGCCAGGATCTCGGGGATCTGGTCCTTGTAGGCCGGCAGGTCTCCCCGGGCGAGAATATCATACGTGCCGATGAGGATTATGCTCGCGGAGAGGGTGTGCTCGCGGCCGGGAGGCGCCTGAAGGTGCAGGATATCGGCGTTCTCGCAGCGGCCGGGGTCTCCCGTGTGGCGGTGAGGAAGAGGCCCGTCATCGGGATCATATCGACCGGTGTTGAGCTGGTGCCGCCGGAGCAGGTTCCGTCCGCCGGCGAGGTCCGCGACGTCAACTCATACATCTGCGGCGCGTTCGTCGAGGAGATGGGCGGCGTTCCACGGCACTACGGTATCGTCAGGGACGATCCCGAAGACCTCACAGCGCTCCTCTCATCAGCGCTCGATGAGTGTGATGCGTTCCTGATCACCGGGGGGAGCTCAAAGGATGACCGGGATATAACGGCCGGCGTGATCGCCACGCTCGGAGAGGTGCTTGCGCATGGACTCGCGCTCGCGCCCGGGAAACCGACGATCATAGGAAAGATCGGCCGTGCCCCCGTCATAGGCATCCCCGGGCATCCCGCATCGACGAGGGTCGTTCTTGCGGTGCTCGCAGGGCCTCTCCTGCAGTCGCTCACCGGCTGTACCGACCGCCGGGAGGCGAAACAGAAGGCGATCCTCTCCCGGAGCATCCCCTCGGAGCGGGGGCGTGAGGAGTATGTCAGGGTCAAACTCATCGGTGATGAGGCTGTGCCGCTCTTCGGGAAATCAGGCCTCTTAAACACCCTTGTGGAGAGCGACGGGTATATCAGGATCCTCCAGGGGTGTGAGGGACTCGAGGCCGGGAGCGAGGTGGACGTGACGCTATGGTGAGGGAACGTCTCCTGTTAAGACCGCTCGCCGAAGTCCAGGGTATGATGCGGGATCTCTTCCCGCGCCCGGACAGAACAGTCCGGGTTCCCGTTGCATCGGCGAGCGGCCGGGTGACGGTCACTCCCATCCACTCACCGCTGACGGTCCCAATAGCCGATATCGCTGCACGGGACGGGTTTGCCGTCGTGAGCAGCGAGACACGCGGAGCAAGCGACAATAACCCCCTCCCGCTCAAGAACCCCTGCCGGGTGAACACCGGAAACGCGATCCCGCCGGGCTACGACGCGGTCATCATGATCGAGGATATCACCCGGAAGAATGGGATCTGGTTCACCGGAGAGGCCGCAACACCCGGGGAGCATATCCACCCCGCCGGGGAGGAGATCGTGCGCGGGGACCTGATCCTCCCGGCCGGGCACCTGGTCCGGCCCTGTGATATCGGTGCGCTCCTCTCCTACGGGGTCACCGCTCTCGACGTCCGGGCCGCGAGAGTCGGGCTTTTGCCGACGGGAAACGAGGTGATACCGGCAGGCGAGTGCCCGGGCCCGGGGGAGGTGAACGAGAGCAACACCGCGGTTGCAGCGGCGTGGTGCGGCGAGGCCGGCGCGACCTGCACCCGCTACCCCATCGTCCACGACGACCCCGGACTGCTCCGGCAGGCGATCGTAAAGGGCGTCCAGGAGAACGACCTCCTCCTCATATCGGCCGGCTCTTCGGCAGGCACCCGGGACTTCACCGCCAGCGTCATCGCCGACCTCGGCGAGGTTCTCGTGCACGGGATAGCCATGAAGCCCGGGAAACCGGCGATCGTCGGGCGGATCGGGAGAAAACCGGTCATCGGTATGCCGGGGTATCCGACCGCCGCCATGACGGTTGTGCGGGAGCTCGCCCTCCCCCTGCTTGCGGAGTGGGGGTTCTACGGTCCGTACGGGGAGAGGGTCTCTGCCCGCCTCACAAGGGCTGTCCGGACCGATCCGGGTTTTGATGAGTACATCTTCCTCACGGTATCCCGCGCCGGCGATCACTGCACCGCCACCCCCCTGCCCCGGGGGGCCGGGACGCAGATGTCGGTCGTGCGGGCAAACGCCTACCTGCACGTCCCGCCGGGTATCGATGACATCCACGAGGGGGCGGAGGTTGAGGTTCTGCTGACCGGACCGCGTGCGCTGATCGGAGAGTCGCCCATGAGATCAGGACTCGTGCCCGGGCGCCCGGTGCAGGGGGCGGTGCTCCCGGCAAAGGGCGGCCCCTGAAGACGGTCGTTCCCCTCCATCACCCGCAGGTCTCCATAAGCGCCCTGATGCGGCCCTCGAGATCGGGGAACCTCTCCTGGTACTCCCGTGCAAGCAGGAACATCCTGGCAGCGTCGCCCATCCCGCGGTGGAGAGCCAGGAGGTGGCGGTACTCCCCGGGAACCGGATACCGGAAGTTCCGCGAGGTGATGGTGGAGCCCTCGACGGAGAAGTCGATGAGATGGGCGAGGCGGTCGAGGGAGAAGGGTTGCTTCATGCCGAAACTCCGCCGGATCTCCCGTTGGAGGTCTACGAGGGCACACCCGTCGAGCGAGACCTCCGCGGTGCGGAAAGCCTTCCGCTCCATATGCGCCGCAAAGACGACTATCCTGGTGATATCTCTCGTCGAGAGGAGCGAGTCCATGAAGGACCGGAGGTCTGCAAACGCGCTCCGGGCGGTCTCACCGGCCGCCAGAATCTCTCTGCCGGAGACCCGGAACGAGTGATCGTAGGTACGCCCGTACTCGCTGCGGCCCGTGTTCGCGACAGTCGTCGCGACACCGATGGTTTTGCCGCAGGTGTCGGTCACCTTCTTCCAGATCTCGACGTCGACGTCGTACCGGAACTCCTCCCCGACGAACCTGACGGTATCGTCTTCGGGCCGGTGGACGACCGCGCCTATCTCGACCGGCATCATGACCTCCCGGCAGGTGCCATAGACGTAGCCAAACTCGATGTCAAGGTAGGCGCTCTCACCGCGCCGGGCCGATCTGGACATAAGACTGAAGAGATCTCGCCTGCGCGCGATGAAAAGGTTACCCGCTCCGGGAAGAGTCCCGGCAAAGGTTTATCGGTGAGGATGGAAGCCATTCTATATAGCAGCAGGGCGTCCCTGCACCAGGCGATCATGAAACTCTCTACCATCCTGGACCGATCCCGCATCAGCGAGTTCTTCCGGCGAAGGCGCTTCCGGCACCCTGAGCCTGCCGGCCGCGACCGGAGGGCGGAACTACGCGCGCTCCTCGCCGCACCCCCGTTCGGGATCACCGATCTCACCGATGCAGCCCTCAACCTCTACGACCGGTCGCTGACCCACCGATCGTGGGCAAACAGCGCCGGATACCCACTGGTGACGGTCGAGGACAACGAACGGCTTGAGTTCCTGGGAAACTACGTCCTCGACTTCATCATAGCCGATCACCTCTACAATGTCTATGACCTCCCGCCCGGCGAGATGAACCGGAGGCTCCAGGTGACCAGGAACACGAAACTCGCCGATATTGTGCTTGAGCAGGAGCTCGGTATCGATAGTGCCATCAGGAGGAGAGGACAGGTATTGACCGACTCCATCATCGCTGATGCGTTCGAGGCGCTTATCGGCGCCATCTTCCTCGACCGTGGCCTCGATGTGGCGCGGGAGGTGGTTCTTGCGATCTTTGAGAACGAGATCGCGGAATGCGACACCGAGAGGAACTACCGTGGGAGGCTCCAGGAATACGTCGCCCAGAAAGACCTCGGCAGCCTCGTGTACGATTACCGGCGGACCGGGCCGGGGAACCGCCCCGTATGGGGTGCCAGGGTGATGGTCGGCGGGATCCCCCTCGGGAAAGGGGAAGGGCGGACCAAACAGGGGGCGGCGATGCTCGCGGCAAAGGAGGCCCTCGCCCGCCTCGGGAAGGGGTGAGGTGCAGCCGGCCGGGCGGGATGCAACCGTCGCCATCATCGGGTGTGACGGCTACGATCGGGAGGAGGTTGATTCAGCCACGAGCCGCGCGATCGACCTCATCGGCGGCGTGGAACAATTTGTCGCGCCGGATGATGCAGTCCTCCTCAAACCAAACCTCCTGCAGGGTCGGGAGCCTGAGCGGTGCGTCACCACCCACCCGGCTGTTCTCGCCGCCGTCGCCCGCCTACTCGTGGAACACGGGTGCCGGGTCACCATAGCCGATAGCCCTGGCGGAGGTATCATATACAACGAGGCGAACCTCCGGCGGGCATACGCGCGGGCCGGGTATACCGCGGTGGCGGAGGAGACCGGTGCCGCCCTGAACTACGATACCGGTTACCGGATGGTCTCATACCCGGAGGGCGCGGTTATGAAGCAGTTCTCCATCATCACCCCGGCGGTCGAGGCCGATGCTATCGTGGTCGTCTCAAAAGCAAAGACCCATATGTGGACCCGGATGACGGGCGCCACAAAGAACCTCTTCGGGCTCATCCCGGGGCTTGAAAAACCGGTCTTTCATTTCCGGTTCCAGGATGCGGATACCTTCGGGAGGATGCTCGTCGACCTCAACGAGTGCATGAGGCCCCGCCTCCAGGTCATGGATGCGGTCATGGCGATGGAGGGGGACGGTCCGGAAGCGGGGAGTCCCCGGAAGATCGGCGTGATCCTCGCCGGGAGCGACCCCCTGGCGGTGGACGTGGTTCTCGCCCGGCTCATGGGCATGGATCCGCTTGAGATCGGGAGCATCCGGGACGCGGCCGCCCGGGGCCTCATCGACCCTGCGGCTGTCCGGACGGTCGGCGACGACCCGGCGGACTTCACGGTCCCGGACTTCAGGAGGCCCTCCACCTACGCCGGCGGCGAGACCGATCTCCGGCGGCGGTTGAATGTCGCCATCACCCGGCGGTTCGGGAGAACCTACGCCCCCAGGCCCGGCGTGATCGCGGAGGCCTGCATCGGGTGCGGGAAGTGCGAACGGATCTGCCCGGTGCACGCGGTCACCATCGCGGATGGCAGGGCGGTGATCGATCTCGCGCGCTGTATCAGGTGCTACTGCTGTCACGAGATCTGCGCCGAACACGCCATCGCTCTCTCCCGGGGCCTCGCCGGACAACTCCTCGCCCGCCTTATTGGATGAGGGGCGGGCGGGCCGAAAGGCTCATGCACCCGGAGTGCCAGGTATGGCTCCATGCCATGCCCGTTCTGTAACCCGGCTCCGGAGGATATCGTTACCCGGAACAACCTCTGTTATGCCCGCTACGACATCCACCCGGTCAGCCCCGGCCACATGCTCATCATACCGTTCCGGCACGTGGCGGACTACTTCGAGACGACGTACGATGAGCGGATGGCGCTTGCCCGTCTCATCGATGACTGCAGGGAGATCAGCGAGCGCGAACACCACCCCGACGGCTACAACATCGGCGTCAACGTCGGTGAGGCCGCGGGGCAGAACGTCATGCACGTTCACATCCACTTCATACCGCGCTACCGGGGTGATGCCGCCGGGGAGCATGAAGGGGGTGTGCGGTCCGCAGTGCCCGGAAAATCGGAATTGACCTCCTGAGAGAGGAGGGCCGTGCGCCACGAGAGGCGCGGGGATCCGGTCGTCTGATCCGCCGTATCATGCCGCGCGAGGCAGGCATCTGAGAGTATCCGGGCGATGCCCTGCGTGCCCATTTAGAATGGTTAATTATGTAAGTAAGGCATAGTTACCCTACGAGGGACAATAGTTGCAGACACTGCTCTTCCTTATATTATTTCCCATCCTCGTCGCATGTCTTTTATTGTTCGTGAAGCGAACGGCATTGCGCTACGCGGTGGTCACCCTCTCAGCTCTTGCCATCGGCGGGGCCTCGATATACCTGCTTATGCGGTATGCGTTCGAGGGTGCGGTATACTTCGCCGCGCCCTCGGAGACGGCAAGCCTCGTCATGGTGGCCATCGAGATGGTGCTTGCGCTCTTCATCATCTACATGGGCGCAAAGTTCAGGAATTACCTGGCGATCGCGCTGGCCGTTGTGCAGGCAGCGTTGATCGTGTACCTTGAGACGACGTTCCCGGGAAGTCTCCACGCGGCAAGCAACCTCTTCATCGATCAGTTCTCCATCATAATGGCCCTGATCATCGGGATCATCGGGAGTCTCATAGCCGTATACGCTGTCAGGTACATGGAGACGTATCACCAGCACCACCCGGAGGTGCGTGACCGGCAGGGGATGTTCTTCTTCGTCATATTCGCATTCCTCGCCGCGATGTTTGGTCTCGTCTTCTCAAACAACCTCCTGTGGGTATTCTTCTTCTGGGAGGTCACGACGATCACATCCTTCCTGCTGATCGGCTACTCGGAGACCGAGGAGGCGACGAAGAACGCCTTCCTTGCCCTGGTGATGAACCTCCTCGGTGGGGTCGCGTTCATCGCAGCGATCATCTACCTCGTCGCGATGGAACCGGTGAGCGGCGGTATCGATCTCGCAGCGGTGCTCGCATCGGGTGATGCTGCCATCATACTGGTGCCGGCCGCCCTGATCGGGTTTGCCGGGATCACGAAGGCGGCCCTGATGCCGTTCTCCTCCTGGCTCCTCGGGGCGATGGTGGCCCCGACACCGGTCTCGGCCCTGCTCCACTCAAGCACCATGGTCAAGGCGGGTGTCTACATCCTGGTTCGGTTCTCGCCGGTCTTTGCCGGGACTCTCGCCGGGATCTCCATCGGCCTCGTCGGTGCCGTGACGTTCGTCGTCGCTTCCGCCATAGCGATATCGCAGAGCAACGCGAAGCTGGTCCTCGCCTACTCGACGATAGCAAACCTCGGGCTGATAGCCGCATGTGCGGGTGTCGGGACTCACATGCTCGTCTGGGCAGCGATCCTCCTGATCATATTCCACGCCGTCGCGAAATCGCTCCTCTTCCTCGGGACCGGGGCTATCGAGCACCGGATCGAGAGCCGCGACATCGAGGATATGGAAGGCCTGATCGTCAGGATGCCGAAGATGGCCGTTATGATGTTCATCGGTATCGCCGGCATGTTCCTTGCGCCGTTCGGTATGCTGATATCCAAATGGGCGGCGATCGAGGCGTTCATCCAGGTACCTTTCGGCATAATCTTCGTCGCCATCCTCGCCTACGGGAGCGCCGTCACGGTCTTCTTCTGGGCGAAGTGGATGGGAAAACTCATAACGGTCATCCGGGGGGCTGAGAAGATCGAGAAAGGGTTCTTTGAGGAGCCCTGGATACCCCTCTACATCATCACCGGCCTCGTCATAGCGGCCGCATTCCTCTTCCCGGTCATATCATCGACGCTGATCGAGCCCTACGTGCTCGTCATATACGGGGTTACGGCCGGCCTTGCGCAGACGAACGTCGCCATCATGCTCCTGATGATGGCCCTGCTCCTCTTCCTGCCCATAACGTTCTCCCTCCTCCGGAAGAGCGCAAAGCGCCTCCCGGCCTACATGGGCGGGAGGCCGGCGACCGCTGACCTGCACTTCGCAGGCTCCCTCGGCATGACGAGAGAGGCCCAGACACGGAACTACTACCTCACCGATTACTTCGGTGAAGCGCGCCTCTTCCGACCGGGAGCGGCGATCTGCATCGTCCTGATCCTTGTATCGTGGGCCCTTGCGGGGGTGGCTCTATGAATGGAATTGTGGGAGGGGTCATAGGCGCTGTCCTCTTCCTCATCCTCGCACCCCTGGCAGGTGGGCTCATAGCCGGTATCGACCGGAAGCTCACCGCGCGGATGCAGGGGAGGGTCGGACCACCGATCTTACAGCCCTTCTACGATGTCGGGAAGCTCTTCGAGAAGGAGGATGTCGTCGTAGCCACGGCGCAGAACTTCTACATCCTCGCCTACCTGGCCTTTATCGTCCTCTCCGGCGCCCTCTTCTTCGCGGGAGGGGATCTGCTGTTGATCATATTCGCCTTCACGCTCGCCCACGTCTTCCTNGTGCTCGGGGCCTACTCGGCCCACTCGCCCTACAGCCACATAGGGGCCGAGCGCGAACTGATCCAGGTNATGGCCTATGAGCCGATGATCATCCTTGCGGCNGTCGGGCTCTACATGGTCAGCGGGAGTTTCTACGTCAACGATATCGCCACATCGACCGTGCCGGCGATCGTCTACCTCCCCGGCGTCTTCCTGGGTCTCCTCGTCATACTGACGATCAAGCTCAGGAAGTCTCCGTTTGATATAGCGACATCGCACCACGCGCACCAGGAGATCGTCAAGGGAGTCACGACGGAGTTCTCGGGTTCCACCCTCGGTCAGATCGAGATCGCCCACTGGTACGAGAATATCTTCCTCCTGGGCCTGATCTTCCTCTTCTTCGCCTGGAACCCCATAATCGGGGTCGTTGCGGTCGCAATCACCTACGGGATAGAGATCTTTATCGATAACGTCACCGCACGGGTCCGATGGCAGGCAGCCCTGAAGAGCGGGTGGTTCGCCGCGGCACTGGGGATCGCGAACCTGGCGATCCTCTCCTATATGATGCTTGGAGGTGCATGAGTACTATGGCATTCTTGAAGCGATCACCCTGGCTTCTCCACTACGATGCATCCAGTTGCAACGGGTGTGACATCGAGGTGCTCGCGTGCCTCACTCCGTTCTACGATGTAGAGCGGTTTGGCATCATCAACACCGGCAACCCGAAGCATGCGGATCTCCTGCTGATCACCGGCGGGGTCAATGCGAAGAACCGGGAAGTGGTAAAGAACATCTATGAGCAGATGCCCGAACCGAAAGTGGTCATCGCGGTCGGCGCGTGCGCCGCGACCGGCGGTATATTCCGGGAGTGCTACAACATCGTCGGCGGTATCGACAAAGTTATACCGGTCGATGTCTACGTCCCGGGATGCGCGGCCCGGCCAGAGCAGATCATCGACGGGGTTGTTACGGCGCTCGGTATCCTCGAGGAGAGGCGAGCGAAGATGGGGGGAGCGGCACAGATGAAAGAAGAAGCACGGCGTGCGGAAGGAGCAGGTGAGACAACATGAGTGATAAGAAAGAGCAGATTATCAGAGAGATCGCGCCGGGAGACCTCCTGCGCGAGGTCGAAGCGCTCAACGCCGGCGGTTACCGCATCGTCCAGATCGGGTGCACGGGTATGGAGAGCGTGTACGAGATCAACTATACGTTCGATAAGGACTACGACCTCGTAAACCTCCGCCTGACGGTCGAGCCCGGTGCTGAGATCCCGAGCATATCCGGTATCTACTGGGGAGCGTTCGTCTACGAGAACGAACTCCACGACCTCTTCGGGATCACCGTGACCGATATAAACATCGACTTTAAGGGGACGTTCTACAGGACCGCGGAGAAGTACCCGCTCAGTATAACGAGAAGCGGAGGTGATGACTCATGCCAGAACGTATAGTCGTGCCGTTCGGGCCGCAGCACCCGGTTCTGCCGGAGCCCATCCACATCGACCTCGTCCTTGAGGATGAGCTCGTTGTGGACGCAGTCCCATCCATCGGCTACATCCACCGGGGGCTTGAGCAGCTCGTGCAGAAACGCGAGTACCCTGAGTACGTCTACGTGGCTGAGCGGATATGCGGTATATGCAGNTTCATGCANGCGCTCTGCTACTGNCAGGGGATCGAGCATATCATGGGGATCGAGGTTCCCGACCGCTCAAGGTATCTCCGGACGATCTGGGCGGAGTACTCGCGTCTCCACTCCCACCTCCTCTGGCTCGGCCTGTTTGCGGATGGGATGGGCTTTGAGAACCTCTTCATGCGGTCATGGCAGCTCCGGGAGAGGGTGCTCGACGTCTCTGAGGACACAACCGGCGGGCGGATCATCCAGAGCACCTGCAAGGTCGGCGGGGTCCGGCGCGATATCGGGCAGGAGATGCTCGATAAGATGCACCGGGGTCTCGATATCTTCGAGGAGGAGTGCCGGGATCTCGGTAACGTCTTCTTAAACGATGAGACGGTGAAGTACCGCCTCCAGGGACTCGGGGTTATATCAAAAGAGGAGGCCTACGCCCTCGGATCTGCAGGCCCGACCCTCCGGGGGAGCGGGGTTGCAAGCGACCAGCGTGAGACCGGGTATGCGGCATACGGGGAACTGGGGTACAAGGCGGTCGTCGAGACCGCCGGGGACTGCTACGCCCGGTGCGCCGTCCGTGTCCGTGAACTCTACTCCTCGATCGATATCATAAGGAGGGCGATCGAGGAGATACCCGAAGGCCCGATCGACGTGAAGGTGCGGGGAACGCCGGACGGCGAGTATTTCTCCCGCGTAGAGCAGCCCCGGGGAGAGGTCGTCCACTACCTGCTCGGCAACGGCACCAAACATCTCGCCCGCGCCCGTATCAGGACGCCGACACTCGCAAACGTCCCGGCGCTCGTGAAGATGCTCCCCGGCGCCCAGCTCGCCGATGTCCCGATCGTGGTCCTCTCGATCGACCCCTGTATCAGCTGCACGGAGAGGTGAGGTATGGGACTCTTTGAGATGACAAAAACCGTCCTCCGGAACCTCGCCGGGGGGCCTGTCACCAGGCGCTACCCTGCGGTTCCGGCGCGGACGAGCCCCATCACCCGGGGACATGTCGTATTCGACCCTGCCACGTGCCGCTCCTGCGGGATCTGTTCAAAGCGGTGCCCGTGTGTGGCGCTCCACCTCGATAAGGAGGCGAAGATCTGGGAGATCGACCGTATGCGCTGCATCGCCTGCGGCGACTGCGTCGAGAGCTGCCCCTTCGGGAGTCTTACGATGGAGCAGGATTACCTCCCGCCGACGGTGGAGCACGTCGTGGACCGCTATACCATAACCTACGTGAAGCCCGAACGGCCCGCGAAGAAGCCGGCCGAAGAGGGCGCTGACGCCTGAAGAGACCCCTGTCCGGGCCTCTTCAGTACTTTTTTTGTACCTACTTTCTCACCATCGGGTAGACCATGTGGATGATGTCGTAGGTATGGCCCGGGTAGGCCCAGGGGATGGCATCAAGCCCGAGATCGTCTACCGTGAGCCCGTGCTTTATCGCAAGGGCGAAGATGTTGATCACCTCTTCTGCGCCGCTCCCGATGAGGTGGGCGCCGAGGATCCGGCGGGAGTCCTCATCGAACAGGATCCTGTAGCCGGCATGCCTCTCCCCGATACTCCGGTTCGTGAAGCGGTCTGAGAGGTCGCCGGCGTTCACGGTACAGGCCACCCCCTTCTCCTTTGCCGCCGCTTCCGTGAGCCCGACGGATGCGATGGGCGGGTGTGTGAAGACTGCGCCCGGGACGACGGAGTAGTCCGGCGTCCGGATATTCCCGTGGATGATGTTGTCGGCGACGATATGGGCATCCATCACCGCTACCGGCGTCAGCTGCGGGCTCTTTGTGTTCGCATCACCGGCCACGTAGACGGCCGGGTTTGATCTGCTCTGGAGGTAGTCGTTGACCCGGATCCCGCGCCGATCGGTCTCGACTTCTCCGGCCGCAAGATCGAGATCCTCGATCGCAGAGACCCTTCCTGCCCCGTGGACAACCATATCCACCTCGATCGTCTCCTCACCGGCCCGCACCAGGAGGCTGTCACCGGCCTTCTCGACTGATATGAGCGGCCTGTTCAGCCGAACGTCGATACCGATCTCTTCTGATGCCCGGACCAGCCGGTCGACTATAACAGGATCGAACCCCGAGAGAACCCTGTCGCTCCGCTGGAGGATGATCGCCTTCGCCCCGGCCCTGGCGGCGAGGTGCGCAAACTCAAACGATATGTAGCCGCCACCGATGAAGGCGATCCGCTCCGGGAGTGTTTCGAGGTAGAAGAAGTCGTCGCTCAGCGTCACGAGGTCAGCGCCGGGGACGCCGAGCGGTCGGGGGTGTGCGCCGGTGGCGATAACGATGTAGCGCGCCGAAAAGACCCTATCTCCTATCGCCACCTGATTCGGACCGACAAACCGTGCGCGTTCGTGGTAGGTGTGGATCCCCGCCTCCTGAAAGTCCTTCTCCTTTCTCCCGGGGATGGGGTCGATGAGTGATCGCTCAAACGCTATCAGGCGCGGCCAGTCGATCGAGAGGTCGCCTGATACCCCGTTTCCCCTGAGGTTTCTGGCGCTCGCAACCAGTCCGGCGGCGCTTGCGAGAATCTTTTTTGGGACGCACCCCCGGAGGGCGCATGTCCCCCCGTAGCCCCGGTGGTCGGTGATCGCCACCTGCATACCGGCATCCCGGCAGTGCCAGGCGACGTCAGAGCCGGCGACGCCGGTCCCGATGACTATGAGATCATACTCACGCTCCATAGTGAGTCATCGGTTGGGGCAGGGCACTATAAAGGTTCACCCGTACACGTTGCGGGTGATCCGGTGCGGCTCAAACCGGCCACGGTGAAAGACCCGGACCTCGACCTCTGCGCCTCTCCGGAAGTCGCGCATCCGGAGATCGTAGGTTCTCCGGACGTAGCGGAGTTTCTCATGAGCGAAGAGGTCGCGGAGAGCTCTCTGGAACCGGATCTCCTGGTCGAGGAACGCTGCCTCGTACTCCCGGGTCTCCCGGGCGATGCGGGCGCATGTAGCGTCATCGATCGGGGTGTTG
>JGI24709J26583_10001177_pt1 | contig 22203 bp, 20 predicted proteins | sample BioPla2DNA1_FD_26583 | JGI IMG/M metagenome (IMG submission 26583) | reverse complement strand
ATCTTTTATAAATGAGATTAAATCAATGTTTTTTAAAACAGCTAACTCACACTTCCTACCTTTAAATAATNTACCTTCAATTTCATTGTAATTTGCTAAAATTTCAGTTTCGTCTACATTTAATTTAGAAAGCGCTTTTTCTAATACTTCTTCCTTTGTTTTTCCTTCAAAATTATGAATTTCCAACATTTTTTTTACTTCCTTTCATAACTAAATTTTGAAAAATTGTAAAACCACTATTAAAAATCCAATAAAGACCAATTCCAGTAGTTAAATTAAATGAAAACACAGATATCATTATTATCATTATATTAGTAGTTANCTTCATTTGTTTTTCTTGTTCCGAAGACATAGCAACTGTTTTATTCATTTTAAATGAAAAATAAGTTGTTGTTATTATTAGTATAATAAAAATAACATAGTAATATTGATTTAATTTAAACGCTTCCATAGGAGTACGTCTTAATTCGAATAAATTTAAAAAATTTTCTTCAAATAACACCGGTATCCTATTTATTGCTTCGAAAAAGGCAAAGAACAATGGTATTTGAATAAAAGCAAATAAGCACCCAGACATAGGTTTAATATTATATTTTTTATATATTAGCAATTGTTCTTGACTCTTCATCATTAATGAATCACGATCATTCTTATTCTCATATTTTTTATTTAATCTATCTAGTTCTGGTTGTGCTTTTTTCATATTTTCAGATTGTGATGCTGTTTTAGCGGTGATTGGCATTACTATTAATCTTAATAAAATTGTTACTGTTATTATAGCAAAACCATAACTATTTAATAAATCACCAAATTTCAGTAACAGTAAGGCTAGTGGTTTTACAAAAATTGTTGTCCACAAACCCTCGTAACCACCATCAGTAATTTCAAATTCTGAACATGGTTTTAATTTACTTATATCAATATTATTCTTTTTATAAATTTCAATAGTCTCTGACTTTTGAGGTTGACATAATACATTTTCGGTATATAATTTACCTTCATGATTAAAATTTTTAGTACAACCGGTCATTGTCAATAAAAAAAACATAATTAGGAATATTTTTAGATATTTTTTCTTCATTTATAATTCTCCTTCGTTATTTTAAAATATTTAAAGTTCTTATAACTTTATTTATATCTGATTCTATTTCTTGGAATGTTTTAGAATTAATTCCATTATTAACCATTATAATACAATTAAAGCCATTTTGATAGTTATTTTTAGAAATAATTGATTTTAATTGTCTTTTTATTTTGTTACGGCGCACTGCTTTTCCAATTTTTTTACCAATTGAAAATCCGAAAAAATAATTTTTTTCGGGTGTTTTTTCAACATAAAAACTTAAATATTTATAACGATAAGGTTTGTTATTAGTTATTATCCTATTGTAATCCTTATTTTTTTTTAATATATTCTTTTTTTTCATATTTCACTCCATAGAATAAAACACTACAATATAGCAGTGTTTAACGAGATAAAACTTTACGTCCTTTTTTACGTCTTCTATTTATTATATTAGTTTTCATACGTGCAAAAAAACCATGCTTTCTACTCTGTTTTCTTTTTTTCGGTTGAAAAGTTCTTTTCATTTATAACACCTCCTGAACTTAATTCACATTTGTTGTTATAATTATATATATGTTTTTTTCTTTTGTCAAATGTTATCCACACAATATTGTTAATTACTTTATAATGGTTCCTTTATTTTGTTATCTTATTAACTATTATCCACAATTATGTGGAAAACTTTAAAATTAAATTTGTGAATTATCAAAAGTTTTCCACAAAAGTGGGGAAAACTATGTTTTAAACCGTTTTTAATGTGGAAAAGTCGTTTTTTGCTTGGTTTTTTATTATTTTTGGTGTAAAATGTTGGTAGTAGTAATGTGAGGTGAGGGTTTTGTGGAAATAACTTCTATATGGGATACTTTTTTAAAGAAAGTTCAAAATAATTTAGCACCTATGTTATATGAAGCATGGTTTGCAGAAACAAAATTGATAACACTTAATGATAATAAAGCTACTGTATTAGTTCCTATGCTTATTCATAAAAAACATTTAAAAGAAAATTATAATACATTAATAGAAACTATTTTTAATGAAGTAACAGGGTCTAATTTTATATTTGAGTATTTAACAGAAGAAGAAGTAGAACAAAAAAAAGATCAAAAATTGTTTTTTTCTGAAGTAGATAATACCGAAATTTTTCAATCAAATTTAAATCCTAAATACCTTTTCGAAAATTTTGTAGTAGGGGATAGTAATAAATTTGCTAAAACTACTGCTATTGCTGTCGCTGAAAAACCGGGAATTATGTATAATCCTTTATTTATATATAGTAATAGTGGTTTAGGAAAAACTCATTTAATGCATGCTATAGGAAATTATATTATTCAAAACAGCAATAAAAGAGTATTGTATGTAACTAGTGAGCAATTTGTTAATGATTTTATTGAATTATATAGAAAAAATAAAAGTGATAATAATTTTAATGAAGTTGAAAACTTTAAGAAAAAATATCGTGATATTGATGTCTTAATGATAGACGATATTCAATATTTAGAAATAGCTAATAAAACGCAACAAGAATTTTTTAATACTTTTAATGAACTTCACACAAATAATAAACAAATAATTATTTCATCAGATAGATCACCGGATGATTTGAAGCAATTAGAGGATAGATTAAGAACACGATTCACTTGGGGATTAATGGTGGATATCATGCCACCCAATTTTGACCTTAGATTATCAATTATTGATAAAAAAATCGAAAGTCATGGATTAAGTAGTAGTTTTCCACAAGAAGTTAAAGAATATATTGCTAGTAATTGTATAGGTGATATAAGAAAATTAGAAGGTGCGATAACTAGAGTAGTAGCCTACGCGACTATGATGAGTGGTTCAGATATAACACTGAATTTAGCAACGGAAGCTCTTAAAGACTATTTTGGGAATTGTATTAGTTCGAAAAATAATATTGAACAAGTTCAAATCTTAGTAGCCAACCTATATAATATATCTGTTGATGACCTAAAAGGAAAGAGGAGGGTTACTTCAATAGCAGTTCCTAGACAAATTGCTATGTATATTTGTAGAACTGTTTTCAATGAACCACTGGCGAAAATTGGATTGTTATTTGGGGGGAAAGATCATACTACAGTTATCCATTCAGTTGAAAAAATTAAAAAAGAATTAAAAAAGAATCTAGAGTTAGAAAAAGAAATTAATAAAGTAATAAAAGATCTAAAATAAGATGTTAATAAGTAATCAAATAATTATAGTTTTCAACATTTTTATATACCTGTTATCGTGTGTAATTGTTACAAAAATGGACTTTTCCACAATATCCACATCTATAATAATAATATATTCAAAAAAATAATAATAAAGGAGNATTTTATGAATTTTGAAATAGAACAAAAAAAACTAATTGAACATTTAAATTATGTAATTAAGGGAATATCAAATAAAAATTTAATACCTATACTGAATTGTATTAAAATGGAATTAACTAACGATGGACTTTATTTGTTAAGTACAAATAATGATATAGCTATAAAATCATTTATTCCAGCAAATGAAATAACAGCAATTAAATCAACTGGTATTATTGTTGTATATGGAAAATATTTATATGAAATAATAAAAAAATTACCTAGTGAAATTATTAGCATTGAGGAAGTCTTAGAAGATAAAATTAACATCTTCACTCCAAAGTCATCATTTTATTTAAATTGTAACAAAGTAGATGATTTTCCTATCTTAAATTTAGAAGAAACAAACGAACCTATTCTAATTAATAAGAAAGTTTTAAAAAATTTAATAAATCAAACAATATTTGCAACAAGTCTTGAAGAATCTAGGCCTGTTTTAACAGGTATAAATTTCCAGATAATAAATAATAAATTAAAATGCACGGCTACAGATTCGTATAGATTAGCCTCTAAAGAAATTGAACTAGATCAAAAAACTGAAAACGAATTAAATATAATTATTCCTGGAAAAAACATGGTAGAATTAAATAAAATAGTTAATGATGAAGATGATGTTGCAGAATTACACATTTTTAATAATAATATAATATTTAAGTTTTCAAATATTGTTTTTATGTCACGGTTGATTAATGGGACATATCCAAACACTTCAGCTTTAGTGCCTAATGAATTTAATTTGAAATTTAAAGTTAAAAAGACAGATATTTATAATTCTATCGATAGAGCCTCTTTGTTAACTAATGAATATGAAAAACATACAATTAAACTAGAGTCTCAAAATAATGAAGTAATAGTATCCTCAAATATCCCTGAAATTGGAAAAGTTGAAGAGCGATTAATTGTAGAAAAAAATAATGATAATAATATAACTATTTCATTTTCCGCTAAATATATGTTAGAAGCATTAAGATCTGTTGAAGAAGAATATATAGAATTATTATTTAATGGTGAATTAAAACCATTTATTATTAAAAATATAGAGGATGATTCATTACTTCAATTAATTTTACCAATCCGAACATACTAACTTAATGTCTGAAACAACCTAAATTAGGTTGTTTTTTTATTTTTATTTTATTTAAGACATATATTTGATTATTTTAGACAAAAAAATAAAAATAAATATAAAATACAGTATTATAGAAGGGAATTCGCATTTTTTGTCGAATTATATTAGTAAGGAGGTGAAATTATGGAAAAGTACGAAATAAACACATCAACCATTGCAATTCTTGCTCTAGATGGTGATAAAAGTAAAGTAATTGAAGAGGATGATAGTTTTATAATTAATAGAACAACTCCAAAAATTATTGATGATAGTTGTCGTTATTTTGGAAGTTCTTATTTAGGTAGATTTGAGGGAAGTAAAAACTTCTTAGGAGGTACAATTTATAAATGTCCAATAATAATTGAAGAAACACGTGAAATTATTTTTTTTCCTACAGGTTCTGCTCGTTCTACTGAATGTTCATGGATCTCTTTAAATAAGATTTCTCATTATGAAAAGAAAAAAGATCAAACAATAATTCATTTCAAAAATGGAACTTCTTTTGTGCATCCTATATCATATTCCTCATTTGAAAATCAAATTTTAAGAGCATCTAGATTAGAATCAATCTTAAGACAAAGAAAATCTATTTAAAAAGCGTTTAACAACGCTTTTTTTGTTTTATAAGGTCTAAAATTATGGTATAATGTATCTGTAGGTATAGGGGGTTAACATTGGTTAAAAGTTGAAAAAAACGCCTAAAATAAGAAAAGAGGGAAAAATGGTATTAAAAGATCTTACAATTACTAATTTTAGAAATTATAAAAATTTAACAACATCATTTAGTCCTAATGTAAATATTATTTATGGCAATAATGGGGAAGGAAAAACTAATTTATTAGAAAGTATATATGTTTTAGGTTTAACAAAATCTCATAAATCATTAATCGATAACCATTTAATAAAAAATGAATCACAGTATGCCCGTATATCTGGAGTAGTTAATAATGGTTTAATGAATTCGAAATTAGAAATAACTATTGAACCAAAAAAAAAGCAATTAAAAATTGATGGAAACTCAATTACAAAAGTTGCTGACTATTTAACTAAAATGAACATAATTATATTTTATCCAGAAGATTTAGAGTTAATAAAAGGTTCACCGATGGAAAGACGGAGATATTTAAATATTCAATTATCCCAAATTCATCCTAATTATTTAAAAGTTTTAAATGATTATAATAAAATATTAAAGCAAAGAAATGAAATATTAAAAAATTATAACAGAACTAAAAAACTAAATCAGGATTATTTTGATATTGTAACTGATACACTAATTGAAAAAGGGACCAAGTTATATCTATATAGGGAAAATTATATTAAGAATGTTAATCAAAATATAAGGGATATTTACTATAATATTATGAATATAAAAAACTTTAAAATAATTTATAATCCATCAGTTAATATTGAAGTATATAAAAGGCAAGAAATTTTTGAAAAGTTTAAAGAACAACTAAATCGAAATTATGAAATGGAAATTAAAACAGGAATAACTTCGATCGGCCCTCATAGAGATGATTTTGATTTTATGATAGGAAATAACAATCTAAAAAACTATGGATCCCAAGGTCAGCAAAGAAGTGCTGTTTTATCTTTAAAATTATCAGAAATACCTATTTTTAAAAGTTATAAAAACACATATCCTATTTTATTATTAGATGATGTGTTTAGTGAATTAGATGATTATAAAAAAAACAATTTATTGAGATATATTGTTAATGATATTCAAACTTTTATTACAACCACAGATTTGAAAAGTATTAATCAAGATATCTTAACCCAAGCAAAAATAATTAAAATAGAAAATAGCAACATCGTTTGCAAAGAAGAGGTGTAACAAATGGAAAAAGAACAACATTATGATTCTTCCGATATTCAAGTATTGGAAGGCTTAGAAGCAGTAAGAAAAAGACCAGGAATGTATATTGGAGCAACTAGTTCGAGAGGGTTGCATCATTTAGTATGGGAAATAGTTGATAATGCAATAGATGAAGCATTAGCTGGATATTGTGATGACATTGAAATAATCATAAATCCAGATAATTCAATAACCGTTAAAGATGACGGAAGAGGAATCCCAACAGGAATTCACGAAAAAACAAAAAAATCAACTGTTGAAACAGTTTATACAGTCCTTCATGCTGGTGGAAAATTTGGAGGAGGGGGTTATAAAGTTTCAGGCGGTTTGCACGGAGTTGGAGCAAGTGTTGTTAACGCTTTAAGTAGTTGGTTAGAAGTAACTGTTTATCAAAGTGGAAAAGTACACTATATGCGTTTTGAAAAAGGTGGAAAACCAGTTGAAAATTTAAAAGTTGTTGATGAATGTTCTATTGAACGAACAGGAACAACAGTTACTTTTAAACCTGATCCAGAAATATTTACTGAAACAACAAGTTTTGATTATGAAATACTAAAAACTCGCGTACGCGAATTAGCATTTTTAAACAAAGGTTTAAGAATAATCATAATGGACGATAGAATAGAAGATAAAAAAGAAACATTTTACTACGAAGGTGGTATATGTGAATACGTTCAAATGATTAATAAGAATAAAAATGCCATTCACGAAAAAATTGTTTATATAAATGGTCAAGAAAAAGATATTTCAATTGAAATAGCTTTTCAATATAACTCAGGATATAATTCTAATTTATATTCCTTTACCAATAATATAAATACTTATGAAGGTGGAACTCATGAAGAGGGTGTAAGAAGAGCCTTAACAAGAGTAATAAACAATTATGCTAAAAAAACAAATATCTTAAAATCAAATGATGATAGTCTTAGTGGCGAAGATGTTAAAGAAGGATTAACTATGATTATTTCTTGTAAACATCCTAACCCACAATTTGAAGGACAAACCAAGACAAAATTTGGAAATAGTGAAGTCAGAAAAATAGCTGATAACATTTTCAGTGAAGGATTTGAAAGATTTTTATTAGAAAATCCTAATGAAGCTAAAATAATAATTGAAAAATGTATGACTGCTGCTCGCGCTAGAATCGCTGCTAAAAAAGCAAGAGAATTAACAAGAAGAAAAACAGCNCTTGAAGTATCAAGTTTGCCTGGTAAACTTGCTGATTGTTCTTCAAAAGATGCTAGCATTTCTGAAATGTTTATTGTGGAAGGGGATTCGGCAGGTGGTTCAGCTATAGGAGGACGAGATTCCAGAACTCAAGCTATATTACCTTTAAGAGGAAAAATATTGAATGTGGAAAAGGCTAGATTAGATCGTATTTTAGCGAATGAAGAAATAAGAAGTTTAATAACAGCATTAGGTACAGGTATTGGTGAAGAATTTGATATTACTAAGTTAAGATATCATAAAGTTATCATAATGACCGATGCGGACGTTGATGGTGCTCATATCAGAACCCTTTTATTAACCTTTTTCTATCGTTTTTTTAAACCATTAATCGAAGGAGGCTATATCTATATAGCACAACCACCCCTTTACGTGATTAAACATGGAAAAAATATAAAGTATGTTTTAAATGATAAAGAAAGAGATATATATTTAGCAACCTTGAATGAAACTACCCGTTATGAAATAACGAGAAACAAAGGTTTAGGGGAAATGAATGCTTCTGAATTAGCAGAAACAACTATGGAGCCTACTAATAGACATCTATTAAGAGTAAATATTGAGGACGCAATTAGAGCAGATAGTGTATTTCAAACACTAATGGGTGAAGAAGTAGAACCAAGACGTCAATTTATTGAAGAAAATGCTACTTATGTTAAAAATCTGGATATATAAGGGGGAGATAAAATGGATGAAAAATTACAAGATATAAATATATCAGATGAGATGGAAGGTTCCTTTCTCGATTATTCAATGAGTGTTATCGTTGCAAGAGCGTTACCAGATGTTAGAGATGGTTTAAAACCNGTCCATAGACGTATTTTATACACAATGTATGAAGAGGGGTTTTTACCTGATAAAAAATATGTTAAAAGTGCTAACACGGTTGGGAATGTACTTGCTCATTACCATCCACATGGAGATACAGCTGTATATGATACAATGGTTAGAATGGCTCAACCTTTTAACTATCGTTATCCATTAGTCGATGGTCACGGAAACTTTGGATCGATAGATGGTTATTCTGCAGCTGCACAACGTTATACTGAATCTAAATTAGCAAAAATTTCAATGGAAATGTTGCGTGATATCAATAAGGAAACTGTAGATTTTGGTAGAAACTATGATGGTGAAAGAAAAGAACCTTCAGTGCTACCAAGCCGTTTTCCTAATATATTAGTCAATGGAACAATGGGGATTGCAGTTGGAATGGCAACTAATATTCCACCTCATAATCTTTGTGAAGTTATTGATGGCTGTGTAGCTTATATAGAGAATAACGATATTACAGTATTGGAATTAATGGAACATATAAAGGGTCCAGATTTTCCGACAGGTGCTAATATTTTAGGTAATAGTGGAATTAAAAAGGCTTATGAAACTGGAAAAGGAATAATTACAATACGCGCAACTTGTGAAATTGTAGAACAAAAAAATGGAAAACAAAGTATTATAGTAACTGAGATACCATATCAAGTGAATAAATCATCTTTAATTACAAAAATAGCGGAATTAGCACGAGAAAAAATTATTGAAGGAATAACTGACTTACGAGATGAAACTGATTTAAAAGGAATACGCATAGTTATAGATCTTAGAAAGGATGCAAATGCTAATGTTATTTTAAATAATTTATATAAATATACTAATTTACAAATTTCATATGGTATAAATCTTTTAGCTTTAGTAGATGGTGAACCGAAACTTTTAGGTTTAAAAACTATAATCGAAAAATATATAGAACATCAANGAACAGTCATAATAAGAAGAACAAAGTTCGATTTAGATAAAGCTTCCAAAAGAGCGCACATATTAGATGGCTTAGTAATTGCATTAGATAATATAGATGATGTTATTCAAATTATAAAGTCAGCCAAAAATGATAATGATGCAATCGAACAGTTAATAAATAAATATAATTTAACTAAAGAACAATCAGAAGCTATACTTGAAATGAAATTAAGAAGATTAACAGGATTAGAAAGAGATAAAATAGAATCTGAGTTGAAGGAATTAAAAGNATTAATTGAAAGTTTAAAAGAAATACTCGCGAGTGAAGAAAAAATTCTTAATATAATAAAAGAAGAATTATTAGAAATCAAAACCAAATATGGTGATGAAAGAAGAACTAATATTGATGTAACTTCTATTGAGCATATAGAAGATGAATCATTAATACCTGTTGAAGATATCGTAATTACTTTGACAAATAAGGGTTACATTAAAAGAATTAATAATGAAACCTATCGAACTCAAAATCGTGGTGGAGTAGGTATAAAAGGGATGACTATTAATGAAGAAGATATTGTCGAACATTTATTACTTATGAAAACTCATGATTATATAATGTTCTTTACTAACAAGGGAAAAGTATATAGAATCAAAGGATACACAATACCAATCTTTAGCAGACAATCTAAAGGATTACCAATAATTAATTTATTACCTTTAGAACCAGACGAAAAAGTAAATGTCTTATTAAAAGTGAACGAAGAGGACATTGATAGTAATATTGTATTTTGTACACAAAAAGGGTTAGTAAAAAGAACTAAAATATCAGAATTTGAAAATATTAGAGTAACTGGGAAAATAGCTATTACACTTAAGGACGATGATGAATTAATCGCTGTTAAAAAAACTACTGGTGATAATGAGATTATGATTGCGTCAGCAGATGGAAGAATGATTAGATTTAATGAAAATGAAGTAAGAATAATGGGAAGAACAGCCAGTGGAGTTAGAGGAATTAATATCGGTGAAAACGGTAAGTGTGTTGGCTGCGAAATAGCCACTGAAGACCAAATGGTATTAATAGTTACAGAAAACGGTTATGGAAAAAAGACTGACATAAATGAATACAGAACTACACATCGAGGGACTAAAGGTGTTAAAGCACTTAACATTACAGAAAAAAATGGCAATATAGTTTCCTTTAAATTAGTTGACGGAAATGAAGATTTAATGATAATAACAGATTTTGGTATAATCATTAAATTATCTTTAGAACAAGTTTCAACTACTGGTCGCGTTGCTCAGGGTGTAAGATTAATAAATTTAAAAGATGATCAAAAGGTTGGTTCAATCGCTATTGATAACTCTGATGAAAAAGCAGAAGAAAATGAAGATGTTGAAGAAAAGGATGAGTAANACTCATCCTTTTTTTATACAATGTTTCACGTGNAACATTGTATAAAAAAACAAAGTATTTTTTTAACATAAACAACTAAGAAACTTATCAACGTTCCACGTGAAACATAACAAAATATATTTTTTTGAAGAAATAAAAAAAGGAGTAAAAATTTGGACACAATAACTGGATGGTATTGTTCCACGTGAAACATAATAAAATGCAATCCTTTCGTGGAAATAAAAACAGAAATAAAATTTTAGATTGATAGCAATAATATGTTACTGTTCCACGTGAAACATAACAAAATATATTTTTTTTTTGAAGAAATAAAAAAAGGAGTAAAAATTTGGACGACAATAACTGGATGGTATTGTTCCACGTGAAACATTAGATTGTCAGAAAAATATTAAAAAATATTGCTTTTTTATGAAAAATGTTATATTATTTAAANGACACAACATATATAATCGAAGCAGGTCAGGATTGGAAGATAGCAGCCTTAAGATTCCCTATATGTGTGTGTCTTTTTTTATGATAATAAATAAGGAGTGCTATTATGGAAAAAAAATATATGGAAGTGGCGTTACATGAAGCTCAAAAATCATATAAAATTGGTGATGTTCCTGTTGGAGCTGTTATTGTTAAAAACGGAAAAATAATTTCGAGAGCTCATAATAAAAAGGAAAAAACACAAATAGTAACCCATCACGCTGAAATAATAGCTATGCAAAAGGCTTGTGCAAAATTAAAAAGTTGGAGATTAGATGATTGTATATTATATGTAACATTAGAACCTTGTTTAATGTGTTATGGAGCAATATTGCAATCTCGGATATCAAAAGTAGTATATGCTACAACATCTCAAAAATATGGTTTTAGAAAAATTATTAATAACTCTAGTAAAAATAATAAGAATGTAGTTTTATTAAAAGGAATTTGTGAAAAAAAATCACAAAAATTATTAAAGGATTTTTTTAAAGATAAAAGGGATTAACGTTTAAATTCAATAATAAAAATGTTATAATGAAATAGCGAGGTGGTAGAATGCATCAGTCTTTATACAGAAAATATAGGCCTCAAACATTTGATGATGTTGTAGGTCAAAAAGTTATAATAAAAAGTTTGAAAAATGTAATTTTGAAAAATAAAATTAGTCATGCTTATTTATTTACAGGACCAAGAGGAACTGGTAAAACAAGTGTAGCAAAAATTTTAGCAAAAACGGTAAATTGTGTTAACTTGACAGATACTTCACCATGTAATGAGTGTGTAAGTTGTACGCAAATAAATCAAAAACAAACGGTTGATGTTATTGAAATAGATGCGGCATCTAATAATGGTGTTGATGAAATCAGGGAATTGAAAAGTAAAGTTTCATTAGTACCCACAGTAGGAAAATATAAAATATATATTATTGATGAAGTACATATGTTAACAATAGGTGCTTTTAATGCATTGTTAAAAACATTAGAAGAACCACCAGCACACATAATATTTATTTTAGCTACTACAGAGCCACACAAGATACCAGAAACTATTTTGTCTCGCTGTCAAAAATTTGATTTTAAAAGAATAGATGACAAAAGTATGGATAAACGTTTAAAATATATATGCAAATCAGAAAAAATAGATATAGAAGATCAAGCATTAGAAGAAATTATTAGATTTTCTTCTGGTGGTATGCGAGATTCAATTAGTTTGTTGGAACAAGCACAAGTTTATAGTGATTCAATAATAAAATTAGATGATGTACACGAAATAAACGGAACACTTCCCCAAAGTCAATTAAAAGAATTAATTGAAAATATAATTGACAAAAATCTTGTGGAGGTATTTAAATTACTGGAAAAGTATGATGAACAAGGAAAAAATTTAATAAAACTCGTAGAGGAAATAATATTATTTTTTAAAAACATAGTTATTCTAAAAAATACCAATAGCTACATAGCTGAAAATATTTCCCGGGAAATATATAATGATATAATAACTAAGATATCTACTGAGGAAGTATTTCAAAATATATCTAAAATATATAATTACCTGAATAAAATGAAAAATTATAGTAACCCTAAATTAGTTTTTGAATTATTGATGATTTCTTTAGTTTCAAATGAAGGTGAGGAAAATAATAATTATAAAAATAATGATTCAAATATAGAAAGAAAAATGACTGTAATCAATAACCAAACTAATGACGATAATCAGATTTTAAAAGAACCAATTAAAAAGGAAAAAACAGATATAATAAACAATGACAATATACATTTAACAACTGATACTCAAAGTGTCCAAAATCAAGAGTTAATAAACAAAATAAAACATATAAGAGTAAATAATACTTTTACAAACGCGAGTAGAGCTATTTTAAATCAAATAAAAACAGATGTAGAATTATCAAGAAAATACATATTGGATGCTAATTTTGGTAAAATAGCTTCATTGTTAATAGATGCTGAAATAACAGCTGCTAGTGACAAAAATATTGTTTTTGTCTATACACGTAATAGTATGACAATAAATTTTAATAGTAATATCTTGAAAATCGAATCGTTTATACCAAAAATATTTGATAAAGAATACAATGTTATTGCATTAAACAAAGATGAATGGAGTAAGTATCGCAAGGAATATAAAAGTAAAACCAAAAAGTATACTTACATTGATGAAGATAAATCTATAAAAGATTTTCTACAAGATCAAATAAAAGGAAAAGTTATAAAAGATGAAATTCATAATTTATTTGGTGATGTAATTGAATATAATACAAAGAAAGAAGGAATAAAATGAATATCCAAAATATGATGAAACAAGTTCAAAAAATACAAAAAGAAATGATGGTTGAAAAATCAAAAATTGATGAAATGGTATTTACTTCAACATCTTCAATTGTAAGTGTTCAAATGAAAGGTAATAAAGAACTAATAGATGTTAAAATAATGTCAGATGAAATTACCAAAGATGATATCGAGTTATTAGAAGATATGATTTTAGTTGCGGTTAATGATGTAATAAAACAAATAGAAAATGAAACAGAAAATAAATTAGGTAAATATACACAGGGAATGCCAGGTATTTTTTAATGAATTATCCTCCCACAATTAAAAATCTAATAGAATGTTTTAAAAAATTACCTGGAATAGGTGAAAAAACCGCAGAACGTTTATCACTATTTACATTAAAATTAGATAATGAAGTTATTGAGTTATTTTCTAAATCTTTAACTGATGTTAAAAGCAAAATTAAAAAATGTAAAATTTGTAATAATCTTACAGAGAACGACAAGTGTGATATTTGTCTAGATGAAAACCGAAATTCTAAAATAATATGTATTGTTCAAGAAGCTAAAAATATTATTATGATGGAAAAATCAAATGTGTATAATGGACAATATCATGTTATTGAAAATTTAATTTCACCATTGGATGGTGTAAATCCTTCAGATATAAACATTTCAACACTCGAATCTAGGATAAAAGAAAACGGTGTAGAAGAAATTATAATTGTTTTAAAACAGAGTATAGAAGGGGAAACAACGACCTTGTATATAACTAAAATATTAGAAAAAACAAATGTAAAGATCACTAAAATTGCACAAGGAATTCCTCATGGTGCTGATATGGATTATATCGATTATTTAACTTTAGAAAAAGCAATAGAAGATAGAAAAGAAGTTTCATAACCTTAAAATATCCTCATAAAATGTTTTAGGAGGATATTATGTTAAAAAAAATTTTTTCAATCATTAAAAAAATAATATATAGTTTCTTTCTAATTTATGGATATAACGTATTAGCTTCTCCATTAAATTTGATAATTCCAATAAATATTATAACTGTGGCATTAGTTATGTTATTTGGATTTCCAACATTGATTTCATTAATAATAATTTATTTACTTATTTTTTAGGAGGTNGATATGCTTAATAAATATATGATAGATCAACCAGTTGCTTGTAAAATATTAGAAAACACCATTAAAAGAGAAAAAGTTTCACACGCATATCTATTTATTTCTAACCAGTATTCTAAAACAATGGATTTAGTAATTGATTTTGCTAAAAAAATATTAACATATAATATTGAAAATGAAAAATTAAAAACTAAAATTATTAATGAAATAGACAATGGAAGTTATAGTGACTTAATTATTGTTGAAACAGACGGTTTGTGGATAAAAAAAGAATCGATTGACAATCTTCAAAAAGAATTTAGTAAAAAATCAATCATTGGTAATAAAAGAGTATATATAATAAATAATGCTCATAAATTGAATTTATCGTCTTCCAATTCAATTTTAAAATTTTTAGAAGAACCAGAAAAAGATATAATTGCAATTTTAATCACCGACAATAAATACCAATTGTTGGATACGATTATATCAAGGTGTGTAAATATTAACCTTAATAAAGATAAAATCAAAACATTTAATAAAGAGATCTCTTTAAAAGAAAAAATAGCTAATAATATTTTTAATAATGAAAAAGAAAAAAATGCTTTTTTAGAACACGAGAATTCTGAAGATTTTATAAAAAATATTGTGAATTTTATAATCTTTTATGAAAAAAACACACACCAAACAATTCTATATTTAAATAAATTGTGGCACGAAAAAGTTAAAGAAAAAAAGGATATAATAATAGCTTTTGATCTAATGATAATGTTTTATAAAGATCTGTTAAATAGACTATTTAATCGTAATATTGAAAATTTTACTGATTATAAAAACGAAATCGAAGAAATGTGTGATAAAAACACAATAGAAGAAGTTTGTGACAAAATAAACATAATAATTAAAATGAGAGAAAAAATAAAATATAATGTTAATAATAAATTATTAATGGACAAGCTCATTGTTAAATTAGGGAGTGATAATTGTGGTTAAGGTAGTCGGAATTACATTAAAAGAAGGTGGAAAAATTTATTATTTTTCTCCCAATAATTTTCAATTAAAAAAAAATATGACAGTGATAGTAGAAACTGAAAGAGGATTACAATTTGGACGTCTTGAAACTGGCGTTATTGAAATCGAAGAGTCGAAAATAAAATCCCCGTTAAACAATGTTATTAGAATGGCATCAAAACAAGATTATTTAAAACATAAAAAAAATATTAAAGATGCACATATAGCGATTACTGTTTGTAAAGACTTAATTGAAGACTTGAATTTAAAAATGAAGATAATAAGTGCTAATTTTACTTTTGACCGTAGTCAACTTCAGTTTCATTTTTTAGCAGATAAAAGAGTGGATTTTAGAGAATTAGTTAAAGAATTAGCAGCAATATATAAAACAAGAATTGAATTAAGGCAAATTGGTGCTAGAGATAAAGCTAGAGAAATAGGTGGAATCGGACAATGTGGACGTATGATGTGTTGTGAAAAGTTTTTAAACAATCTTGATAACATAACAATCAACATGGCAAAAAATCAAAATCTTTCATTGAATCCATCTAAAATAAATGGTTCTTGTGGAAGATTGTTGTGTTGTTTGAAGTTTGAAGAAGACAATTATAAAAAATGCAACAAATGTTTTCCTAAAATTGGATCAAAAATAAAAACAAAAAAAGGTGAAGGAATAGTAAAATCTGTAGACGTTTTAATTGGCAAATACAAAGTAGATATTCCTGATATTGGAATAATTGAAGTGGAAGCGAAAAAAAATGCATGTTGTTAATTATTTGTTAGGATACAAAAATTTGAAAATTTATCAAAATAGAGATATGTTTAATTTTTCATTAGACTCTGTCTTATTACCAAATTTTGTTACAATTAATTCTAAAGCAAAAAAAATATTGGATATTGGTTGTGGTAACGCACCGATATCTTTGATATTAACTACCAAAACAAAAGCACACATTATAGGTGTAGAAATTCAAAAGGATGTTTTTGAGTTAGCTGAAAAATCTGTTGAAATTAACAATTTAAATAATCAAATTTCATTAATAAATGATGATATTAATAGATTAGCTAAAGAGTGGGAAAGTGATATGTTTGATATAATTGTATGTAATCCTCCCTTTTTTAAATTAAATAATAATTCTAGGTTAAATGAAAATGATTATAAAACAATTGCGAGACATGAAGTAAGTTTAAATCTTGATAAATTAATGAAAATAAGTCGCAAATTACTGAAAAACAACGGAATTATTTCAATTGTTCACCGACCAGAAAGAATGATTGAGATAATTGAAGTAATGAGAAAAAATAATATTGAACCTAAAAAAATACAAATAATATATCCAAAAAAAGAAGAACAAGCCAATATTCTGTTAATCGAAGGTCGTAAAAATGGTAAGAGTGGTTTAACAATTCTCTCACCGATATTTACACATAAAGAAAATGGAGAGTATACTGAAACAATAAAAAAATATTTTGAATAGAGGGATAATATGTCTCAAAAAAGTTATGATAATACAGCATCATTATATTTAATCCCAACCCCGATAGGGAATCTAGAAGATATAACTTTAAGGGCTGTAAAAACATTAGAAAATGTTGATGTTATTTTTGCGGAAGATACAAGAGTAACAGGTCAATTGTTAAAGCACTTAAATATTAACAAGAAGATAATATCAAATTATGATTTTAATGAACTAGAAAATTTAAATAAATTACTTGATTATTTGAAAAAAGGTTATAATGTGGGTTTGGTATCTGATAGAGGGACTCCTGTAATCAGTGATCCAGGATTTGGATTAGTACAGATGGCGATTAATAATAATTATCATGTTATTGCATTACCCGGACCAACCGCATTAATTCCAGCATTAATTGTTTCCGGAATCGAACCTTCACCTTTTTTATTTTATGGTTTTTTAAATAGCAAAGAAGGAGTTCGTAAAAAGGAATTAGAAAAATTAAAATTTTTAGAGTTTACAATTATTTTTTATGAATCTCCACATCGCATCGTAAAAACATTAAATAATATGCTTGAAGTGTTGGGAAATAGGAAAATTAGTATTTCCCGGGAAATAAGTAAGAAATTTGAAGAAGTTTATCGAGGTAATATAAAAGATATAATTAATGAAGTTAATAACATAAAAGGTGAATTAGTGATAGTTGTTGAAAAAAATAAGGAAGAAAATAGTTATAGTAATTTAAGTATTGTTGAACATGTTAATTTATATATAAAAGAAGGTTTAGATAGTAAAGAAGCTATAAAAAAAGTCGCACAAGATCGTAAAGTTGCAAAAAAAGAAATTTATAATGATTATCATAACATTAAGTAAAGTGGGTGTTTTATGAAATTAATAGTAGGGTTAGGGAACCCAGGAAAAGAGTATGAGAAAACTCGTCATAATATAGGATTTGTTATGATAGATGCATTAGCTAAACATAATAGCGTTAATCTAAGTAAAGAAAAATTTAANGGTATTTATGGAGAATATTTACATAATAATGAAAAAATTATTCTTTTGAAACCGTGCAAATTTATTAATCTGTCAGGTGAAGTTATTAAGAAATTTGTTGATTATTTTAAAATAGATATTGAAGATATACTAATAATTTGTGATGATTTAAATATTAATGTTGGTAATATTAAATTAAAATGTACAGGAACATCGGGTGGACATAACGGTTTGAAAAATATAGAAATGCATTTAGGAACAAAAAATTATAAGAGATTAAAAATAGGTATTTCNCATAATAATTTAAATGATGTACGTGATTATGTTTTAGGAAANTTTGATCAAAAAGATTACAAACAAATAGAAAGTATAATTAATCAAATTCCATTAATAATAAAAGATTATTTAGAATTATCGTTTGATGTACTTATGAATAAATATAATAAAAAACAAAAGTAACGGTGATAAAATGGAAAATATTTTCGAAATCAAGCCCGAAACTGAGTTGATTATAGGATTAAATAAGGAATTAAAATGTTTATACACTTATAATAGATTTATTAAGACAGACGAATCTATTGTTTTTTTGGTGAATACATTATACGAAGCAACGAATATGTACCAAATTTTATTACATTATACTAATGATGTATTGCTTTTTCCTATGGATGATTTTTTAACTAGTGAAGCTTTAGCAATGAGTCCAGAATTAATGGTAACACGATTAGAAACAATTCAATCAATTATAAGAAACGAAAAAAAAATTATTGTTACAAATTTAATGGGTTATCTTCGTTTTTTACCACCTAAAAAATTATTTATTGATAACGTACTCGAGATTCAAATAAATGATGAACGAAAAATAGCTGATATTTTAAAAAGTTGTAATAAAATGGGCTACAAAAGAGAAACTCTTGTTAATAAAACCGGCGAGTTTGCAGTTCGTGGATTTGTGTTTGATATTTTTCCTATAAATGAAAAAAACCCAATCAGATTAGAATTCTGGGGTGATGTGGTAGAATCTATTCGTGTTTTTGATGTTGATACTCAAAAAACAATCAAGTCACTTAATAGAATTGAAATTTATTCAAATACTGAATTTTTGATTAATGATGAAATCGATGTTAATGAAGTGACTCAAAAAGATATACACAAGTATTTAAAACCGGTTAACATTTGCAATTATTTTAATAAATGTAAAGTAATAGTTGACAATTACAATGATATAGAAGTAAGTTACAAATTTCTTCAAGAGGAGATTTTTAATTATCAGCAGAGTTTAAATTTAAAAGATGTTAAATATATGCATGATTTTTATGATTTATCCGACGATTTTTTATGTTTAACAGATTTTGATAATGGACTTATTAAAACAAAAAACAAGATAATTTATAACTCGAAAGATATAGAACCATTTGGTAATAGCAAAGAATTAATTAATAAACAATTGAATAATTACTTTTCTAAAAATAAAAAGATAATTATTTGCATGTCTAATAGAGAAAATGTTAATAAGCTAATAGAAGAATTAGAAAATCCAAATCTTGTTTTTACATCAATTAATGAAATAATTGCAACAAAAATTAATGTTATTGTAAAAAAAATAAAAAGTGGTTTTGAACTTCCTGAAATTGTTGTAATTAGTGAAAATGAAATTTTTAATAAAAAAAATATTAAACCAAAATACAAATCTCGTTTTAAAATTGGAACTAAAATTAGTGATGTAACTAAAATAAATGTCGGAGATTATATTGTCCATGAAATTCATGGTATTGCTAGATATACTGGTATTAAGAAAATTAAAAAAAATAATTTATACAAAGATTATTTAACATTAGAATATCGTGGAAAAGATAAAGTATATGTCCCGGTCGAAAAGATAGAAACAATAAAAAAATATTCCAGCAATAGTAGTGTTATACCTAAATTAACAAAATTAGGAAGTTCAGAGTGGGCAAAAGCTAAATTACGTGTAAAACAAAAAGTTGAAGATATTGCTTTTTCTTTACTTAAATTATATGCGGAACGTGAGGCGACTAAAGGTTTTTCCTTTGCTAAAGATAGTGTGGAACAATTAGAATTTGAAAAAGAATTTAAATATACTGATACCATTGATCAAATAAAAGCAACCGAAGAAATAAAAGAGGATATGGAAAAACCATATCCTATGGATAGACTTTTGTGTGGCGATGTTGGATTTGGAAAAACAGAAGTGGCATTTCGCGCAATGTTCAAAGCTATTTTATCTAATAAACAAGTTGCTTTACTGTGTCCTACAACAATCTTATCTAGTCAACATTATAATAATGCTCTTGAAAGATTTAAATCGTTTGCTGTTAATATCGTTTTGCTAAATAGATTTGTTCCAAGTGCGAAAGTAAAGAAAATAGTTAGTGATATCAAAGAAGGAAATGTAGATATTGTAATTGGTACACATAGAATNTTAAGTGATGATATTGTGTTTAAAGACTTAGGACTTTTGGTAGTCGATGAAGAACAACGTTTTGGAGTAAAACATAAGGAAAAAATTAAAAATTATAAAACAAATATAGATGTATTGACTTTGACAGCAACTCCAATCCCTCGAACTTTACAAATGACCTTTACAGGAATTCGTAGTTTATCTTTGATTCAAACGCCCCCAGTTAATAGATACCCTATTCAAACTTATGTAATGGCGTATAACAATCAAATTATTAAAGATGCTATTTATAAGGAAAAATCAAGAAATGGTCAAGTTTTTATTTTATATAATGATATCGAGAATATGTATTTGAAGGAATTAGAAATAAAAAAATTGTTGCCTGATCTTCGTATTACGTCAGCACATGGTAAAATGTCTAAAGGTGAATTAGAAAAAATAATGATGGATTTTTATGATCATAAGTATGATGTTTTACTGTGTACAACCATTATTGAAACCGGAATTGATATTCCAAGGGTAAATACATTAATAATTATTGATTCTGATCGTTTCGGATTGTCTCAGTTATATCAAATAAGAGGTAGAGTAGGTAGAAGCAATAAAATAGCTTACTGTTACTTGATGTATGATAATCGAAAAATTTTATCTGAAGTTGCTACTAAAAGATTGAAAGTAATAAAAGATTTTACTGAATTAGGAAGTGGTTTTTCTATTGCAATGCGTGATCTATCGATTCGCGGAGCTGGTGATATTCTTGGGAGTGAACAAGCTGGTTTTGTTGATACCGTTGGTATTGAAATGTTTTTAAAGATGTTAAACAATGAAATAAAAAGATTAAAAGGCGAGAAAGTTGAAGAAGAAGTAGAAATTGAAACTCCACCGTTGTTAGAGGTTGACACTTCTATAAGAGATGAATATGTATTAGAAGAAGAATTAAAAATTGAAATTCACACTAAAATTAATACAATTGATTCATATGAAAAATTATACGAGGTCAAAACGGAAATAGAAGATAGGTTTGGTCCAGTTAATCAAAATCTTTTGATTTACATGTATGAAGAATGGTTTGAGAAATTAGCTAAAAAGTTAAATATTACAAAAGTAAAACAAACCAAAAACTTCATTGAAATAGAAATGCCAGAAGAATTAACAAATAAGATAAGTATTCAAAAAATATTTGTAGATGCAAGTAATATCACGAGAATGTTTCGTTTTGGAATTAAAAGGAATAAGTTGTTAATAACTTTAGATACTCCAAAATTAGATAAGCACTTTATATTTTATTTAATTGAATTGTTAGAGTTAATTGAAAAAGATTATATCAAAAATTGATATAATCTTTTATTTTAATTTGATAACGTTCATAATATTAGGAACACTTTGTTCAACCTCGTTATGATCAACAAGTATAACCTTTTTAGGGTTTTTATNTGATAAATCAGATAAATGTATAACCCCTAAGCATTGTTTTTGTTTATTTAAAACAGGATAGTTGCTATATTTTGTTTTGTTCGTTATTCGCATAAAGTTTTCGACTGTATCAAGTTCATTAAAATATATAATATTGATATCATTATTTATTGTGTGTACATAATTACATAAGTGAACTAATTTTGAAACTTTGAAGGTATCGTAAGGTGTTCTAATAATATTGACTCTATTTTTTTT
>JGI24709J26583_10001157_pt1 | contig 22427 bp, 16 predicted proteins | sample BioPla2DNA1_FD_26583 | JGI IMG/M metagenome (IMG submission 26583) | reverse complement strand
TTGTAGAGCCGAACGAGATCAAGGTAATAACCGCGATGTTTCACCTGTTTCGCCGCTTCAATCGCGCGTTCCGAAACAGAACAGAGGCTTAATCCGGGCGGTAGAGCAAAACATTTTTGCGTCGATGCGATACAGACATCGATTCCCCAAAGATCAACCTCAACCTTTGAGCCGGCAAGCGAAGATACCGTATCCACAAGGAACAGCACATCATCGTACTTTCTTATAACGTCGCCGATCGCGGCGCAGTCGTTCATAACGCCCGTGCTCGTCTCATTATGTGTCACCGTGACCACATCGTATTGACCCGTTTTTAGGGCGTCGTCGACCATTTCAGGCGTGGTGGGCTGACCGGGCTCTGACTTGAAAACATCGGCAGGCACATTATTGTTTTCTGCGAGCTGATACCAGCGGTCGCCAAAAGCTCCCACAGAGAATACAGCCGCCCGCTTGCGTGTACAGCAGCGAATCGCCGCCTCCATCAACCCTGTGCCGGACGATGTCGAGAGAAGAATCGTATTCTCCGTGTACATCAGCTTCTGCAGTTTCTCTGAAATACCTCTTTGAAGTTCCGTTGCTTCGACCGTGCGGTGCCCAATCATGGGCGTCGCCATCTTTTCGAGAACCTCCGGCGCGACATCCGTCGGACCCGGAATAAACAACTGCTTGTACATATTGCCTCCTAAATCATACGATATCGTAGCTTTTTTATTGCCTTTGTCATCATAACATATCCGCTATGACGCCAATATCTCTTTCCCGAAGAAAACTGCCGAATCACGATAATAGCGCTGAATGCCTGAGCGAACCGTACGCCCTGCTCCTTACTGTGCCGTTTAATTGGACATTCAACTATCGTGAAGATTAAACTAATCTCGCGAGTTCAGACGGTCACACCCAAAACTTTCGTGTCATCTTGGAAATTTCATCCCGAAAGAATCTCAACACGAGTTCGTGCCATCGCGCCAAGAAACGCTACTTCCATCGTGCCCGATGGCTACATGTAATTGATCGTCAATGGCAAGCCTGAGCATGGGAACGTGCGAGATGACGCCAATCATGCGCTGGTTTTCGGTCAAAGCGCGAAGGACGGCCATCGCATCCTGAAGAGAATCTTCATCGAGTCCTCCGAATCCTTCGTCAATAAAGAGTGCATCGATTTCAACACCGCCGGCATATGCCGAAACGACATCCGATAATCCCAGCGCCATCGAGAGAGCAGCTTGAAATTTTTCTCCACCTGAAAGGGAAGATACGGGTCGAACGCGAGCTGTCCAAAGATCCTCTACAGAAAGATCCAGGCCGGACCTTCCACGACCCGACGTTGTCTCCGCTCGGCAAAGCTGATACCGCCCTTGCGACATTGTTCCCAGCAAAATATTCGCTTGGCGAATCATTTTTGAAAAAAACCACGTCTGAACGTAGGCTTCAAAACTTATTCTTTCGGTGCCGGCACGTGTGCCGGAAGCGATTTCGGAAAGCTCTTTCAATGATGCCGTCTTTGCCGACATTTCTTTAACGCATTTGAATCTTTGCTCGATGTCCTTCAAAGCGTTTCTACGCGCATCAACTTGGGCCGCCCGTTCGCGACGCTCCTTTTCTAAGAATAGAACACGCTCTTCATTTTTTACTTTCGTGGCGCGAATGTCGTCAGCATTTTTGCGTATGAGGCCTTTTGTTTCTTTTTTAAGGCGTTCTATATCGCGTATGTTCGCATCCCTTTGAGCCTTTTCAGCCTCAAGCGCTTTCTCAAGAGCAGCTCTTGCTTCATCCGAGAGCAGACTTTTCTTATAATCCGCTTCATCTTCAAAACGCGCTTTATTCAGGGCATCTTGCAAACGCATATCGCTCTCGGATATCTCTTCTTTCAATTGGCTGTAACGCTCATTGTGGAGCGAAACAGTCCGACGCGCGAGTGCCTCTGCTTCGGACGTCCTCTGCACCGCGTCCTCTGATGCCTTTTTCACTTCATTCATGGCGGTCAAAGCCGCTTTAACTTCTTGAAGTTGCTTTGCAAGCGCATCGTCGTCATCTTCAGAAAAATCTTTGGAAGAAGTTTCGATTTCTGTCGTGAGCTTGATGTTCCGCTCGCGCGCTTCCACGAGAGGCTGTCTTTGTTTTTCCTGTTCGTCCCGAAGAATTGAAATGCTCTGTTTCCCTTCAAGTATCGTCTTGTTGAGCACTCGGCTTTCCTCCAGACGGGCGCGCAGTGTATCACATGTTTCTTTTTTTTCTGACAACTGTGCGACAAGGCGTGTAGAAAGGAGCGCTAACTGTTTGTGAAGGTGTTTATATGTGTTTGTGAGTTCTGTGAAAGACGAATCCTTGAAAAGATGATCTTCTGATGAAAATGCCTGATCGCCATCGGCACCTTTTTCGTATAAAGAGGCGTCAAATGATAATGCATCATCACATGCTACAGGGTAAATGTCGACAAGCTCATTGATGCGGTTTTCAATCTGGAGGAGCGCCTCTGTAATGCTTTCACGTGCAGCGCGAATGTCGGAGCTTGTGCTTTCCGCCTGACTACGGGCGTTATCAGCAGCTCGGCGATATTCCGCAACTTCTTCTCGATCCGGCGCATGAGGAGAAAGACAGGCGATTTTGGGATGATACGTAGATCCGCATACAGGACAGGGATCACCTTCGACGAGTTTGCGCGCCAGCAGACCGGCTTGTTCGCGTAACATGCTGTCTTCCGCTTCAACAGCCTCGTCTTCCTTCTTTCGCCAAAGACTATGCTCTTCGAAAAATCGAAGACGTGCTTCCTCAAGCTCGCGCAGCCGATCACTTTGCCGATTCAAATCTGCACTTATACTTTCCGAGCGTTCTACATCGGTTTTTAATGCGGCAACATTCTGTTCAGCTTCAAAAGACGCCTGTTCAACACCATCGAACGCGGTCATTGCCTCTTCATTTGAGACAACCGTATCCTCTAAAACCTTAATCGAAGAAGCACGATCATTCCACGCCTTTTGCAACGACGCGATTTTTTCTTCAAGTTGTTTTTTCTCACGGATTAGAGGCACGATGGCCTCACGCGCGTTTCGCTCTTTAAGAAGCGCGTCGTGACGAAGTATGAGAGCTTCGCGCTCAGGCTCACGCTCAATACAAAGCGCCTGTTTCTTTTTTGAGTCAAGAAGATCTTTCTCCGCATTCCTAAGATCATTTTTCGCACGATTCAAGTTCTGTTCCGCTTTGTCAAGGTCACGGAGAATACGAAGGCGCAGACGCGCGATCGGATCAACGATCGTCCGGGCGCGCATATCAGCATCACGGCGTAACATGTTCTTCTGAAACTCGGGAAGCGTTCTGTTCAATTCGATTTCCCGGTCACGTGCGTCATCATACTGATCCAAAAGATCATTGTCTCGCACGACGCGGTCAAGCGCGCGCGTCGTCTCACTTAGGTTCTCCTGCGCTTGGCTTAGCGATGCTTCCAAATTGGCAAGGATATTGTTATCCTGCAGGACGCAACATTTTAAATCCGGAAGCAACAGATCGAGGTCCCAGACTGTACCGCTGCTAATAATATCGGCGCAGCGAGCCTTTAGCGACTTTTCCTCCGGATCTTCTTCCAAGAACGTAAATCGGGAAAACAGCATTTTTAACTGCTCCTGCTCATTTTGAGAACGTTCACTTACCTTACGGTATTCATTTTTAAAGCTGTTTTCCATGGCACGATAGACGTATGTAGCAAATAGCTTCCGATAAATATGAACGCGTTCACTGCTCGGGGCGCTGATCAAATCGTAGAAAGCGCCTTGCGCGATCATGACGACTTGACGGAACTGGTGTTTATCAAGACCGATCAACTCTTCAACCGCTTGATCCGCTTCAACTTTTTTATCGATGACGAGACCGTTCGGATAACGAAGTTCAACCGTCGCAGCCTGAAGTGTCAATCCGTCGCCGCGTTTTTTAGGACGTTCATAAGCAGGACTTCTCCGAATCACATACGTGTCTCCTCGAAACAGGAAAGTCAGTTCAACATACGTTTCATCATCCGGTGAAGCAAAATCACTTCGGAGCGTGTTGTTGCCTCTCGCGGCACCGCTTGCATCATCGTAGAGAGCAAACATCATGGCATCAAAGAGCAACGTTTTTCCGGAGCCGGTCGGTCCGGAAATCAGAAACAGGCGATCTTGTACGTGTTCGAACGAAATCTCAACGCGGTCTGCATAGGAACCAAACGCACAAAGCTCAAGCCTAACAGGTTTCATCACGCGCCTCCTCTGCTCGATCCGTCGTCACTGCCGACTGTCACGTATCCATCAATCGAACGCTTGACGATGCTGTTTTCGAGCTCCTCAGGATCTGAATCAACATCGATGTTATACGCATCGGTTGCAGCCTTAGCAGCATCAGCAACAATCTCTCTTTCAAGCTCCGTGAGGGGTCGTTCGGCTCGTTCCTCGAAAAAGCGCTCGAACAATGCAGCCGGATCAAGCTCACCCAGATCCTCGTCGTTTACTAAAGCGTCTTTATATTCCGTCTCTCCTCTCACGCGCTCAAAAACAAGGCGCATGATGTTTGGATAGAACACCTTGAGTCGATTCATAGGGTCGGCAACAGGACCTCGGTCTGTCAGCGTCACTTCAAGATAATCTTCGCGTGACGGATCATTCCTCTGCTCCAACAGCTCGCCATCGGCTAGCAACATGTCAAGTTTTCCCCGAACACGGCGCATCGCATGAAGAGATGCCAACGGTTCCGGTCGCACGCTCGGCGGACTATCCGGACTGAGTTCTACAACAAGCGCACCTTTTGTCTGCTCGACCTCCGAAAATGAGTAGGCAAGCGGCGAGCCCGCATACCACACGTTTTCCTTCAAACTCTGCGCTCCGTGCAGATGGCCGAGTGCCACGTAATCAAAGGCTGAAAAAAGAGATACATCCACTTGATCGGTTGTACCCACCTGCAACATTTCTGAATCGGAACGTATGACGGCAGACCCGCTTCGAGTGACAAACTGATGCGCGATGAGCACATGCCTCGTTGTCGGACCTATGACATTTTGTTCGGCGACTTCCGTTTCTTTAACCGTGTCGCCTAAGGATGATATCTCCTTGCTGACAGAGCGCAGCACGCATCGCACCGCGTCTTCAGTTGAGAAGATTTCTTCTTCCGGAAAAAAACGGCGGACATGCATCGGTCGTATAAAAGGAAGAAGATAAAACACCACGTCGCCATGCGCATCGGCGATAACAACCTGCTCGATCGCTCCGTCAAACACGCCCGCTATATGAATGCCTTCTTTCCTGAAAAACGTGTCGCCGAAAGACAGACGTTCTCCGGAATCATGATTGCCTGCGATGATCAAAACCATCACGTTAAGCGCCGACAAAGCGAGCAAAAACGACTCGAACAGATTGATCGCTTCAACGGAGGGAATGGGTTTGTCGTAAACATCACCTGCGATAATGACAACATCAGGTTGTTCGTGACGACAAAGGTCGATCACTGAATCCAGCATAACGCGCTGGTCGTCTATCATAGAAACTTCATGTACACGTTTCCCAAGATGAAGGTCGGCAAGGTGGATTATCTTCATATTATCTCCTCGCCTTTCTCTTGATGCGAGTTTGAAGCAGCGGATTTCGAAAAAGACACGTCGTTGTCTTTTTTATGATCTAATACATCGCGTTTAGCTTGTTCAAAAACACTATCCAATGGCGCTTTTAAATCTCCGGTCTTCGCAAACGTCTCAGACCTTTCCTTTTTTACTTTATCAAGAAAACGTCGCAGCAAAGGAAGCTCTTTATACGCATGTTCATGCCCGAGGACATACTGTTCCATCAGTTTGTCTCGTTCTTTTTCCGTCATGCGGACGAGAACATCTTCCGGATAAAAAATGTACGCTTTTCCTTCGCGTTCAAGTCGCTCAATTTTTCGAAGCGTGTCATTGTACCGCAAGTAACGCGTCATAAGCGCCTCTTTTTGCACAGGGTGCTGACTCAAGAAATGATCCACAATCGCTAAGCGCACCGGCGGTTCGTGTCGATAACCGCGCGGTCGGGTCAACACAATCACAAATCGTTCGTAACCGTCTTGTTCAGCAATATCGATTGGAATGGCGTCGCCAATGCCACCGTCTACATACATTTTGCCGTTAATCACCGTATCCGGCATGAGATAGGGCACGGAGGATGACGCGCGCGCTCGAATTGTCAAGTCATCAATCGTTCTGTAGTCATGTTTGCGCCAGTACACCATGTGCCCTTCATTCTTCAAAAAAGCTCCGATCACGCATTCAGCGTTATTTCTCTGAAACGTCTCAAAATCAAGCGGAATGACGCCGTCGGCAAGCGACGATTCCGAGTAAAGATAATCCGCGTTGAAAAAACCCTGTCCCCGCAACCATGTGCGAATATCACCGAACGAAGGATCCTCAACCAAATCCGTGAAAGATAATCGCGCGCGCAACATATCGCGCGAAACATAGTTGATCGCGTGGGAGGAACCTGCCGAAATGCCGGCTACATAGTCAAAATAGAGTTGCTGTTCAAGCAGCATCGTCACAAAACCGGCTGTATAGCTGGCTCGCATACCGCCGCCTTCAAATATAAGCGCTACATCGTGAATGTTGCTTCGAAGGCTTTCTCCCTTTGCCATCCTTTCGCCATCCATTTCTTTTTGCCCCGTGCCGGACATGTCCCTGCGAACAGCATATTGGTCGCCTCGACAATTAATAAGACTGTCACTTTACCGCAAACCGATTCATCACCTTTCATTGGCATGCATCGGCCTGTACATTATCATATCACCCCGGAATACGGTATGCTTCTTGCCGTCGGAGCATTGTGCTAAAATGCAAGCAACTGCATTTAGGGGAGTTTTTCACAAATAAACTATGAAACGAACAAATTACTGCGGTCTTTTTTCTGAAAAAGATGTTGGAGGCGAAGCCTGCGCTTGTGGGTGGGTGGAAACGAAGCGCGATATGGGCGGCGTAATCTTCATTGATCTCGTCGATCGTGAAGGAACACTCCAAGTCGTTTTTAACCCGATGTTGACCGACAAGGCAACATTTGCTCTTGCTGAGCGCGTCCGCAACCAGTCAGTGCTTTTAACGCGAGGCATAATCGCGCTGCGCGACGAGGAAACGATCAATCCAAAAATCGCGACCGGCACCGTAGAACTGCGCGTACGAGAAGCGGAGCTGCTTTCTCCATGTGATGATCTGCCGTTTAATCCGGCGGATGCCGATGACGTCAACGAAGAGCTGCGTCTCCGCTACCGTTTCTTAGATCTTCGGCGACCGATTCTTCGAAATAATATCCGTTTCCGCCACCGTATCGTCAGCTCGATAAGACGATTTATGGATGAGCAAGGCTTCGTTGATGTCGAGACGCCGATGTTGACAAAAAGCACACCGGAGGGCGCGCGCGACTACCTCGTTCCAAGTCGAGTCCATCCCGGTTCTTTCTACGCATTGCCGCAATCACCGCAGATTTTTAAACAACTCCTGATGGTCTCCGGGTTTGACCGCTATTATCAGATCGCGCGTTGTTTCCGCGATGAAGATCTACGTGCCGATCGCCAACCGGAATTTACGCAACTTGATCTTGAAATGTCGTTTGTCGAACAAGAAGATGTGCTCCTTCTGTTAGAGGAGCTGTTCAGTTATTTGATGCAAGATGTGATGAACATCACGTTAAAGCGTCCATTCCGACGTCTCGCGTGGCAAGAAGCGATGGATACGTACGGGTCGGATAAGCCTGATCTTCGTTTCGGCCTTCCTATAGTCGACATCACTTCCTATGCATCAACCTCCTCCTTCACTGTTTTTAAGAAAGCCGCGGAAGAGGGCGGCGTCGTACGTGCGATCACCGTTCCCGGAAAAGCCGACTTCACGCGTGCGACGATCGAACACTTGACTGAATTTGCTATTTCACAAGGGGCGGGCGGCATGGCTTGGATTGCTTGGCGACCGGACGGTGAAGTTTATTCTATTTTGTCAAAGTTCATCTCACAGGAAAACATGGATGAATTATTGCGTCTTGTCGGCGCCAAGCCCGGTGACTTCGTCCTCTTTTCAGCGGACAAGCTCAATGTTTCACGCCGCGTCACCGGGGCGCTCCGTCTTAAACTCGGAGACATGCTCGCGCTTCGCGACTCCTCTAAGTATGCCTTCTGCATGATTACCGATTGCCCGATGTTTGAATATCGCGAAGAAGACCGCCGCTGGGTCGCACAACATCACCCCTTTACGATGCCTTACGAAGAAGATTTTCCTTATTTGCTTTCTGATCCTGCGCGCGTACGTTCTCAATCATACGACGTTGTCTTGAACGGCACAGAGCTCGGATCGGGCAGCATTCGCATCCATCGAAGCGATATACAAAAGAAAGTTTTCGAGGCATTAGGACTTGAAGAAGATGAAATCAACAGCCGATTCGGTTTTCTTTTGAACGCATTCCGCTATGGCGCGCCGCCGCACGGAGGTTTTGCGTTCGGACTTGACCGGCTGGTCATGCTGCTTGCAGGAGAAGACTCTTTGCGCGACGTTATCGCGTTCCCGAAAATAAGAGACGCGTCCTGCCTGTTGACCGATGCGCCATCCCTCGTTGATCCTGCGCAACTTGCCGTGCTCGGCATTCAACTTGAGAAAGGATCTGATGCTGCTCAGACGATCGATAAGACGTCGAGCTCACCGAAGCGCAAAACACCGGTCTTTAATCTTGCGGAACTGGAAGCCCAAACACGCCTGTCGCTCACACAGGATGAAGAAAGGCTTGTTCATCATCGTCTCACACAACTCATTGATCTAGCCGAAAATATGCAAACGGTCGATACGGAAGGCGTGCCCATGACGATTTCACCCTCCGACGAGAAAGGCGTCTACCTGACTCCGGAGACGATACCGGGCGCTTCACGCGATCAGCTGCTTTTCAATACAGCAGAAACCCGCGACGGTTTCATCGTCGTTCCTCCGGTCGTAGAATGAGAGGCAAACCATGACGATAACCGACATGACAATACAAGAATTAGCTTCAGCCCTCCGAAAAGGCGATCTTTCCTCATATGAAATCACCAGCACTTTTCTTAATAACATCGAGCGCTTAGAGCCGTCCGTCGGCGCCTACATCACCGTAACCAAAGACGACGCGCTCTCAATGGCGGAAGAAGCCGACATGAGCTTTAGAGAAGGCGATGATCCCGGTCTGCTTGCCGGCATTCCGATGGCATTAAAAGACAATATCGCAACCTCGGGTATCCGTACTACCAACGCTTCGCGCATGCTGGAAAATTTTGTACCGGCTTATGACGCATATGTCACGACGTGTTTGCGCAAAAATGGAGCCGTTTTTCTCGGCAAAGCGAACATGGATGAATTCTCAATGGGCGATTCAACCGAGGCCTCCGCCTTTCATGTCACCCATAACCCTTACGATGCGTCTCGCGTACCGGGCGGAAGCTCCGGCGGTTCAGCGGCGGCAGTGGCGGCAGGTGAAGCGGTATACGCGCTTGGCACAGATACGGGCGGATCGATCTGTCAGCCTGCCGCATTCTGCGGTCTTGTCGGCATGCGTCCGACTTATGGCTTAGTCTCGCGCCGAGGCATAACGGCGTACGCATCCTCTTTCGATCAAGCAGGCCCCATCACGAGAACCGTACGCGACAACGCTGCGGTGCTGGACGCTATTGCCGTACGCGATCCGAAAGACGGTATGGCCTCTCGCTTCGCACCCGTGCCGGACGGCGGTTATGTAGGTGCGACCGAGAATGCGTTCGGCAACCCGGTTATCGGCTATGTCGAGGAATTCTCAAAAGGTCTCAATCCTTCAGTGCGCGGCGCCCTAGAACACGCACTTCAATTCTATGAATCGACAGGTGCCCGCGTAGTGTCGTTGTCATTCCCTCATCTGGAAGAAGCGCTTGCAGCGTACTATCTTTTAACGAGTGCCGAGGGATATTCCGCCATCAACCGTTACGATGGCGTTCATTACGGCTATCGTGCCGCCGATGCCGAGACCGTCGATGACATCTACATGCTCTCACGTTCAGATGCGCTCGGCCTGGAGGTTAAATGCCGCGTGTTACTTGGCAGCTATCTGCTTTCAAAAGAACACTATGACGCTTATTACGAGAAAGCGGCGCGCATCCGCACTTTAGTGATTCAGGCCTTCAACACACTGTTTAACGCGTGTGATGCCATCTTGGCGCCGGTGACAACGGGACCTGCACCGTTGCTTGGAACGCGAAATAGCGAATCGCTCAATGGTCAATATTCTTCCGACCGCTTCACCGTATTGGCGCCTCTTGCGGGACTGCCCGCACTTGCCTTTCCGTACGGACTTACTCAAGAAGGACTGCCGATCGGACTTCAACTGATGGGACCGCGTTTTTCGGAAGGGCGACTCTACATGCTGGCAACTGCCTATGAAGACGCGCACGAACGTTTGCCTCGACCCCGTCTTTTGCACGAACTAAGGAATGGAAATAATCATGAGTGTCCTTGATTACGAAAGCGTTATTGGTCTTGAAGTCCATGTTGAACTGAAAACACCGCAAAAATTATTCTGCGACTGTTCGACAACTTTTGGCGCGCCTCCGAATACTCAGGTATGTCCTGTATGCTTGGCGATGCCCGGCACACTGCCGCTTCTTAACCGCGAATGTGTCGAATATGCCGTTCGCGCAGGTCTTGCACTGCACTGCGACATCGCGCCGTCCTCCCGTTTTGATCGCAAAAACTATTTCTACCCCGACTTACCGAAAGCTTATCAGGTGACACAAAACTTCGCGCCTATCTGCACGGGCGGTTACGTGGATGTTGCGACGGAAAACGGAATGCGGCGAATTCGAATCACTCGTATCCATCTGGAGGAAGATGCAGGTAAACTGATCCACCACGACGATCACTCTCTAGTCGACTGTAACCGTTGCGGCGTACCGCTCATTGAAATTGTAACCGAACCCGATATTAGAAGCAGTGAAGAAGCCGTGGCGTTTCTCCGCAAACTGCGTGCCGTCGTGCGCTACACGGACGTCTCCGACGGCAAAATGAACGAGGGATCTCTTCGTTGTGACGTCAATTTGTCGATCAGAAAGAAAGGCGAGACGACGTTTGGCCAACGCGTCGAAATGAAGAACATCAACTCTTTCAATTTTGTTGCGCGTGCCATCGAAAGTGAGTTCAAACGTCAAGTCGCCATTCTTGAGGAAGGCGGCACTATCATCCAAGAGACACGCCGTTTCGATGAGAAGACGGGAGAGACGAGCGCTCTTCGCAAGAAAGAGAGCGCAGCAGATTACCGGTATTTCCCGGATCCCGATATTGGCGAAGTCCTCGTCAACAAAGAAACGATCGCACGTATTCTGGCATCGATGCCTCGTCTTCCCGATGAGCGAAAAGCGATGTATAAGGATACGTATGAACTTAGCGATTACGAAGCGGAACGCTTGACAGCTGACAAAGATCTGTCTGATTTCTTTGAGGAGGCAGTAAAAGAAACATCGTATCCGAAGACACTTGTTAACCTCATTTTGACCGATTTATCACCGCTTTTCGGCGAGGACGAAACGGAAGTGCCACTCTCGCCTATCTCGCTCGGCGCGCTCGCCGACCTGTTGGGAAAGGACATCATAAACAGCAACACCGGTCGAAAAGTCTTGAAAGTCATGCTGGAGGAAGATCAAGACCCCGTAGCGTATGTTGAAGAAAACAATCTCGCGCAGATCAATGATCCTGAAGTGCTTCAATCTATCATTGATGCGACGGTTAATTCGAATGCTCGCGCCGTCAATGATTATCGACGCGGCAGGACACCGGCATTGCGTGCACTCATGGGCAATGTCATGAGAGAAACGCAAGGTCGCGCCAACCCTATCCTCGCCGAAGAGATGTTGAAAGCGACAATCGCTAAAAACGCCTGACGTACCGCATAGCATATCAGGCGTTTTTAGATTCTGTAATGAAATAGAAGTCTCTTCTGTTTCTTCTATACGATTCTTAGCGTCCGGCGACGATGTGGTCTAAATGGTTTGTTAGAGGAAAAATGAGTGTTATCTCGGTGCCGTGATCCGGCTCGCTTTCGATGTCGACTTTACCGCCGTGATATTGTACGGCATGTTTTACGATAGAAAGACCGAGCCCTGTGCCGCCGGACGCTTTGGAGTGACTCCGATCAACACGGTAAAACCGCTCAAAAATGCGACTTAGATGCTCGCTCGCGATGCCGGTACCAGTGTCACGAACGACGATTTTCGCTTCATCATTATCAGACGTTACTTTAACTCGAACGCTTCCCTTCTCCACGTTGTATTTTATGGCGTTATCGATAAGATTGCTAACCGCCTCGTAAAGGAGCAGTCGCACACCGTTAATCGTGACGGATTCACCCTTGACGGCAACGTCAACGCCACGTTCTTGTGCAAGATCTTCGAGATCGCGCGCGACTTCTTTTACCAATGAGAATAGATCGATGGGCTCTACAGGCATGTCAGCGCCCTCTTCGAGTTGAGAAAGACGGATGACATCACCGATCAGCGTGACCATGCGTTGTGCTTCATTGCGGATATGTCCCACAAACCGCTGCATATCTTCCGGCCTTACCATATCGCGTTCAATGAGTTCCGCACTCCCGATGATCCCCTGAAGCGGTGTCTTCAGCTCATGGGAAACGTTTGCTGTAAATTCGCGGCGGTGGCGTTCCGCCCGCTCTGTTTCAGTAATATCAAAGGCAATGAGTACGGCACCGATCGGTTCACCTTCCGATTCGATACGACTCACATCAAACTGGTAAACTTGCCCGCTTCGCTCCGCTCGCATCTCGCCGTGACCTGTCGCCAGAGCCTCTTTTACGATGGCGATAATACCGGGATCACGATCTACCGTCAGGAAATCCTCGCCGACACAGTCTTCATCGGCTCTGAAAAGGCGCTGTGCGGCAGGATTGATACTGAGGATAGTACCGCGCGTATCCATGAGCACCAGTCCCTCCCTCATGCTCGCAGTAATCTGGCGGAATTCATCAGCATGACGACGAAGATTGCGCATTTGCGCGTCAATTTTGAGACGTTGTTGGTTAAGCCTTACAAGAAGTGGCGCAATTTCGTCGTACCCTTCATTTTCAAGCGGGCTGTCCAAATCAAGTTTGTTAAGCGGTTCGACGATACGCTTTGACAGATAATTGGCAAACAACAAGGACAACAACAGCGCGACGGCAAGCACGGTCACAAAAGGTTGAAGCATGCCGAGCACCAGATGTCCGACCGTCGCAACACCGATCGAAATGCGCAGGACAGAACCGTCTTTCAAGCGGCGCGCGACGTACATCTGCTTTTCAAGCAACGTCGATGAATAGCGGGAGCTCTCTCCTTCGCCGTAAGCCATGGCTTCAATAAACTCCGCACGGTCGGCATGGTTTTCAAGTTCCTTCGCATCGGCAACACTATCGTAGAGGACAAGGCCTTCTGCGTCGATCCAAGTTAGCCGATAGCGATGGGATTCTACTTTTTCGAGATAGTCGATTCCGTTGAGTTCAACAGCGCTGCAGGCAAGATTCAACTCATCTTTGATGTGTTGTTTTTCTGCGCTGCTAAAATAGGTGTAAAGATAACCGATGATGATGACAAAACTGGCAATCAAGACGGTCGTTGCAATCAACATGATGCTGCCGAAGATTTTCTTTTTCATTGTTTTGCCTCCAACCGGTAACCGACACCTCTTACCGTCTCAATCAGCTTTCGATAAGGGCCGAGTTTCTGGCGTAAAGTTTGGATGTGCATATCCACCGTACGTGTTTCGCCACGATAGCTTGTTTCCCAAACCTGCTCCATCAACTGATCGCGTGTAAACGTAATGCCGGGCTGAGACAGAAAGAGACGAAGCAGTTCGAATTCTTTATTTGTAAGTTTAACGCGTTCTCCGTCGACGGTCACCGTGTGTTTTTCCGGACTCAGAACCACACCGCCGACTTCTAAAGTTCGCACCTTATCCGTTTTCGGTTTGTAGCGGCGAAGCACCGCTTTCACACACGAGACCAGCTCCATGACGCCGAACGGTTTAACAAGGTAATAATCCGCACCTAGATCCAGGCCATGTATTTTATCATATTCTGCACCTTTCGCGGTGGCCATGACAACAGGAATGTCAGCGTACTGCGCATGAGCTTTCATGCGTCGAAGAAGCTCTATTCCGTCGATTTCGGGAAGCATAACATCAAGCACCACAAGCTGCGGCTGACGTTCCTTTAACGCCTTCCAAAATGAAGCGCCGTCCTCAAAACCCTGTGCGTCGAACCCCGCCATCTGAAGCGCGTATACTTCAATGTCACGAGTGCTGGCATCATCTTCCACACACCAAATCATTCCGACATACTCTCTTCATATTCTGTAGTCCGGTGTATACCTGTAATAGAGAAAACGACCCATTCTGCGACATTTACAGCATGATCGCCGATGCGTTCATAGTATTTCGCAATCATCAGGATGTCGAGCGCGTATTCTCCGGATTCCGGATCTGAGGCAATCGCGTCAATCAGATCTTTTTTAATATTCGAAAAGTAGTTATCTACGACATCGTCGGCGGCCATGACAGCCCGTGCGAGCTCCGGATCGCGTTTGACATAGGCATCGACGCTGTCCGTTACCATTTTCATCGTTGCATTAGCCATGCCTGACAGTTCCGATTCGAGATCATCATCTTTGTCTGTAAGATGGACGATAATCTCAGCGATATCTTCTGCTTGGTCACCGATGCGCTCCAAGTCGGTAATCATTTTGAGTGCCGCGGATATCTGTCGAAGGTCACCGGCGACCGGCTGCTGACGGAGCAAAAGCTTCAGACTCAGCGCTTCGATATCGCGTTCTTTTTGATCAATTTCCTCATCTATCGCGTACAATGTCTCCGCCAGTTCAAAGTCGCGGTTCGTCAGCGCCTCCGAGACCGTCTTGATCGCGAGTTCACAGAGTGCGCCCATTTCAATCAGCTCTTTATTGAGCCGAGATAGCTGTCTAACAAAACGGCTTCTCATATTATCCAAACCTCCCAGTGATGTAGTCTTCTGTGCGTTTATCCGAAGGTGTTGAGAAGATGACATCCGTCGATCCGTACTCGATGAGATCGCCGAGCAGGAAGAAGGCGGTTCCGTCGGATATGCGCAATGCCTGCTGCATGTTATGTGTCACAATTATAATGGTATAGTTCTCTTTTAATTGTAAGATAAGTTCTTCAATTTTTGTTGTCGAGATTGGGTCAAGCGCGCTCGTTGGTTCATCCATCAACAATACATCCGGTTGAACGGCAAGGGCACGCGCGATGCAGAGGCGTTGCTGCTGACCGCCTGAAAGGCCGAGTGCGTTCTGCCTTAACTTATCACGCACCTCCTCCCAAATGGCCGCGTTTCGAAGTGAACGCTCTACGATATCGTCCAATTTCGCGCGACTCTTTATGCCGTGCGTGCGCGGACCGTAAGCAATATTGTCGTAGACGCTCATGGGGAAAGGGTTCGGCTTTTGAAAAACCATTCCGATATGACGTCGCAACTCGCTGACTTCCATCGAAGATTGGAAGATATCCTGACCGCGATAGTACACATTCCCGGTTGTTTTGGCGCAGTCGATCAAGTCATTCATGCGATTCAACGTCCGAAGGAATGTGGATTTTCCACAGCCGGACGGCCCGATCAACGCCGTAATACTTTTCTCGGGGATCTCCATACTAACGTCGATCAGTGCCTGGAAATCATCGTACCAAACACAGAGATCCTTCGTTGAAATAATCGTCTCGTTGTTATGATTATCTGATGCATTCATTCGTTTTATTCCTTTGATTTCTCCTGTGGATATCCTTGTTCACGCAATTTCTTGAAATGATTTTCAAGCCACATCGCCAGAGAATTGATCCCCAACGTCAGTACCATCAGGATTGCGGCGATGGCAAACGCCGCGCCGAACTCTCCTTGTTCCTTAGCATACACATAAAGCGCCACCGTCAGCGTCGCGCCCGGGCTCATAAGTCCTTGGAAAAAGCCATTCAGCGCATGCGCGAAGCCTGCGGTGAAAAGAAGCGCAGCTGATTCTCCCAAAATACGTCCGGTCGCCAGGACACAACCGGTGATGATGCCGTCGACACAGCCCGGAAGAACGACGGTTCGGATCACGCGCCACTTTCCTGCGCCGAGCGCAAAAGCGCCTTCGCGGTAGCTTTGCGGCACAGTCTTCAGACTTTCTTGCGTCGTTCGCATGATGGAGGGAAGATTCATGATAACGAGCGTCAGCGCGCCGGCTAAAATCGAGGTTCTTAATCCGGCAAACTCACAGAAAAACAGCATTCCGACAAGACCGTAGATGATCGACGGAATACCTGAGAGCGTTTCAGCCGCGTATTCTATTACTGCGACGACTTTCTGATTGGTCGCATACTCTTCAAGATAAATCGCAGCTCCTGCGCCAAGCGGCACCATCACCACAAGGGATGCGATCACGATATAAATCGTATTCATGATGTCCGGTAAGATACCTATATGATGTGGAATATAAGTCGGCGACGTTGAGAGCAGATCCCATGAAATAAAAGGTATTCCCTTGACGAATACGTAGACGATGATTCCGATGATCAGCGCACACGTAATCAATGCGGAAATCCACATGATCGTTTTCATCGTGGCGATGTAAGCTCGTCGCCTTATTGGTAATTGATTTGTTTTCATATCGTTTTCACCTTGTTGCATATCCGGTGTTGTTTTTGTTTCTCACACTGTACGATCGTTGTCCGATATTGAGATCTACGTTTCATCTTTTTCATGACTGTTTTACGTTGCCGCGCTTCAGGAAGAAGTTGAGCGCCGCATTGATGAGCATGATGAAGAAGTACAACACCAATGCAATGGAAAAGAGCGCTTGCCTCTGAAGCCCTGACGAATACGACATTTCGCTTGCCACTGCTGTTGTCAGAAAACGTACACTCTCAAAAAGTGTCGGCATATTCGGCGCGTTGCCGGCAACCATCATAACGGCCATCGCTTCGCCGATGGCGCGGCCGACACCCAGTACGACCGCCGCGGCAATCCCGCTTCTCGCGGATGGAACAGACACGCGGAAATACGTTTCGATCGGGGTGGCGCCCATTGCCAGGGAGGCTTCTTCATACTCCGGGGGCACTGATTCCAAAGCCGTTACGGAAACTTTGATAATAGATGGAAGAATCATGATCGCTAGGACAATGATGGATGCGAGCAAACTGGCACCGTCCGGCACTTTAAATAGTTTGCGAATTCCGGGAACAAGGACCATCATGCCGACGAGGCCGTAGACCACCGAAGGAACGCCCGCAAGCATGCCGACGGCCGACTGAAGCAGCCATTTAATCTTGCCCTTCGCTATTTTAGCGATATACACCGCTGCAAAAAAGCCGACCGGAACGCCAAGCACAATGGCTCCTGCCGTACCGTAAATGCTGGTAAGAATAAAGGGCAATATGCCGAATTTAGGCTCCGCCGCCGTTGATGCCCACTTCTGCCCGAAAAGGAATTCTTTCAAACCGATCGTGCGCATCGCCGGAATTCCGGATATAACGAGATATATGGTAATAAGAAGCACACATCCGACGGTAATCAAGCCAAGCATCAAGAAAATGCCGTGAATGATCCTCTCAACGCGCTTTCTTCTTATGTTTTCTTGCACTGTTTTCTCTTTTTTCCGTGTCATACCTTTGAACCGCCATTATATTTTAGGTTGTCAGTCTCTCCGTTTCGAAGATCGTGTCGATCTGCGATGCTCTTTATCTTGCTTCAGACCTTGCATCTTGCTTCAGATTTTGGATCTTGCTTCAGATCTTGATCTTACAAGCAGAGAGGCAGAAAGAATCTGCCTCCCTTAGACGTTTTAATCTTCTTTGCGATGATGATTATTTTACAGGGACAACGCCTGACGCGGAGATGATGTCATTTGCTTTGTTTGATGTCACGAAGTCAAAGAACTTCTGTGCCGTTTCGGAAAGCTTCCCGTCTTTCTTCGTCACGAGGACGAACGGACGCTGCAGCTTGTAGCTACCATCGCGAACTGTATCTTCGCTCGGAGCAACACCGCCCACTGCAACCGCTTTTACGCTGTCTTTAACCGATGCCAGAGAGGCGTAACCGATCGCGTCGGGGTTGGAGGAGACTGTCGTGATGACGTCGCCGGTGGATGTGAGTTCCTGACGATAGGTGCACTTGTCTTTCGTGCCCGTTACTGACTCAAAGCCATCGCGAGTACCGCTGCCGGCTTCGCGGCCGATCACAACGATTTCCGCGTCATTGCCGCCAACATCTTTCCAGTTGGTGATTGCGCCGGTGTAGATGTCCGCAATCTGCTCGATGGTGAGATCGCCGACCGGATTCTCGGGACTGACGATCATCGCGATACCGTCCAGTGCGAGCGTCGTTTCAACAAGCCCGTCTTTCTTCTCTTCTTCTTTCAGCGCTCTGCTGGCAAGCCCGATGTCGCAACGACCGGTCTTGACCGCTTCGATACCGGATCCGGAGCCAGTCGGATTGTAGGTGAATGTGGTGCCTTCATTGTCTTTCATGAAAGCTTCGCCAAGCGCACCGATAACTTTTTCCATCGATGTGGATCCGTCCGTCGAGACGCTTCCGCCTTTTTTAGGTCCGCAACCTACGATAAGAAGCGCTACGGCTATAAGCACTACGATAAGAGCTGTCTTTTTTTTCATCATTTCATTCCTTTCTCCAACCACAACCTCTGTATTGTTGAATTAATTTGCTGTGGTTCATCCATTTCTTTGTTATTTTTCGTAAATAATGTTCGTTTCGAGTCGTCGGCCATCTGGCACTGTCTAATCATTGTTTTGAACAAGTCATCCGGCGACTGACATCGTTTTTAATTTCAGACACCATCACGGTATCCATACTCAGCATACGAATGTAATGTAAAGTCCTCATGGTACGTTGTGTAAAATTCATGTAAAGTGTTTGAAATTTGTCTGAAATGCCTTAATATCAGGCATCTTACCGTTTTTAATGATCACATATTCACCATCGACCGATTAAAACATATCGTCCGGTGCTCATTTGTAAAAAGAGAGACTTTTTATGTCCGCAAAGTCTTTTCGCCTCCCTAAGACACCATCATTGAGGTGCTCTTTACACGCTGTTCACTTCAACATAAAGAGATAAGAGAAAAAATCTAGGACATGTGTGTCACTTTATAAAGAAAATGAACATTTCAATAAGGAAAAGAATTCCCTCGTCAAGAGATAAAATAGCAAGAGCGATAAAGGGAACATAAGATCTGACAGAACATATGAAAACAGAAAGCCGCCGGTCCGGGAAAAGGATAGGCGGCTCAATGTCAAAAGGAAATCACGTGACTTAAGGGCGACGATCCAAGCTATCTAACGTAACAACAAAGCAATCGGTGCGTATACGCAGGCCTTTTCGATCAGACTGTTCTGCGGGCGCGCAAAAGCTCGATCTCCTTTGCGTATCCATTGAGATCGTTAGGCGTTTCGAGCGCAAAGGGGAGATGCGCAATCCGAGGATTGTTGATGATACTGACGATAGTATCGAGACCGAGAGTGCCTTCACCGATTTTCTCATGACGATCTTTGCGGCTTGCAGGATCGTTTTTGCTGTCGTTTAAGTGAAAGGCATAAAGTCGCTCGAGTCCGACAATGCGATCGAACTCATCCAGCACGGCATCGAAATCTCCGATCACGTCGTAGCCGGCGTCGCTGATATGGCAACTATCCATGCAGACGCCCAACTTAGATTTCAAATGAACGCCATCGATGATGCGCCGGAGCTGCTCGAACTTATAGCCGATTTCGCTGCCTTTTCCGGCCATCGTTTCGAGAAGAACCGGCGTTTTGATATCCTCCGTCAGGATATCGTTGAGCGCCTCAATGATCATTTCTATCCCGGCGTCTTCCCCTTGTCCGACGTGACTTCCCGGATGAAAATTGTAGACAACACGATCTATATTTTGCAGGCGTTCAAGATCGTCACGCATCACTTCGCGTCCGAATTCGCGGACGCGCAGTTTGTCAGAACAGAGGTTCAGCGTATAGGGCGCATGGGCGACAATTGTGCCAAAACCATGCTCATTGGCGAGCCGGTTATACGCAGCCATATCGTCGAGATCAAGTGCCTTCACCGATCCTCCTCGCGGATTACGAGTAAAAAACTGGAACGTATTTGCTCCAATCGAGAGCGCCTCTTTACCCATAGCAAGGTAGCCATTAGTAGCTGATAAATGACATCCAATATAAAACATAGAACACACTCCTTTATTGACTTCGAGAATATCATATTCTAAGCGACAAGACGGTAACGTTGCTTCTCAAGAATCCGCTTATTGGGATGAAAGATCCTTCGGTATAACGGTAACGTTGCCTCTTAAGGAACCGCTTATTGGGATGAAAGATCCTCCGGTATAACTGAGAATAATGATCTAGACGGGATAGATTACAATCTATGCAAATAATCTGATTAATTTTATAATTGCCTGTAACCTCGTATGCCGGCAACAGTTTGGTTTTCAAAAATCCGGACAGTTCGTTCGTACTGCAGCTTTACAACCCGTTTGGCCGTGTTTTTACGGTTGCTTTTGAACTTGAGGATAAACAATACTATTTTGAACTGGAACCTAAATCGGTAAACAGCATGATTTTAAAATAAGGCGGATAAATCAATGACAGCTAAACAAAACGTCACAACTTATGTAGATGGAAATCCTAAATCACTTACGTTTCCCTTGTCTGTTAAACAGGATGAGAATCAGCAGGAACTCCATTTGTTAAATATTTACCCTGACGTTCAATACCAGCAAATCAGGCGTTTTGGCGGCGCCATAACGGATGCCGTTGCCGCCACACTTGAAAGAATGCCCGAAAATTTGTCCCGTGAGGTCATGAACGCATATTTCGGATCCGAAGGAATAGGTTATCGTCTCATCCGCACCCATATTGACAGTTGCGATTTTTCGACAGATACCTATGTTGCTATGGATGATCCTGAAGATTTGAATTTCGATTCGTTCTCGCTTGAACGCGTTGAAAACAGAATCATTTATTGGATTAAAGAGGCTTATAAGGCAGCAGGAGAAGCTTTACCCGTAATGATGTCGCCCTGGTCGCCGCCTGCTTTTATGAAAACAAACGAAAGTAGGGTTGGAGGCGGACGCCTAAAGAAAGAATACTACGCTGATTGGGCAAGATATCTTTGCCGGTATATTACCGAGTTCAGAGAGAGAGGAATCAATGTTACAGCCCTCAGTATCCAGAATGAACCTAATGCGACGCAAACATGGGATAGCTGTTTATACACTCCGGAAGAAGAAAAACGATTTCTTGAATTCTTTCTTTACCCTGAACTGTGTAAAGCCGGTCTTGCGGACATTGAGATTTACATTTGGGATCATAACAAGGAGAGAATATTTGACCGCGCCTGTGCAGTGATTACCGATGAAACGGCACATATGATTTCCGGAATTGCTTTCCATTGGTACACCGGTGATCATTTTGACGCCTTGCGACTCGTGAAAGAGCACTTTCCGGATCACCATCTGATCTTTTCAGAAGGCTGTATTGAGTACAGTCGCTTCGACACGAATCAGTTAAGAAACGCTCAAATGTATGGCCATGACATGATTGGCAACCTTGCCGCCGGCATGGATCAGTTTATCGATTGGAACATCTGTCTCGACGAACGCGGAGGTCCAAATTGCGTAGGGAACTACTGCGAGGCGCCGATCATCTGTGACACAAAAAACGAGACGCTCTACTATAAACTGTCGTACTACTATATTGGCCACTTCAGCCGTTACATCAAGCCGGGCGCATTCAGAATCGCAACGACAATCTACACAGACGAAATCGAGCAGGTCGCCTTCAAAAATCCTGACGGTTCCATCGTTGTTGTGATCCAAAACAGAACCGCTTCCGCCAGGAATATAAGCTTGCGCATGAGCGACCACCTCATCGACGTGGAACTTCCAGCAGAATCGATCTCCACTGTCGTCATCGAGCAGGCCTTTTGATAACTGATCATCTGTGGTCAAATCACATTGCTTTATGACCGAATGAACAAATTTCAGACTTAAGCTGCGCGATTTCTCTTGCATTTTGTTAAATATCCATGGTACGCTGTAAATACAATTTAACAGGGTTATGTAAGGTGTGTTCCGAGACGATGAGCTCTTACACGTCCTGTGTAAGAATCTCGTCCAATGGGTAAATCGGGTAACCGGTCGGCCTGCCGTGTTTGCAAAGGAGCCCACAGAGAGCGTTAGCTTTCTGTGGGTTTTGCATCTTTCAAACCTGCCAGATCAAATTATTTTAAAGGAGGTGAAAGTTCTGCGTCGCCCAAAGTCAAACGTTAAGCGGCGCGGAAAAAGAACATGGGAAAACAGCTATTGATCAAACCCGAAAAATGCGTGGCCTGCAGGACATGCGAGCTCATGTGCTCGTTTGAGCA
>JGI24709J26583_10001153_pt1 | contig 22438 bp, 18 predicted proteins | sample BioPla2DNA1_FD_26583 | JGI IMG/M metagenome (IMG submission 26583) | reverse complement strand
TTTTCCAAAATATGAAATTGACAAAGCAAAAAATGCATGCTATACTCTGTCATAAACATAACGATAAATGACAATAATAGAATATAGTAGTAAAAGCGATGAAGAGAAGAGTAACCGATGGAGCAATCGACAGAGAACCCCGGCAGCTGAGAAGGGGAGATTGGCAGAAGTTGGCGAAGATGGTCTTGGAGCAGTGCACCGAGGAAGAAATTCTTAGGCTGTGACGGCGGCATCCGTTATCATGCTAGGCTGTATTAGCAGCGACTAAGGCCTATGATCGTGAGACATAGGTAAATTAAAGTGGTACCACGGGATGACCTCTCGTCTTTAAGAAATTAAAGACGGGAGTTTTTTAATGACAAGAGTTAAACTACCTATATAAAATCTGAAAAAGCAGAAAGGAAGAAAATCATGAGTAAAAAGCCATATTACATTACAACTGCCATAGCTTATACATCCGGCAAGCCTCATATCGGCAACACATATGAGGTCGTATTGGCAGACAGCATAGCAAGATTCAAGAGATGGGAAGGCTATGATGTGTTTTTCCAGACAGGAACCGATGAGCACGGGCAAAAGATTGAACTAAAGGCTAAAGAGGCAGGTGTAAGCCCAAAGGAGTATGTAGATAAAATTGCTGGTCAAATAAAGGATATTTGGGATTTGATGAATTCGTCCTATGATAAGTTTATTCGTACCACTGACCCTGTGCATGAAAAACAAGTACAGAAAATCTTTAAAAAGCTGTATGAGCAGGGAGATATCTATAAAGGATTTTATGAAGGCATGTATTGTACACCTTGTGAATCCTTCTTTACATCATCCCAGCTTAAGGATGGAAAATGCCCTGATTGCGGCAGGGAGGTACAGTACGCCAAGGAGGATGCATACTTCTTTAAACTAAGCAAATATGCAGACCGTCTGATAGCTCATATAAAGGAGAATCCGGAATTCATACAGCCGGAATCCAGAAAGAATGAGATGATGAACAACTTCCTTATACCCGGTTTGCAGGATCTCTGTGTATCCAGAACCTCGTTCAAATGGGGTGTTCCGGTGGACTTTGATGATAAGCATGTGATTTATGTCTGGATAGATGCCTTAAGTAATTATATTACGGGAATAGGCTATGATGCAGACGGTAACAGCAGTGATATGTATAAAAAATACTGGCCTGCGGACCTTCATCTTATCGGTAAGGACATATTGAGATTTCATACTATTTATTGGCCTATTATGCTGATGGCACTTGATATTCCTCTTCCAAAGCAAGTGTTCGGTCATCCATGGCTTTTACAGGGAAGTGCAGGGGATAAGATGAGCAAGTCAAAAGGCAATGTCTTATATGCCGATGATTTGGTGAAATTCTTCGGTGTCGATGCTGTAAGGTATTTTGTACTTCATGAGATGCCGTTCGAAAGTGACGGAATAATTACATGGGAGCTTTTGGTTGAAAGAATTAATTCGGAGCTGGCTAATACTTTGGGAAATCTGGTTAATCGTACTATCTCCATGTCAAACAAATATTTTGGAGGAGTTGTCAGAGACAGCAAGGCAGCAGAACCGATCGATGAAGAGCTTAAGAGACTGGTGTTGGAAACACCGGGAAAGGTAATTGCCAAGATGGAAAGGCTTCGGGTTGCGGATGCTATAAGCGAGATATTCAATCTGTTTAAACGCTGTAATAAATATATTGACGAGACAATGCCTTGGCTTCTGGCTAAGGAGGAAGATAAGAAAGCCCGTCTTGAAACCGTATTGTATAATCTGGTAGAAAGCATATGTATAGGGGCAAGCTTACTGAAATCCTTTATGCCCGAGACAGCGGACAAGATATTTGCACAGTTGTCTGCCAAGGAAAGAACGCTTGACGATATTAAGACCTTTGGTCTGTATCCGTCAGGAACAAAAGTAACTGATAAGCCTGAGATATTGTTTGCAAGACTGGACATCAAGGAGGTTCTTGAGAAAGTGGACGCATATTATAAGGCTGAGAATACTCAGGAACAAAACCGTGTCGATGAAGCAGTACAGGATAAGGAATCCTCTGATGTGATAGATATAGAGTCTAAGCCAGAGATAACCTATGATGATTTTGCCAAGCTTCAGTTTCAGATAGGAGAAATCATAGCATGTGAAGAAGTTAAGAAATCCAAGAAGCTTCTATGCTCCCAGGTTAAAATAGGCTCACAGGTAAAGCAGATTGTATCAGGCATTAAAGCCTATTACACTCCTGAAGAAATGGTTGGAAAGAAAGTCATGGTTGTAGTTAATCTTAAGCCTGCCAAGCTTGCGGGGCTGATTTCGGAAGGCATGCTTCTGTGTGCAGAGGACGCAGATGGAAACCTGGCGCTTATGGTACCTGAAAAAGATATGCCGCCGGGAGCAGAAATCAGTTAAAGAGGGGCTGTATCAATATAAAGAACAAATACAAATGAGCCCGTCTGATAATGATAGGGAGGGTCTCCTGTGTACTTATACCGGTGTGTGAGACTACACAGGAGACCTCCCTATCAATTATAGACAGGCTATCGATACAGATAAACTCAGGTATTCATTAAAGCGGTTCCTAATATTTAATGAGGTGGTTACATTGGACAATGGGTTCCTGTAATGCACATTAATCGAAGGTATTCTTAAGGTGGTTTCCTATAATTATTCTGATATGGTCCCTGCCAAGATATTTTCTTCGCTTTCAAGCCATGCTTCCATATAGTTCTCGATTAATCCAAAGTGAGCGGGACCTATATCGAGTAAGAATCTATGAAACTCCTTTATATCAAAGTTATTTCCCTGTGCTTCTTCAGCCATATCTCTTAGCTCCATAATTTCAAGGTATCCGACAGCATAAGGAAGATATATGGCAGGCTCCTCCAGAAGAACATCATATATTTGGTTGGCGACAGCTTCATCTCCTGTAAATTTATTTATATATGATACGGCTTTGGACTTACTCCAGCCTTCGTAATGAATACCTATATCGGCTCTGGCATACATCATGAGTATCAACTCATTGTTTACTTCCATTAAGTCCGCCAAGTCCTCATCGATTCCTGAATACTGATATGAATAAAACTCCACATAGGTTGCCCAGCCTTCATCATAGCCAATAAAAGACAGAATACTTCTGACAGGAGCCGGATTTCTGCTTCTAAAATACACATTCTGATAAAGATGACCCGGATATCCCTCATGAGCAACCGTTGTATATATTGTTGATAAGGTTTCGATATCGTCACCGTTGATGTAGATATTATTATCGGTGTAATTATCAATAGCCGGTATCAGATACAAGGCAGGACTAAGGTATTCGGACAGAGATTCATGGACATATTTTATCTCACAATTAACATCCTCAGGTTCAGGAAAATCCTCAAGGATTTGCTCCTTCAAATCCTCTAATATAACTTTGGGATCTGTTAACGGAAAGGATGTAAAGGCTTCAAACTTATCAAATATCAGAGGGTTAACAAGAACTTGCTTTGTCAGCGTAAGTATATCGTCCCCGATCGCCGTATCAAGCATATCTGTTATTTCCTTCATGCTTTTATCTGAGCCGGTCTTAAACTTAGTAAGAAGCTCATAATATGCCTGACCCTCAGGGTAATAGTATAAACCGGAATCATTTATACCCGTACCTTTTAGCTCCCTTAGAGTATCAATAAGCATCTCGTAGGAAGGAATGATATAATCAAGAACACCCTGACGGTTTTTGTGCTTATATACCTTCTTATCCTCCTCTGACAGCTCCGGAAAAGAATCGATCTTCTCATCAAAATATTTTATCAAAAGGTTCTCCTTAGGATTTGCTATAAATGTCCCGCACTGTTCTATAATTCTGTCAGCCACAGCATCTGTCATAAATAATCCCCGTTCAGATTTTTCTCTTTCAAATTCAGCCACATCCTCAAAATAATCCTTAACACAGGGCAAAAGCTCCAGATATCTTTCTATATCGGCTTTGTCATAAAAATGATATTCGGCCAAGAGAATAGGCAGCTGAGCCTGTAAGCCGGTAGTTGGACCGAGCGTTTCCATATAATACAGATAATCGCCTAACTGCAGTTCAAGCTCTAGACAATATTGCAGAATATCATAGGTCAGCTGCTGATCGATAGTCAGCTCATCATAATTGAACTTAAGAAGGTCATTTAAGTATTGTTCTTTGGTCAGTAGCTCTTCCTTCATATATTCTATGGTATATTCGCCAAGAGTGGGTTCGGTATGTATGATACCAAACTCCTCAGGGTGTGCAAGGGCATAGTTCAAAGACAAAGTATCGGATTGAACCTCTTCAACAAATATTTCATATATAAATCTATCAAATAATTCTTGCTGGGATTCCTGAAGCTTCTCTTGATTACATCCAAGACTCAATATGGCAAATAACGAAAACAGGCTTATTAATATATAGAGTTTTATCCTTCTTTTATGCATTATGACCTCCATTGCAGGATTTGATATGTGTTAATTTAAGTGTATTCATACAAAGATGTCAAAAGAAGTATTAATCAAAGATAGTATCTAATCTTTATATCTCTTTTGCTCCATAAAGTTTTAACTGTTTATAGCCGAAATATAGACTGTAACGATAAATTAATAATATTATAACAGATAATGTAATCAAACAGATTAGAATATTATTAGAATAGCATATCGGAAGGAACGGATATCTTTATGATAAGCATTAAAACAGATAATGCAGCAGATGTGATATTGGATATACTTCGCCGTTCCCAGGCGGTCAGAACAAATATTCAAAACAAAGAAAGTACCAAGGCTCTTGATACCGGAGAAATCTGTACAGATTTCTCTTATTCTCCGGGGGCCTCCTTAAAGTATTCGGAAAATGAAAAAAGTACTATTACACCAAAAAATGAACATCAAAAAGATCATTTTAAAAAAGATGACGCATATACCAAAACAAAAAACATGATAGAGGGCATTCTAAACAGGATGACAGCTCAGGACTATCAAAAACTTTATGAAGAAGGATTTAAACCTGAGGATTTAACAATAGAAGCATTATCTGAAGCCATACAGGTAATTAAGGAATATTTTGAAGGTGCCGCTCTCAAGGACACAGATGCATATAGTACGAATGAGCATTCAAAAAACACAAATATAATGAATGAGCTTTCAGGTAACACAGGTGTAATATCTGAAAATGAAATCATAAGAAGAATGGAAGCAGAGAACCTTCCCGTCAACAAGGATTCAGTGGATCGGATTATGAGAGCACTCAAAATCAGCGAAGATATTCCCCGCTTGGAGAAAAAGGACATATTATATCTTCTTAATAAGGGATTAGCACCGTCTATTGAAAACCTCTATAAAGCAAGATACAGCAGTCAAAATGGGGAGATGTCGGTTAAGCTTACCGACGGGGAATGGGAAGCACTTATTCCGCAGGTTTGTGAGATTATAGGGGATACTGCGGAAACATCCGGCAAGGAGCTTTTTGAAGATGCCAAATGGCTCATAGAAAACAACGTACCCTTAACAAAAGAAAATATAAAATTAATATCAGATGTAAAGGATTTAATAAAGAGTTACAGCCCGGATTTGGTATTAGACAGAATCTTTAAGGGAATGAAAGAAGGAATTCTGCCGAAGGATGCTGTTCTTATAGAAAAGGATGAGTTAAGTATTAATGAGACATCACAAGGTGATAATATTGCAGCAGTAAAGAGTATAAACATAAAGCAGCTGTTGGAGGATATTCATGGTATCACCGAGGATGATATTATCCGGACTGTTAATACATATGATGATATTACTATTAGGAATCTGACAGACAGTCGTGAAGGTGATGAAACCGACGTTCAGTCAGTTGAGAATGCAGACAAGGAGAAGCAGGTTAAATTCCTCACGGCAAAGAGACAGATTGAGGAAATCCGTTTGAAAATGACATTGGAAGCTGCCATTCGCCTTGAAAAGAAAGGCTTTCATATAGAAACCGAGACACTGGAAAGAGTGGTAGAAAGACTTCGGACAGAGGAAGAAAACTATTATAAGGAGCTTTACAGTCAAACCGTATCAGAGTCCGATGAGCCGGATGAGGCCTCTCTAAAGCTGCTGCAATTAACGTCAGAAACCGTATACAAACTTAAATTAATGCCTGCTTATGTTCTGGGAGCAACTCTTAACGACAGAAAAGACCGGACAATGCCTGATTTACTGGCAGCAGGTCAAAGTATAAAGACCGAACTGGATAAGGCAAATGAAGCTTATGAAGCCCTGTTTACAATACCCAGAGCTGAATATGGAGACAGCATCAGGAAGGCATTTTCCAATATGTACTCATTGATGGAGGAAATGGGTATCGAGAATACGGAGTACAACCAAAGGGCAATTAGAATCTTAGGCTACAACAGAATGGTGATAACACATGAAAACATAGAGAAGGTTAAAGCTTATGATCTTAGTGTAAATTATCTTCTTCAGAATCTTAATCCAAAGGTTGCTGTTCAGATTATTAAGTTGGGAGTAAATCCGCTGGATATCCCTATTGATGAGCTCAACAGGCATATAGATATGCTTAAGGAACAGGGATATTCAACACTTGATAAATACAGTGCGTATCTTTATAAACTGGAAAGAGAAGAGGGCTTATCTGATGATGAAAGAAAAGCTTATATAGGAATATACCGGCTCTTATATCAGATAGAAAAGTCGGATGGCGCCGCTCTGGGTGCGGTTATTAAATCAAATCAGAATATAACATTAAACCATCTGCTGACAGCTCTTCGGACAAGCAAAAAGGGTTCTGTTAATTATAAGATAGATGATGGATTCGGAGCCTTACAGGAAATTTCATTCAGCAAAGAATCAATAACGGATCAGCTGGGGGCTGTATTTAATAACAGCAGTAAGGATATGACTTCGGATACGGATATATCCCTTGTTGATTCTTCTGCACAGGAAGAGATTCAAAATGTTATTATTAAGGAGCTTCTTAATAGCCTGACACCCGGAAAACTGCACCAGCTTTACATTGATATTCAGAATATGGCCGTTAATTCTGATGGGAAAGAGGCAGCCGATTTAAACGTATGGAAAACAATAGGAAACATGTCTCTTGAGCAGCTTCTGGATAACCTAAAGAATATACAGACAGATTCCGATGAGGAGCATGCATATTACGATGAAAAAATAAGAATGCTGCAGGAGGTCTTAAATAACAGCGACAGATCCATACATTTTCTAAATACATTTAATATGCCCTGTACCGCAGCCAATTTGATGATAGCAGGACATATCATTAATAATAATACGACAGCTTTTAAAAAGCTTTTTGGATTAATACAAGATAAAGAGGAAGAAGAGAAAGAAAAGTCGCAAAATGGTCTTAAGAAAAAACTAGAATTGTCCGATACATTAATTGACAGTATGACCATGACTAAGACCTATGAACAGTTGGAGCAGGAAGTAAAGGCTGTTATCGAGGAAGAAGCTGTCAAGGATAATGTGAATCTTGACGATCTTGCTCAGCTAAAACTCATGGGAATGCATTTTAATTTTTTGAAAAATCTTGCAAGGCGTGAATTCTATCAGATACCGATAGAGACATCCGGAAAAATCACAAATGTCAACTTGACCATTATCCGTGGAAAATCCACATCAGGAAGGGTCACAGTTTCACTTACGTCTGAAAGATTGGGAAGCATAAAAGCTGAGGCATCCCTTAAGGGAAATAAGCTAAGCGGATATATTGTTAGTGATTACGCAGGAAGCCTTAAGATACTTGAAAATCAGACAGCACCGTTAATATCTGCAGCACAGGAAGAAGGCATTACCATTAGTCAGATGAATTTCTGCTTAATGCAGGAAGCCGATGCCGTATATTTACATCAAAAGCCTTGGGATACAGAAGAAGAAAAAAATCCAGAGACTGAAAGAATTTTATACAAAGTAGCAAAGGCGATGATACATATGATTCGGTCTGCTGAGGAATCAGTTGGTGCAGTTGCATAACAACAAGACAAATTCGGCAACATGGAGGTAGCTGAAATAATATATAAAAATTGCTGACCATCATCAAGGAGGAAAATGGCGGCTCAGATGAAAGGAAAGTGAGCAACAATGAGAATAAACCATAATATTCCGGCATTAAAAGCAAATAATCAGCTATCAAGAACAAATAAGCTTCTCGATGCCAGTCTGGAGAGATTATCCTCCGGCTATCGTATTAACAGTGCGGCAGATGATTCAGCAGGACTTGCTATATCGGAGAAAATGAGAACACAGATCTCCGGCTTGGAGCAGGCTTCAAGAAATGCTTCTGATGGTATATCCGTAATACAGACGGCAGAAGGTGCACTTATAGAGGTTGAGTCCATGCTTCAAAGAATGAGGGAGCTGGCAGTTCAGTCGGCTAACGGTATATATACCACCGAGGACAGAATAGCAATCCAGGCTGAAATCGATCAGTTAAATGCAGAAATTACACGTATCTCAGAGACCACGGAATTTAATACAATGACCTTACTGGACGGCAATATAGACAGAAAGTCATTTTCCAGCAATAACAGCGTAAGTCTGATATCCCTGTCTGATACAGTTGAGGTGGGGGATTATGCTATTAAGATTACCCAGGATGCAAGACAGGCTGTTATAGTAGGAAATGTTATAGCTGACTTAGGTGATGACCCTGATGGTGTTCCGTATACTACAACCACAAGAAGAATTACTGCTTCGGAGGCAGGTTCCATTAATGTAAACGGTGAAACAATTAGGGTTAACGAAGGGGATACAATAGACGAGGTATTCCAGAAGTTAAGAGATGCTTGTGATAATGTTAATATCAATGTATTTGCCATAAAGGATGATTTATATGATGCAGGGAGCAATCCAGACGGGCAGCCATCCCTAACCGGAAACCCTGAGCTNGCNGGATATAGCAGCAAGCAGNTGGAAGCNGGTGACCTGCTGGTATTCGTAACCCGGGATTATGGNTCCGACCAGAAGATTGATATACATTGTGATAAGCCGGCACTATGTGATTTACTGGGTCTTACGGTATCCGGTGCTAAAGCTTATGGAACGGATGCCAAGGCTGAGATTGATTTATTACTGACTAAGCCTGATTCGCTTTTTGAAAATACAGCTACAGTATCTATCCGAGGGAACAAGGTTACTGTCTCTGACCGCAATAATTTTAAGATGGTATTTGAGGTAGAGCCCGGTACGGTTTCTACAAGGTTTACAGACACAAAGATTACCGCATCTAATGCCGATCCTACCAATGGATCAATTGTTGATCCGGGAACAGAGGAGCCAATAGTGGTGTCTGTACTTGATGCAGGTCCTATGGATCTTCAGATTGGTGCCAATGAAGGACAGATTATGTCTGTAAGAATACCAAAGGTGACACCACAGACACTTGGTGTTGATAAGGTGAATATCGGAACAGCTGACGGGGCACAGAAAGCAATTACTCTTCTTGATAATGCCATTAATGAGGTTTCGGCAATAAGATCCAAGCTGGGTGCATATCAGAACCGTCTTGAGCATTCAATATCCAATCTGGATGTTACTGCGGAGAACATGACAGAATCATTATCCCGTATTGAGGATGTAGATATGGCAGAGGAAATGGCCGAATATACACAAAAGAATGTTCTTTCACAGGCAGGAGTCTCTATGCTTGCACAGGCAAATATGAGACCTCAGAATGTACTGGCTCTATTACAGCAGTAAAAATAAGGCGTCTGACTGCATAGTAATAAAAATAACACAATTATCCATTATACTTATTATGCGGGAGGTAGTACAATATGAATAAAGAGGCCATTCAATTCTTTACTGCCAGAATTACTCAGGCATCCAGAAGTGAATTGGTAGTAATTCTTTATGAAATGACCCTGACAAGTATCGAAGAAGCCGAGAGGTCATACATGGAGAATGATCTGAATAATTTTGATAAGGAGCTTAAGGCAGCACAGAGAAATGTCTGCGAGCTTATGTCAGCCTTAGATTATAGATACAAAATATCTTATGATTTGCTGAGTCTTTATCTGTATACAAATAAAAATATAATAACAGCTATAGTAAGACAAAATCCTATTACTCTTCAGAAAGCAAAAGCTGTGTTAAAAAAGCTGTTAGCAGGGTTTGAGGAAGTCAGCAAAGCTGATACAAGCGGTCCTATGATGCGCAATGCACAACAGTTATATGCGGGCTTAACCTACAGCAGGGGATCACTGAATGAAACATTCATTGATTCAAGCAATAAAAGCCGCGGGTTCATTGCATAGAGCCACTTACTAAAGAGCTGCAGTAAATCACAAAAGAACAAATTAAGATACATAAGATAAGCTTTGATGCACATATGATTCTTACAAATCGAGCAGGAGGCAGCTGATTATTTCAGCTGCCTCCTGCTCGCTCGGTTAATGATTCTGGAATTTTGACTCAATATAGCTTTTATCGGAGGCCTTAGCTTGCTTTAATAGATACTTGTATCGATTCTGTATGGCGTTTAACTCATAAATACAGCTATCAATTAAATCAGGATCAACCACATATTCAAATTGTAAGTATGCTGCTTCTAAGGCAAGCTTTGTCTCATTTATTTCTTTAATTAGGAGATCCTCATGTGGACGTTTCTTTCTGGAAAACAGCTTCATAATTCATCATCACTTTCCCTACTGTTATGTTTATAGTATAGTCAAAAAAATATCCACTTATTCTTTTAAATAGAATAATTTGGATACAAAAGTATATAAATATGATAGGTTGTATTATTTGATAATTAAAAGAATGGCGGTGAGTACATGGATAAAATCATACTGGCCATAATTATAGCTGCATGCTTAATCTTTATAGGAGCATGTATAGTCAGAAAAAGGTCGGATATTGTAATAGATTTTTTTCTGCGGGCTTTTGTGGGAACGGCGGGAATCTATCTGTTGGATTTTTTGCTTTCCATAAGCGGATATCAGATTGCGGTTGGTGTTAATGTTTTTACAGTCCTGTCAAATGGGCTGCTAGGGCTTCCGGGATTTATACTTCTTTATGGGTTAGCCTTATATTATTCATTATAAAAGCATTGGATAATTTATTCTTATTCTTAAAATTGATGTATTCGCACAATATATCCTAATACTTCCGGTATTCATGCAATATATCCTAATAATGCCGATATTCTTGTAATATATTATTATGTTTGGTATGGAAGGAAATTGTGCAATTTATCCTATCGCACAGGATTTCTTTGTGGAACAATACAAAAATGTTTAGCATAAAAAGGTATATATTGACATGTGGCTTTTGGCTGTGTATTATTAATATACCTTCGGTTCTTAGAGGTTAATATCTTGGAATCATCTTTTTTCTAAGCCATAAGGCTAAATCAAATTCTTTTCTGTTTTAGTTCAATTAATCTGATCACACATCCAATTTTTTATTTTCTTATAGGAGGCTAAGTTTTGGAGAAACAGCTGGCAATTTTTGACACTGATATTTTATATGCATCACGTTTAATGGAATATTTTAAAAAGACTAAATGGGATGAATTTGAAATTTTACTTTTTACCAAAAAGGACAGCCTAATTAATTTTTTAAAATATCAAGCCATTGACATTTTATTATATGGAGGAGATACATCAACCGATGAATTTCCTAAGGATAATATAAGGTATGTTTTCCGGTTATGTGAAGACACAAATCAAATACAGGGAAGGGATGAGATGATCTATAAATATCAGCCGGCATGTAAGCTTGGTGCGGATATTCTATCCCGATACACTAGGCTTGAGGATATCAATCAGAATGGTTCTGATGGAGATGTCAGGTTTGTTGCCTTTTTCGCACCGGTTCCCGGAGAAGACAAAATAACCTATACATGGTCGGCAGCTAAGAAGCTGTCCAATAACAGCAAGGTACTCTTTATCGATCTTGAGCAGCTGCCGGCAGCCGCCATGTTAAGACAGGAAGATAGCGGACGGTCAATGTCGGAATTGCTGTATTACCTTAAAGAAGCAGGCTCAAATTATATTGATAAGTTAAAATCTTATCTTAATTACTCAGAAAAGCTGTCATATCTTACAGGACCAACCCATGGTTTTGACCTTTTATCTCTAAGCAGAGAGGATATGGGAAGGCTTATGGATGATATAAAAAATCATACCGATTATGAAACTGTAATTCTACACCTAGGAATATATACGGAGGCTTCAATGGAAGCCTTAAGCCGCAGCGATGAGGTAAATATTATATCATGTGACTTACCATATGAAGAGAGTGCAGTTAAAGAATGGGAACGGCAAATGGGGTTAATCGGGAAGGATAATAAAAATTTAAAAATCAACAGAATAATATTATAAAAAACTTCAAAAACTTGAAAGGAGATGTTATGAGTTGGCATAAAGAAAAGCTTAAGCAGGATGTTTTAAGCAGCATCGATCTATCCTCGGAAATATCCGATGAAGAGCTGCTAAGTATAATAGATGAGATATTGGTAGCCAACAGCAGAGAGCATTATATAAGCCTGCAGGAAAAAATAAACCTTCGGCGGGAGATCTTTAACTCAATACGAAGACTTGATGTACTGCAGGATATGTTAGACGATTCAATGGTTACCGAAATCATGGTAAATGGCACAAAGGATATATTTGTTGAGAAAAACGGAGCTATTACCAGATGTCCAAAATACTTTGAATCCGAGGAAAAACTAGAGGATGTGATTCAACAGATTGTTTCACAGTCCAACCGTATTGTAAATGCTTCCAGTCCAATAGTAGATGCCAGGCTGCCTGACGGATCTAGGGTAAATATTGTTCTTCCGCCTGTAGCATTGGATGGACCGGTGATTACCATCAGAAGATTTCCGGAAAACCCGATTACAATTGATCGGCTTATCGAATATGAATCAATAACTTCGGAAGCGGCAGAATTCTTAAGAAAACTGGTGCTTGCAAGATACAATATATTTATAAGCGGAGGAACCGGTTCCGGTAAAACCACATTTCTTAATGTTTTATCAAATTATATACCATGCAGCGAACGGATCATAACAATTGAGGATTCGGCAGAGCTGCAGCTAAGAGAAATTGAGAATTTGGTTCGTTTGGAGGTGAGGAACGGAAATTCGGATGGTTCCAATCAGGTGACTATAAGGGATTTGATTAAGACTTCTCTGCGAATGAGACCGGACAGAATAATCGTGGGAGAAGTTAGAGACGAGGCGGCAATAGATATGTTACAGGCACTTAACACCGGACATGACGGCTCACTTTCTACCGGTCATGCCAATTCACCTGCCGATATGCTTAACAGATTAGAGACTCTGGTTCTTCTTGGAACAGACATTCCCCTTATGGCGGTACGAAGACAGATTGCCTCTGCCATAGATATAATCGTACATCTTGGAAGATTAAGAGACAAATCAAGAAAAGTATTGGAAATTACCGAGGTGCAGGGAATTAAGGGTGATGAAATTGTGTTAAACCCTCTATACAGATTCATAGAAAAGGGCAGTAAAAAGGACAAGGTAATCGGAAAGCTTGATAAGATAAATGAGCTTACATATACAGAGAAGCTGAACCGGGCGGGGATATCAATGGAAAGGAACACATATGATTGATAATTATAATATATACCGTTTTTCTCTACAGGAGAGTATAAGATATTTTTTTGAAGGTTTTATGATTATCTTGGTGTTGGGAGGTCTGTTTTATAGAAGTATACCGGGAATAATTATAATAAGCCCATTAATTTATATATATTGCAAGAAGAAAAAAGATGAACTTATACAAAAGAGAAAATGGCAGTTAAATATTGAATTCAGGGACGGGATAAACAGTCTTTCAGCAGCTTTAAATGCAGGATACAGTGCGGAGCATGCATTTGCCCAAGCGGTAAAGGATTTGAGGCGGATGTATCCGAAGGGAGCCATGATAATTAATGAATTCACGTATATTGTTAACAGGATACAAATGAATATTGCGGTAGAGAAGGCATTATATGATTTTGGCAAACGCAGTCATGTAGAAGACATAATCAGTTTTGCCGAGGTTTTTGCCACTGCAAAACGGACAGGAGGAGATATTATGAAAATTATACGAACCACAGGGAGCATTATCAGCAATAAACTGGAGGTAAAACGGGAGATTGCCACCTTAATTGCAGCCAAGAAATTCGAGGCAAATATTATGAAGATTGTTCCGGCCGGAATTCTATGCTATCTGACGGTCTCTTCTCCGGATTTTCTTAAGCCCTTATATCATAATCTGTTTGGAAATCTTGTTATGTCAATTCTGCTTGTTGTCTATGCGTTCACCTGTCATCTTATTGATAAAATCACAGCAATAGAAATATAGGAAGCAAAGATATGCTATACATAAGTATTCCTGTAATAGCCTTAATGCTCTTTCTCTATGCAAAATCGCAAAAACATGCTGAAAACATACCAACAGACTATGACATAAAAAAGCATAAGCTGTATTTTTTGTACCCTATGGCAGCGTATTTTCTTACATTGACAGGGCTGGAGAGAAGACTGCTTAATAAAACGGAGATATCAAGAAAAATACGTGCCCTGCATGTTAACGATCATCAGGACTTTCAGATAAAGCTTTATTGGTACCAAAAGATATCATTGTTTTTCTTAATTATATTCGCTTTCTCAAGCATTTCTGTGATTACATCTCTTCAAACTTCCATTAACGGAGCACAGACCTTTGACAACACATTAATACGACCCCGGGAAGGTACGGGTGACAGTAAACTGACCCTGAGATTTCGTATGGAAAACAAATACGACAAGGAAGACATATACGAGGATTACATAACAATCAATAATAAAGAACGTACATATACGGATGAGGAATGGAAGAAGGTACTGGATAAAGCAATTCCCTACCTCGAGCAGAAGATGCTGGGTGATAACAAGTCTGCAGAATATATAGATAAAGATTTGGATTTTATCAGAAGAATTCCCGATACAGGCATAACGGTGGAATGGATTCCACAGGACTATCGGCTAATTTCAGGCAGCGGAAAGCTTATGGACGGAAAATTTTCTGATAAAGGAGCCTCCACCTTGGTGACAGCCGTATTAAGATATAAAGAAAGAAGGGCTGAGCATACAATACCTTTGACCATATGGCCTGTCAAACAGGATAAAAAGACACGGCTTTATAGGGAGCTTCAAAACATTCTTGAAACTACCGAGAAAGAGACAAGCATGACCAATGAATGGAAGCTGCCGGACAAAGTAGGAGATTATCTTATTAGATGGCATATATCCCAAAGCAGTAAGACATTTGCCATATTTGCTGTAGGAATTGCCGGCTCTGTACTCCTATGGTTTTTTATGGACAGATCTTTAGATGATAAGATGAAGACAAGGAACAACCAGATGCTTCTTGATTATCCTGAAATCATTAATAAATTCAATCTGCTTATAAATGCCGGCATGACCATTAGGCAAGCTTGGAGCAAAATTACTGAGGATTACATCAAAAATACCAAATCAGTCGGAAGACAAACACGATATGCATATGAGGAAATGCTTGTAACGCTTCATGAGTTAAAGCTTGGAGTAGCGGAGGCAGATGCCTATGAGCAGTTTGGCATTAGAGCAGGATTCCTGCCATTTATGAAATTTAGCTCCATTCTGGTACAGAATCTGAAAAAGGGAAACAGGAGCATGACAGATTTATTGAAACAGGAAGCAGCAGAGGCTTTTCAGGAGCGAAAAGAGGCCGCAAAAAGACTTGGCGAAGAAGCATCTGCCAAGCTTTTAGGACCAATGATGATATTGCTTTTTATAGTCTTAATAATAATTTTGGTTCCTGCATTTATATCTTTTAGATTTTAGTCTTAATATTACAAAAAAATAAAATACAAAACACACAATATTTTAAGAAAGGAAAACAGTCTTTAAGGACAGAGGTGGAAAAATGATGAGTAGGATAAAAAAACTTATGAACACAAAGGTGGACGGTATCGGCGTTGTAGAGATTATTCTGATTCTGCTTGTATTAATTCTTTTGGTGGTTTTATTTAGAGACCAGATAACAGGAATAATTAATAATGTATTTCAAACCATTAACGACCAAGTAGGATCATTAAATGCTTCTTAAGAGGTAAAAATTGAAGAAACAAAGAATTATAACGCTTAACAGAAAAAAGAATCATGATGCCTCTATTACTGTTTTTCTAAGCCTGGTGCTGCTTCTTATTCTGTCTCTGGTCATGACTGTTATTGAAGGGACCAGACAAAAAACGGCCATGGTCTTTACAGAGAGGGCACTGATTACAGCCATGGACTCGGTTTTAGCAGGGTATTATGGTCCGCTTATGGACGAATACCATATATTCGGACTGAACCTCCCATATGAAGAAGATTTGGATAAACATGATGAGATTTCTCTAAGAATTCAGGACTATATGTCATACACCTTAAATCCCGGTCATGGTATTAGTGGGGCGGGCAATTCACTTTATCTGTTTTCTAATACATTAGAATCGGTTGAGGTGATTAACAGCACCGGTCTTTTAGATTATCAGGGAGAAATATTTATTAACGAGGTTATCGAGTATATGAAATACCGCAGTATAGGTAATGTTATTGAATTCTTCATGGACAAGGCATCCCTGCTTGAGCAGCCGGGAAAAATCAGTGTATTGTATGAAGAAAAGGCAGAACTTGAAGAGAAGCTGGTAGCTATAGATGAGGCAATTCTTGCTCTTATGAAGCATATAGACGGAATATCTACCGGAAGGAAGGGACTTATNAGNNCTGCTGGCGGCAAGCTTAAGACAGAAGAAAGCTTTGTTAAGAAGATTTTATACGGACCTGTGACCATGGAAAGCGTGGGCATTAATAATGAGGTTGTATTTCTTGCTCTGAAAGATAATTATATAGACCCCTCGGAAGGATTTGATATAATTGCCGACAGCTTTATAAGGCTTGATACGGTTCTTGAAACCATTGAAGTACTGGAAAACCGTCTGGCAATTAACCGCCAAACAGTTAAGGAAGAACAAAAAGCTATAGAAAAGCTGCAGGAGATACCGGCTAACAGCAGTGAGACGGTTGATGATTATGAGGAAACCATTAATAAGCACATTCTTGAAATAAAGGACAGAATATCGGCACTTGATGATGAGGCTGAGAATATTTCATCAGACATTGGTTCATATATGGCTGAGAAGAAAAAACTTATAGATACTATTAATTCATATGGAAAGAATATATATAATTTGGTATCAAATTGTCTTGCATCAGCAGAACAGGCATTAAATAAGCTGGAGATAATAATTTCAACGGCTGAAGATGCAGAGCCGCTGATCAGATCCTATGAGGAAAATCTTAATAATAAGAAGTCAGAATTGGAAGTACAAATCTATGACAGCCTTCAGGAAGAGTTTAATGAGATAAAGAAGTATCTTATAGATAACAGTAATGGATACGATTTTATCCGGATGAAGGATATATTAACCGTGAATTGCAGCGTTCTGTCGTCATGCTTAGACAGTCTTAATCATGGCTATGAAGCCATGTCAACAGAGAATTATTCAAGGGCAAAAGCATCCTTTTCCTGTGCATCCAATGAACTGCCTGCTTACAAAACGCAGGGACTTAATATTGATTACAGTACTTTAACAGCTAAGGAAGAGGATACTCCTGACTACATAGAGGGTATGAAGGATCTTATCGGTAAAGGAATTGTAAGTCTGGTAATGGATTCGGATATCATATCTGATAAGAAAATAACAAATGAGCGGTTGCCGTCTGATGTTGAAATGATTTTGGAGGAGAAGGAAGGCTTTTCGTTTTCTAAGCTTCTTAAGAACATGACAATCGGGGCTAAGGAGTCTAAAACAGGAGACCTGTTTGGCAGCTTTGGTGATTACAGTCTGGGCTCTCTTATCGGTAATGGAGCCGATGAGATATTAGAACGTGTATTGGTTTTGGAATATATTAAGGAGCATTTTTACAGGTTTCCTACGATAGATGATGAAACAGAAGGAAGAAAGCCTTCCGCTCTGACCTATGAGATGGAGTACCTTTTGTTTGGAAAGACTTCGGACAGGGGTAATCTTGAAGCGGTTATAGGCAGACTCCTTCTTATAAGAACACTTCTGAATTTTACAACCATATTAGCGTGCAAGGAAAAATGGAAGGAAGCAAAAGTCATAGCCACTTCGCTGGTAGGATTTACAGGTCTTCCCATATTGGTTGCGATTACCCAGGGAATATTGATGATATTATTAGCACTTGCATCAGCTCTTATAGATGTCTGTGCGTTGCTTACAGGTAAGGAACTGCCAATAATTAAGAAAGATATAGACTTAGAATACATCGACATCTTATTGCTGACCCGAGAGAATATTCGTAAAAAGGCAGATTCATATAATGATGAAAAAGGTTTTTCATATAATGATTATCTGATCTTGTTCTTATGCCTTACCAATCAAAGAAAACTTTCATATCGAATGATGGATCTTGTTCAGGAGAACGTTAATATCCGATATGAAACAGACATTAGCCTTCAAAATTGTGTTTTCGGATACGAAGCCAAAGTAAAATATAGTATTAAACCTATTTTTACATCCTTTACTTTCATGAATAAGTTCATCAATACGGGAAATAGCGAGTCTCACATTATTACAGCGGAATGCAGTTATTAGAATTTACATAGTACCGTGGTGATTCGGGATGTCCGTTCATCTAAAATTTTTCACATCTAAAATATTATCTAAAAACAAATAAAATAAAAAATCTCTCTCCAAGAAATCATTTGCTGACACGTTTTTATTAGAGGAACGGACATCCCGGATCATCACCATATATAAGTGTAAAGTGGGTGCCGACAGTAATATGAAGCTGATATTTAATACAAAAAATTATAAAGGAAAAGAAATAAGCGCTTCTTTAACTGTGGAAGCTTCATTGGTGCTACCGTTATTCCTATTCTTTTTTATAAGCTTACTTTACTTTATGCAATTATTCCTGCTTCAGGAGGAGCTGCAAAAGGCAATAACCGAAACGGGTTTAAGCATGGCAAGAGCAGCATACTTTTTATCAGACTTTCATGATGCTAAGGATGCCGAAGAGTCGGACTTTTCCATGTTTAATGAGGAGCTTCAGGATGAATTAAGAGAACTTACGGTTGCGGCTGTCAATAATGTCTTTCTAAAGTATGCAGTTGCAGGCAGGCTTAATTCGGACGGCATAAAAAATTTGTTTATTGCCGGAGGTTTTGAAGGTATCCGATTTGATGATTCTATGGTGCTTCATGGTTGTGATGATATTGATATTGTTATCAGATATCGTGTTAGAATTCCTTTAAGTGTTTTTGGTCTTCAGGATATGAACATGATACAAAGGGTGAAGCTGAGGGGATGGAACGGTCACAGACTTTCTCCCCTATATACGATAACAGAGGAAGACAATGAGGAAGAAGCCAAGGTGTACGTTACCGAGAGCGGTACGGTATATCATTGTCAAAGAAGCTGCTCACATATAAGCTTGTCGATACAATCCGTTACAGGCAAGCCGACATGGCAGAGAAATAACAACGGAGGGAAATATTATCCATGTGAAGCGTGCTGCATAGAAGAAGCCTCCGATTCGGGCATTTATTATATAACATCATACGGAGACAGATATCATATGAATAAGAGTTGTTCCAAAATCAAAAGAACTGTTAAGGAGATACCATTGTCTGAGGCAGGAGACAGATTACCCTGTAAACGCTGTGGAAGGCACTGAGACAATAGAATCCGGTTGAGGATAACGCACATTCGATTTAATTATGTATGAAGGGAAGAAAATCACATGTGGGAGTATATTATTAAGGGACTTATAGGATTGCTGTTAATTATAGCAGCAATTCAGGATATCAGATGGAAGAAAATAAAAGTAGGAACAGTATTAACAGCAGCCATCATCATATGTTTTTGCGTTCTTTTTTGCTCCAAGCCATCTGTTTTGGACAGCTTACTGGGAGCGGCCTTGGGACTGGGAGTGGTTTTGCTGAGCAAGATAACAGGAGGAAAGATAGGTGTCGGTGACGGGCTGGTGCTTGGCATAACCGGAATAGGACTTGGCTTTTGGAGTAATATTGAGCTGTTTGCCTTGGCCCTTTTCATGGCAGCAGTATTTTCCATAGGGCTTATTGTGCTTCGCAGGGCAGACAGGAAGAAAGCGATTCCCTTTATGCCATTTCTTTTTCTGGCATATCTGCTGCTGAATCTTTCTCTATGGGGCACAAATTCTCCGATGTAAGCCGTTATAAGAGTAATATATGGGAGGATGTGTATGTATATTTGAGAAACAGCATTAAAGCCAGTTTTACCATAGAGGCAGTCTTTATTATGCCCGTTGTCCTTTTTATAATTGTCTTTATTATTTATCTGTCCTTCTTTCTTCATGATTACTGCAGGATAAAAGGGACTGTTGACATGGTTTTGTATAAGGCGGCCATTAATCTTAAGCATGAATCAGATATAGAGACAGGAAAGATTAATTATGATGAGATTAATAAGGGACTAATAAATCAGATATTGGAAAAACCCAACACAAAAGAAAGAGAGATAGAAGATTATATAAGCAGGCAATTATCAAAGGGACTGATTGCCTCAAGGATTACAGATGTACATGCATCAAAGGGTATTTCGAGGCTTACGCTAAAGGTTGAAGCCGAATTTATGTTCCCTCTAAAAGGATGGCAGTGGTTAACAGCAATAGATAATAACTTGGTTGTAAAAGCAGGGTCTGTATATCATCATCCTGCGAATACGATCCGCATATCGGAGGTAATATTAGATACCGGATCCAAGATTAAGGGCTATGACAAAATAAAAGAAATCATAGGATGGCTGGTGCCGCGATAAGGTCAGTAAAAAAACGCATGAAAACACACAGCCTAACAAACAGGCATCATAAAGACAATTTAATTACATATGAGAATCTATAGTCTATAAACAGCAGTATAAATAAAGGAGTAAGAAAATGGACGTCAGTTACAGAAAGGATCTATTACATAGTTATCTTGTAATACCAATGCCGGACAACAGCAGTGACGAGGCTTATTGTGTGAGTATGCTGCAGGCTAATTCGATAGAAGGCATTATAAANCCGGAGCCTAGAAATATCGATAACCGGGTATTGTATTATTATGATATAACATCAAAGCAGTCTATTGAAACCATTTATATTAAGAACACATTAAAATATAATGAGCTTAAAAGTTTGTTTACAGATTTGGCGGATTTGATAGAACAGACCTATGAATATTTACTTAATGAAAATGACCTTATACTTAAGCCGGAGCATATCTATATCGATCTTACTACCGGAAAAGCAAGCGTTAGCTATCTTCCCGGATATAACAAGAACATGGGCACACAGATGACTATGCTTATTGAATATCTTATGAATAAAGTGGAATACAATGATAAGGACGCGGTTCTTTATATTTATAACTTGTATGCCGCGTGCCGTGGTGAAGGATTTTCTTTTAGTACTCTTTTGTCGGCTATCAGAGACAGTAAAACAGAAAATAAAAGCCTTGTAGAAGAAAATATAAAAGAAAGAAGGAAAGATGGAGAGAATAAGAATATCATATCTGAAGACCTCTCAGAAGCACATAAGATTAATAAGACTGATAAGCCGATTCCGTTTATGATGGAGAAGATAACTGATGAGAAGGAATTATATTATTATCCGTTGAGCACATATATTTATACGGGGGCATGTATAATAGCGGCTATATGTGTGATTATTATTGCTGTCAATATGAGAATCGTATACACCTCTATTGGAAACAGAATAGATTACGGTAAGCTTATGGCATTGGTTTTAATCTTAGTGATATCGGACGGATATCTTATAAAACATATATGGAATAAAAACAACAGGTTAACAAAGATTGTCAGCAAACATGAATATATTGATCCCAGAACGGATTATAATACCGGGGTATACGCAAAAGAAAATCATGAACAGATAAATAAAACATACGAGTATGACATAGCAGATAAGAAATCCGAAGATATATGCAGGCAGGAGGACAAATCCGATCTGACTGTTCTGTTAAATGCAAAATCTTTCTCATACGAATGCTGTCTTGAACCGGAGAATAAGGAAGTATATGATGTTATACAGATAACAGACTTTCCGTTTGTAATCGGAAAGCTGAGAGACAATGTAGATTACTGCTTAGATAATGACGTGGTTAGCAGATTTCATGTTAAGATAACAAAGGAAGAGAATGATTATTACATCACAGACTTAAACTCTACAAACGGAACTACTGTGAATGAAAAGGCATTATCCTGCTATCAGAGGCAAAAGATTACTAAAGGTGATAAGGTGTCAATAGCAGGATTGAATTATATGTTTAATGTATTATAAACAGCCATATAACTACTGAGTGTTTCTTGTCACTTCATAATCCATATTCATTCATTCTTTGCT